>Ga0207932_1000389_pt1 | contig 14824 bp, 12 predicted proteins | sample NGESurdeep092012_FD_184480 | JGI IMG/M metagenome (GOLD analysis project Ga0207932, IMG submission 184480) | Arctic peat soil microbial communities from Barrow, Alaska - NGEE Surface sample 415-2 deep-092012 (SPAdes) | ecosystem: Environmental > Terrestrial > Soil > Wetlands > Peat ...
AGAAGCATGCCAACTTCATCGTGAATACCGGTGCGGCGACGGCGGCGGATATCGAGAATTTGATTGTGGAAGTACAGGCGGCAGTAGAGAAACAGACCGGCATCAGGTTGCACCCTGAAGTGCGAATTATTGGGGAAAAACATGACTAGCCACATAACCAGCGACTTGGCCGGCGTCTGTTGGCGGCATAGTCGAATGGCTATAACCAACCACTTGGCAACCGTCTTCTGGTTGCTTAGTGGGATGGCTAGTCGTTTTATCAGTGGTTGCATCAGAGTACACAGAGATCACAGAGAGGGTGCGCAGGTTTTCTCTGCGTGCTCTGTGATCTCTGTGGCTCGATTGGATTTATAAATGGATCAAATGCAAAACTTTGGAAAGGTAGCGGTGCTGTTCGGCGGGCGTTCCGCCGAGCGCGAGGTGTCGCTGAAAAGCGGCGCGGCGGTGCTGCAGGCACTGCAGCGCAGCGGTGTGGATGCCCATCCGTTCGATCCGGCCGTGCAGAATCTGCAGGCGCTGGTCGACGACGGTTTCGACCGTGTATTCATCGCGCTGCACGGGCGTTTCGGCGAGGACGGCACGGTGCAGGGCGCGCTGGAATTGCTCGGTGTCCCCTATACCGGCAGCGGGGTGATGGCATCGGCATTGGGCATGGACAAGTGGCGCAGCAAGCTGGTGTGGCAGGCGGGTGGATTGCCGATACCTGATTACGCGCTGCTCAATGAACACAGTGACTGGGGAAGTGTTGCGCAACAGCTGGGTTTGCCGCTGTTCGTGAAACCGGCCAACGAGGGTTCCAGTGTCGGCATCAGCAAGGTGAAATCGGTGGCCGGATTGCCGGCCGCATATCGCGAAGCCGCCAGGCACGACCCGCTGGTGCTGGCGGAGCGTTTTATCGGCGGAGGCGAGTATACCGTTGCGCTTCTGGGCGATCAGGCATTGCCGGTGATCAAGATCGAGCCTGCCAATGAGTTTTATGACTATGACGCGAAATACCTGAGCAACGACACCCGCTATTTGTGCCCGAGTGATCTGGGTTCCGCGCAGGAGGCTGAGATGCAGCGCCTGGCCAAGCAGGCTTTTGCATTGATCGGCGGGCAGGGCTGGGGGCGTGTTGATTTTCTGGTGAGTGAAAACGGCCAGCCGTATCTGCTCGAAGCGAATACCTCGCCGGGAATGACCGACCACAGCCTGGTACCGATGGCAGCGCGCCAGGCCGGGATGAGTTTCGATCAGCTGGTGCTGCGTATTTTGGAACTGACCCATGTGGGATAACGCTCCACTGCTGCGCAGTATCGCCAACGCGCTGTTCGGCTTCAGTGTATGCGCGGTGTTGTACGGCGTGACTTATTACGCGGTGCATCTGCCGGGATTGTTCCCGCTGCACAGCGTGCGCCTGGTGGCTGCCCCGCAACGGGTAGACACAGCGGAGGTGTTGCAGGTGGTGCGCAACGAAATAAGGGGGAATTTTTTTACCGTGGATATCAGGCAACTGAGGCAGTCTCTGGAAAAATTGCCATGGGTGCGCGGTGTCAACATACGCCGTGAATTTCCTTCCCAGTTGGAGGTGCAGTTGGAGGAGCATCAGGCGTTGGCGCACTGGAACAACAGCGCGCTGGTGAATCGGCAAGGCGAGGTTTTTGCTGCGGAGAGCGAACAGGTGCTTCCGGGATTTGTCGGGCCGGACGGTTCTGCGGCTGAGGTAACGCAGTACTACACACAATTTGATCAACAACTTGCCGGGCTGAATCTGCAGGTGGACCAGATCGTTCTGACACCGCGGCATGCCTGGCAGCTGCATTTGAGCAACGGCATGGTATTGGAGCTGGGGCGCGAGGATATGCAGCAGCGTTTGGCGAGGTTCGTGAAGGTTTATCCGTATAGCCTCGCGGCGGTACAGCAACGGGTGAAATATGTGGACTTGCGCTACCGCAACGGGTTTGCGGTGGGCGGGTTGGCCAAACAAGGTTGATAGGCGGCAGTGGGGAACAAGCGATGAGCAGAAACAGGGAAACGAAAAATCTGGTGGTCGGTCTGGATATCGGCACGTCCAAGATCGTGGTCATTGTCGGTGAAGCCAAGCCGGACGGCATGCTGGAAGTGATCGGCATGGGTATGCACCAGTCGTCGGGTATGAAGAAGGGCATGGTGGTCAACATCGAAGCCACGGTGGGTGCGATCCAGCGCGCGCTGGAGGAAGCCGAGTTGATGGCCGATTGCAAAATTACCGAGGTCTATACCGGTATCGCGGGCAGCCATATCCGCAGCATCAATTCGCGCGGCATGGTGAAGATCAAGGAGAAAGAGGTTGCCGCCGCCGACATCGAGCGTGTGATCGAGACAGCCAGTTCGATCAGCCTGCCGGGCGATCAGCAGATTTTGCACATCCTCGAGCAGGAATTCAGCATCGACGGCCAGGATGGCATCAGGAAACCGCTGGGCATGAGCGGGATGCGCCTGGATGTCGAGGTGCATATTGTCAGCGGAGCGGTGGCTGCGGTGCAGAACATCATGAAGTGCATCCATCGATGTGGTCTGGAAGTGAACGAACTGATCCTGCAACCGCTGGCATCCAGCAAGGCTGTGCTTGCCGAGGATGAAAAGGAACTGGGGGTGTGCCTCGTGGACATAGGCGGCGGCACCACCGACATTGCGGTGTTCACCGGCGGCGCGATCCGCCATACCGCCGTGATACCGATCGCCGGCGACCAGATCACCAATGACATTGCCATGGCCTTGCGCACCCCGACACAGGATGCCGAAGACATCAAGATAAAACATGGCTGCGCGCTGCGCCAGCTGGCCGATGGCGGCGCGATCGAAGTGCCCGGTGTGGGTGAACGCGGGCCGCGCATGTTATCGCGCCAGACCTTGGCGGAAGTGATCGAGCCGCGCGTCGAGGAATTGTATTCGCTGGTGCAGCAGGAGTTGCGCCGCAGCGGATTCGAGGAATTATTGTCATCGGGCATCGTGATTACCGGCGGCAGCAGTGCCATGCAGGGCATGGTCGAATTGGGCGAGGAGATTTTCCATCTGCCGGTGCGCCTGGGAATCCCGAAATACATCGGCGGGTTGTCCGATGTGGTGAAAACACCGCGCATGGCGACCGGTGTCGGGCTGCTGTTGTACGGCCTGGAACATCATCAACGCAATGAGGAGACGCGTATGCAATCGAATTCATTTGGTGACGTGCTGGCAAGAATGAAAGCGTGGTTTCAGGGAAATTTTTAAATCCATTGTTCGGGCTCATCGCGGTGTTGCGCGGTGTATCCCGAAGCGGTTCAAGCAGGCAATCCGCGTAGCGGATGCTCGCAAAAATGAATTTGCAGGGTTGTGTGGGGTAGATTTTAAGGTGGGTTCAGGGTTGGTTTGTTGGCAATTATTTTAAGGAGACGGCGATGTTTGAAATCATGGAAGCAGAAACTCAGGATGCGGTGATCAAGGTGATCGGCGTGGGCGGTTGCGGCGGTAACGCCGTGGATCATATGATCGAACAGGGTGTACAGGGGGTCGAGTTCATCGTCATCAATACCGATGCGCAGGCACTCAAACGCAGCAAGGCGCAAATCCAGTTGCAGATCGGGGTGAACATCACCAAGGGTCTGGGTGCGGGTGCCAAACCCTCGGTCGGTCAGGCGGCGGCGGAAGAGGATCGCGAGCGCATCAAGGAAATGATGATCGGCGCGCACATGGTATTCATCACTGCCGGCATGGGGGGTGGCACCGGAACCGGCGCCGCGCCGATTGTCGCGCAAATCGCCAAGGAGCTGGATATCCTGACCGTGGCGGTGGTCACCAAGCCGTTTGCCTATGAAGGTAACCGGATGCGTTTCGCCAAAGCCGGTATCGAGGCACTGACAGAATATGTCGACTCCCTGATCATTGTGCCCAATTCAAAACTGATGGAAGTGCTGGGCAATGATATTACCGTCCCGGAGGCTTTCAAGGCGGCCAATGGCGTGTTGCAGGGAGCGGTGGCGGGTATCGCCGAAGTGATCAACGTGCCCGGTTTGATCAATGTGGACTTCGCCGACGTGCGCACCGTGATGTCTGAAAACGGCATGGCGATGATGGGTTCGGCGATCGCTTCAGGCCCGGATCGTGCGCGGGTCGCGGCCGAGCGAGCGATTGCCAGTCCGCTGCTGGAAGATGTGGATATGTCCGGTGCGCGCGGCGTGCTGGTGAATATCACATCAAGCAACAGCCTGAAGCTCAAGGAGATCGACGATGTGATGGAGTGCGTGCAATTTGCCGCGGAAGAAGCAACCGTAATCGTCGGCTCTGTGTTCGATGAAACCATGGGTGACGAAATGCGTGTGACAGTCGTGGCCACCGGCCTGGGTGCACCGCTTGCGCGCAAGCAAACCAAGCCGGAAATCGTCTATCAGAATCAGGATATGCAGAGGACAGGCACGCACGACGAACCGATGGCCAATGTGAATTACGGGGAGCTGGAAACGCCAACTATCATGAGAAGCGGGCGCAGGGCAGCGGTGGATGCGATGGAAAAGTCCGGTGTGGATACTTATGACATCCCGTCATTCTTGCGTAAACAGGCGGATTGATACAGGAATGCACCCGCATAACGAAGTAAGGCAATCCGTATCCAGCCAAAGGCTGAACGGAATTGATACTGCGGTTCCCGTAACTGAAGCTGCGGCCGCTACGCTCAGGTACGAGTCTTGCTTATGGACTGTGTTAAAATGAGCCATGTTTTCAGCGAAATAAATTAGCGATGGTCAAGCAACGCACCTTGAAAAATTCCGTCAGTGTGACGGGAGTCGGTTTGCACAGCGGCGAAAAAGTCACGCTCGGCTTGCGTCCGGCGCCGGTCAATACCGGTATCGTGTTTCGCCGCGTGGATGTAAAGCCGGTCGAGGAAATTTGCGCACGCGCCGATCTGGTGCACGACACACGTTTGTCCACCTGCATGGAACAAGGCGGCGTGCGTATCGCCACCATCGAGCACCTGATGTCGGCATTGGCCGGTTTGGGTGTGGACAACGCCTATGTTGATCTGGACAGTGCTGAAGTGCCGATCATGGACGGCAGTGCAGGGACATTCGTCTTCCTGCTTCAATCCGCAGGCATTGTTGAACAATCCGCCGCAAAGAAATTCATACGCATAAAAAAGACTGTTGAAGTAAAACAGGGCGACAAATGGGTGCGCTTTGAACCGTACCAGGGCTACAAATTAACCTTCACCATTAATTTTACCCACCCGGTGTTTGCCAATACCAGACAGCATGTCACGGTCGATCTGGGCGAGGAATCCTATGTGCGCGACATCAGCCGGGCGCGAACCTTCGGTTTCATGCAGGATGTCGAGAACATGCGCGCACAGGGTCTGGCTCTGGGCGGCAGTCTGGACAACGCCATTGTGATGGATGACTACCGGGTGCTGAATGCGGACGGATTGCGTTTTGAGGACGAATTCGTCAAGCACAAGGTGCTTGATGCGATCGGTGATCTTTACCTGCTGGGACATCCGCTGATCGGCGCGTTTTCCGGCTACAAATCCGGCCATGCATTGAATAATGCCCTGCTGCGCGAACTGCTCGCCGATGATCAGGCCTGGGAATATATTACGTTCGACAGCATGGAAGAAGCACCCGCGTTCCTGCGGTTGCAACTGCAGTCTGTTTAATCCCGCATGAAAACGGCGGAGCTATGTTGATCCTGCGTTTAATCATTGTGCTGGTGGCATTGCTGCTGGTGCTCAGCGTCGGGATGTATATCTTTACGCGCGATCGCCGCTATCTCGAATTTGCACGGCAAACGGTGCGATTCACTGTACTGCTGCTGTTGGTGTTCGCGCTGTTGTTTTTGCTGGAACGCTATGTGCTGGTGGGCTGGCTGGGGATACTCTAACACCCTGTTTAAGGCCTTCACGCAAGTCGCGGGTGCAATAATTGCGCGGAGATATTGGCTAACTTTTTATTTTAGCCATCTTTTCCAGCGCAAATTTGAGCGGTGAATCTTTCAGTTTCAAGCTGAGTTCATTCAGTGCATTCTGTGCCGTTTTGCTTAGTTTATGGGGGGCAGGCTTGGGCTGAAGGCGATTGAAGGAAACTTGCACCTTGACGCGGATTCCGCTAACCTCACAGCCCCTGCTTTGCATCATAATAGCCAGTTCCGGTGCAAGTTGGCGCAATTTTGCAGCAACAGCAGCATTTGCAACGGCGATGCTGAGCGTGCCGAGTTGCAGCCCCAATACCTGTACCTGGCTGGATTGCGCAAGATGAGGCGGGGCGACACTGATAAAATGGCGTTGCAAGGCCGATAAGGCCTGTGCTTTGGCCAGTAGCGGAAGCAGTTCCTGATTTTCGTTCAGCAATTTTTTCAGGTGTTGTGCCACAAATTTTCGAAAACTTGAGTATGGGGTGAGGTATGAATATTATTCTAGTTTCCAATCGTCTGGCAAAAACTCGCAGCATTACCCTGGGTGGCGGGCAGATTGCGTTGATGCTGATATTGCTGTCTGTGCTGATGTCGGGCGCTGCATTTACGCTGCAATATGCCTTGGTGCGTTTTGCTCCGGAAGGCCTGAGCGATGAGATACGCACATTATTGTCCGAGGTACGGAACGACGAACAACAAAAACAACGGGCCTTCTTGCAGAACAGCCTGGATGCCATGGCGATCAGAGTCGGGCAGATGCAGGCGCAGGTGCAGCGCCTTGATGCGCTTGGTGCCCGTTTGACCAAACTGGCCGGCATGAAGCCGGAGGAATTTCAATTTTCCGAACCGCCTGCTGTGGGCGGGCCGCTGGTACCTTTTCCAGAGAAGAAAATGTCGGAGAACGGTTTGAGTCAGCAACTGGACAAATTGGGCCATGTGGTCAATGACCGCAGCGACAAGCTGACTGCCTTGGAAACCATGCTGTTGCAGAACCAATTGAGCCGCAGGTTGCTGCCCTCCATGCCGCCCGTACACACCGGGTATTACTCCTCGAATTTTGGCTGGCGCATAGATCCGTTCACCGGGGCCAACGCCATGCACGAAGGAGTGGATTTTGTGGCTAATGCCGGAACGCCGATTTATGCATCAGCCGGCGGGGTGGTGGACTATGCCGGCCTGGATTCCTCGTATGGTAATATGGTCGAGATCGATCACGGCAATAATATTGTCACACGCTACGCGCATGCTTCAAAAGTGCTGGTAAAGGTCGGCCAGGTGGTGCGGCGCGGCCAGGAAATCGCCGAAGTGGGTAGCACCGGCCGTTCCACCGGCAACCACCTGCACTTTGAAGTACGCTATAAAGGTGTCGCTCAGAATCCCGTGCGCTTTTTGCAGAAATCCGCCGGTTAACAGTGGTGGATATTGGTGAGGGTGAGGTGGTCGGCCGCCTCACCCTCTATTATTTGTAGTCGAGAAAATTAAAATATGATTTCCAAAGTACTGAAAAGTGTCTTCGGTAGCCGCAATGATCGCTTGCTCAAGCAATACCGCGCTACAGTCCAAACCATCAACAAGCTTGAAGCCGCTATCGCCCAGTTGAGCGATGAGGCATTACGCCAGAAAACCGACAGTTTCAGGCAACGCTTTGCTCAGGGCGAAGCACTTGATGCGCTTTTGCCGGAGGCATTTGCCGTGGTGCGTGAGGCGAGTACCCGCGTGCTGGGGATGCGCCACTACGATGTGCAGCTGATCGGCGGGATGGTTTTGCATTATGGCAAGATCGCCGAGATGCGCACCGGAGAAGGCAAAACCCTGATGGCCACTTTGCCTGTTTATCTGAATGCGATTTCCGGCAAGGGCGTGCATGTCGTGACCGTGAATGATTATCTGGCCGGTCGCGACGCCGAATGGATGGGCCGGCTGTATCGCTTTCTGGGCCTGTCGGTGGGCGTGATCCTGTCGCAGATGGAATCGGCCGACAAGCAAACCGCTTATGCCTCCGATGTTACCTATGGAACCAACAACGAATTCGGTTTCGATTATCTGCGCGACAACATGGCGACGCAGGTCGGCGAACGCTTCCAGCGTCCGCTCAACTACGCCATCGTGGACGAGGTGGATTCGATCCTGATCGACGAGGCGCGCACCCCGCTGATCATTTCCGGCCAGGCCGAAGATAACGTGGATATCTATGTGCGCATCGACAAGCTGGTGCCGCAACTGGTGCGCAAGGCCGGGGAACCCGACGTAGAAGGCCCGGGCGATTACAGTGTGGACGAAAAAAACAACCAGATACTGCTCACCGAGTCCGGTCACGAGCATGCTGAAAACATACTCACCCAGGCCGGGCTGTTGCCTGAGGGCGGAAGCCTGTATGACACGGCCAACATCACTCTGATCCATCATCTGTATGCCGCATTGCGCGCGCACAACCTGTTTCATCGCGACCAGCATTATGTGGTGCAGGACGGCGAAGTGACGATTGTGGACGAATTCACCGGGCGCCTGATGTCGGGGAGGCGCTGGTCGGATGGCCTGCATCAGGCGGTGGAAGCGAAAGAGGGCGTGGCCATCCAGAAGGAGAACCAGACGCTGGCCTCGATCACCTTCCAGAATTATTTCCGCATGTACACCAAGCTGGCCGGCATGACCGGCACGGCGGATACCGAGGCATACGAGTTCCAGCAGATATACAACCTGGAAACCGTGATCATCCCGCCGCATCGCCCGACTATACGCAAGGATATGATGGACAAGGTGTACCTCACCGCCAGGGAAAAATATCATGCGGTGATTGAAGACATCAAGGATTGCCACCAGCGCGGACAACCGGTGCTGGTGGGCACGACCTCGATCGAGAACTCGGAATTGCTGTCGGGGTACCTGGAGCGGGACAAGCTGCCCCACCAGGTGTTGAATGCGAAGCAGCATGCGCGCGAGGCGGAAATCATCGCGCAAGCCGGACGGCCGAAGATGGTGACTATCGCCACCAACATGGCGGGGCGCGGCACGGACATCGTGCTGGGCGGCAATGCCGAGAAACAGATCGAACTGGTTCGTGAGGATGCCAATCTGGACCAGGCAACCAGGGAGCAGCAGATCGCCCGGTTGAAATCCGAATGGCAACAGCTGCACCAGCAGGTGCTGGACAGCGGCGGTCTGCACATCATCGGCACCGAGCGCCATGAGTCGCGCCGGGTGGACAACCAGCTGCGCGGGCGCGCCGGCCGCCAGGGCGATCCGGGATCGAGCCGTTTCTACCTGTCGCTGGAAGATCCGTTGCTGCGCATTTTTGCTTCCGATCGGGTCACGGCGATCATGAACAAATTCAAGCTGCCGGAAGGCGAAGCGATCGAGCATAGCTGGGTGACGCGCGCGATCGAGAACGCGCAGCGCAAGGTCGAGGCGCGCAACTTCGACATGCGCAAACAGATTCTTGAATACGACGATGTCGCCAACGATCAGCGCAAGGTGATCTATCAGCAGCGCAGCGAGTTGCTGGAAAGCGCGGATATTACCGAAACCATCCAGGCGATGCGCGAGGATGTGCTGGAAAACACCATCAGCCAGTACATTCCGCCGCACTCCATGGAGGAGCAATGGGATGTGCCGGCGCTGGAAAGAAATCTGGTTGCCGAGTTTCGTCTTGAGTTGCCGTTGGTACAATGGCTGGAAGAGGACAAGCAGTTCAATGAGGCAGCGCTGCGCGCGCGCGTCAGGGAACATGCACAGCGGCAATATCAGGCGAAGGTGGAAGCGGTGAGCGCCGAGGTCATGCATCATTACGAACGCGCGATGATGCTGCAAAGTCTGGACGTGCATTGGCGCGAACATCTGTCCGCATTGGATCATCTGCGCCAGGGCATTCATTTGCGCGGTTATGCGCAAAAGAACCCGAAGCAGGAATACAAGCGCGAGGCATTCGAGTTGTTTGCCGCAATGCTGGATGCGATCAAGCTTGAGGTGACGCAAATATTGATGACCGTGCAAGTGCACGGCGAGTCGGATGTCGAGGTGGTGGAAGCTGCCCCTGCCCCGGAAAATGTGCAGTATCATCATGCCGATTACGAAGAGGCGCTGGCCCAGTCCGACGAAAGCCAGCCAACCGGCGAAGAACATAAGCCGTTTGTGCGCGACGGGCAGAAGGTGGGGCGCAATGATCCGTGCCCCTGCGGGTCGGGCAAGAAATACAAGCAGTGCCATGGCCGGTTGAGTTGATTCCAGAAGGAGCATGAAATGTCACTAGTGAAGGATACGCTGCGCACCTCGACGATCACCGAAGAACTGAGTGATGCAGAAGTTGAAATCCTGGAGGGGCTTTTCGAGGTTCAGGACTACAAGTCCGGCGAGAAAATTGTCCAGCCGGGAGACAGGCAGGCGGACAATCTGTACATACTGGCGCATGGCGATATCGAAGTGAGGATAGCAAGCGGCCACGAGGAATCCATTATTCATGTGCTTAAACCGGGTGATCTGGCCGGCATCATCACCTTCGTCGGTGGCGCAGCCTCCGATATAAGCGCGACGCTGTACGCGGTCGGCAAAACCAAAGTGTTGAGCATGGCAAGAGCGGATTTTGAAAAGCTGGTCAATTCCCACCCGATGATCGTCTACAAGGTGATGCGCGGCGTGGTGCGCAATGTGCACGGCATCGTGCGGCGCGTGAACAGCCAATCGGCAGAGCTGAGCAACTACATCTATAAAACCCATGGCCGCTATTAAACATGGCGGCATAAATCTACTGATGAAACAACTAGCCATCTGGCTAGGTTGGCAAAATACGCCATCCAAGTCATTGGTTATGTGCAGACTACCATCGGGGTCGCGCGGTGCTCGGCATCCTCGTGTACTTTTAAGTACACTCCGGTGCCTGTGCTCCGGGCTCCCCCAATGCCGGGCCGCTCGCTACGATTTCTGCCACTACGTATAAATTCGTGTGACTTGCAATCACGGCAGATTGTCGATGAACCTCTGCATCGAAACCTTGAGTGCCGCGAAACTCGGGTTGTACATCAGCCGCCTCAGTATGCCGGCTTTCAAATTATTCTCCGTGATCTCGCCCTGAAAATCCTGCCCGGGATGATTGAGGCAGGCTGCGTATTTTTCCATATCGTCCGGATAATAATGCACGCAATTGGAATATTCCCCGTCAACACCATAATGTCTGTCCTCCGGCGGTAGCACGATGGCGGTGTGCGCGGAGCTCAATATTTTCTGCGCGGGAAACACGCTGTTCACCAGTTCCAATTTATCTGCCGGAAAATCACGCGGAAATTTTTCCGGCTCGGTGGTGTAGATCACCAGCCTGCTGGATGGAGGGCACGCGTGTTTTGTGAATTCAAATATCACCGATGTTTTGACTGTCATGTCATCTGCACTGGCGGCGATGAAAACCGGAATGTCCAACTGATGCCCTTGCAGTTTCCTGCCGAGCTCCCTGGTCAGGACATAAGTCTGGGCAGCTGCATTCCTGGTAAAGGACTCGTATTTGTAGATGTCCAGATCGGGTTTGATATCCACCCACCTGGCGGACGGTATCAACCAGCTATACAACTTGTGCAGGTTTGCAAACGCGGCCCGTCGCGTTATCTTCAGTGCGGGGGAAAACAGGAACAGGCCGCGCACCCGGTTGTCGCGCAGACTATGGTAGACGCTCAGTGTCGCGCCGGTGGAGTATCCCGCCAGATAGACTTCATCGACCTCCTCGGCCAGCTTATAAGCGCCATAGGCAACCGTCTTGGCCCACTCCTGCCAGGCCACATCAAGCAGATCACCCGGTTGTGTTCCATGCCCCGGCAACAATACGGCCATCACACGAAAACCGTTCTGCTGGAAAAACGCAGCCAGGTGGAGCATCGAATAAGGGGAATCGCTCAGGCCATGCGTGAGCAGCACGCCGCGACGGTAGGGTTTTTGTTGCCCGGGCGAAAAACCGGGTGGCGGCTTCAATTCGAACGGCGCGTTGCCGTCGACTATCTTTTCCAGATCGGCGGCACCGGCATGTGCCCTGCGGAGCATGTTCCTGTTTCGCGCCACATAATCCGCAAAAACCAGGCGGTCACCATTGAAGCTGGAATTCAAACCGGACGGCTGGTGCCGCTTCTCAAGCGGCGGCTTTGCCATGCTTACTCACCTGCGCATTTTGCAATCGCTGCGTCGGTCTCCAGTTCCAGACAGTGTCTCAGATCCTGATCTTTCGGCCTCATTGGTTTATCGATGGCCGGCTTGCCGGTGACCTTGGCCGGCGCGGGTTTCATTGCCGGCTGCGGGACCTGGGTCGCTGCCGCAACTGGCGGCGCAGAGGCAGCAGGCACTGTTGCTTGCATTGTGGCAACGGCAGCTTTAGGTGCTGCAACGGGTGATGTTGCAGCAGGCGCGGGTGATGGGGGTGATGCTGCAACGGAGGCTTTCGTTTGTGCAGGCGCAATAGCTGCTTTGGGCACAATTACAGGCGGTTTTGCCACAGGCATTGGAGCATGCGGCGCTGCTGCAGGTTTCGCAACAACGGAACTCTTCTTCAAGCCCAGAAGGCCGAGGTCCATGGGGTCGAAATACACAAAGGCCCCGGCGGCGGCTATGACCAGGATACCTGCGAGCAACAATTTTGTTCTGTCCACGATTTTCCTTTCCCTTGCAAAACCCACAGTTCAATCAACATTGGCCGCATTCATTTAGCAGGGTTACCCGCACACGATAAACTGCAACGCCCTTGCTGGCAATGACCACCGAAAATTTATTTCCCCCAAAACGCGTCTTGTTTGTTGAAGCGTTGTATGGTTTTGCGCAATACATTGAGCTGATGGGACAGGTCGTGCGCGATCCATCCCCTGGACAAAGTGATGGACTCCTGATGCGCTGCCAAACCGGCATCCGCCGCCAGACCATCCAGCAAGCGATGCGCCACCGCGATATCGTTGATCAGCCCGAGCACATCCTGCACTTCGCTTAACGCGGCAAGGAAAGATTTGGCTTTTTGCCTGTCATAAAAAGACGCGAAAAATTCCGCGCTATACCTGAGTTTCTTGGCGAGGATGCGCAGTGCATGCAACTGCGTGGCATCGGTAGTATCCAGCTGCGGCCCGAAATGTGCGAACCGTTTGGCCAACTTGCGCAAACGCCGTGCGGCGAAATCCTGCGCCTGCTGCGCTGTCTCTGCCTGTTGCTGCCAATAGTCACCGTTCATCCAGATGGAGAAACGCAACAGCAATCGCTGCATTTCACGCGCCTGTGCCTCGCCGCGCAGTTCCGCATAACAGAATGCGCGCTGCCGTTCGCTGGCCGCCAGCAAAGCCTGCAAACCGCCATGCCCGGCCATGCGCGCGCGCATCGGCTGCAGCGTCCCGGCGATGAACACATCCCATTCGCGGATGCGCCCCAATGCGACGCACAAATCCGAGACATCTTTGTACAGGCCGGCCAATTGCCCGTCGGCGCGGACCTTCTCCGCCATGCGCAGCACCACGCGCAGGCGGCGCAGCGCGACGCGCATCTGATGCAGATATTCGTCATCATCGCTGCCCATCGCACCGGACAGGTTGCCTTGGAAATGCTGCAAACAGGACCAGATCAGTGCTTTCAACACATCCGTCAGCGAGTCCGTCATGGCAAAAACCGGCGCAACGCCCTTGACCGGTTGCACGGCATATCCGGACAACAGACGATAGCCCTGCTCCGCCTTGCTGACCGTTTCCAGTTCGAACGGCACGACCTCCAGTATCTTCAGCGCCAGCTCGAACAACAGCCTTGGCTCGCCGGATTTCAATTCCAGCTCCAGCTCGCAGATCGGCACGCTGTGCTGCTCGGTACGCACTTCTCCCTGATCCATGCACAACTCGATCTGCGCACCCTGAAAATCCAGCATCCGGCTGTTGCGGGAAAAATCGGTGACGAACACCGGATGCAATTTCTTGCGCAGCGACGGCCGCAAATGTTCGTCCCATTCCACTTCCTGCGTAGCCGAGAAATCCAGTGCCGCGCGATTCACCGGCACTTCCCACTCGTTGCGCCGATGCAGCCCGGCCTGCACCGAACCGCCGCCCTTCAGGGTTTGCAGCCATTGCCGCCCGGCATGGCGCAGGCGCAACGCCATTTCGGATTTATGCAAATCCAGTTTCGGGGTGTCGTAATAGATATTTTGCAGACGGCGCGTAGTTGGACGCGTGATTGAATATGTCTTGAGCAGCGCGTGCCGCTTCAGCCTGGCAAGCTGACCGGGGGCGATGCGCAATTTGAGTTCGGTTTCGACTGCCATGTCTGCATCAAGCGTAGCGTGAAGCGATCACTATAACAGGCAATCAAAAGACTGACCCAGCCTGCCTGTCGGTCAAGCATAGGCATACAATGCGTTATGCCTGTTCATAACGCCGACATCACCGTTATTTTCGAAGAGATCGCCGACCTGCTGGAGATCGAGGCGGCGAACACCTTCCGCATCCGCGCCTATCGCAATGCCGCGCGCATCCTCGGCGACCTGCCGCAGGAGGCGCGCGTGCTGGTGGAGCGCGGCGATGACCTGACACGATTGCCCGGCATCGGCAGCGACCTCGCCGCCAAGATCAACGAGATCGTCAACACCGGCTTCGGTATCCGCGTCGACAGCCAGCACAACCTGATCACGGGCAACAACATCCACGACCTGAAGATGATTGTGAACACCCAGGGCGGCGACGACGACTACGGCGCCCAGGCGGTCCTCCTGGAAGGCCCCAACAACGAAGTCTCCTACAACCGGATGACCAACTGCAATGTGCCCAGCTATGACTACGGCATGGACGGCAGCGCCGTCGAGTTCTTCGGCAACGCCGACAACAGCCTGGTGCACCACAACTACTCGTACAACCTCAACACGTTTGACGAGGTGGGCAGCGGCGGCGGCGGCCTGGCACGCAACATCACGGTCGCGGACAACGTCATCGTGCAAAGC
>Ga0207932_1000390_pt1 | contig 14783 bp, 15 predicted proteins | sample NGESurdeep092012_FD_184480 | JGI IMG/M metagenome (GOLD analysis project Ga0207932, IMG submission 184480) | Arctic peat soil microbial communities from Barrow, Alaska - NGEE Surface sample 415-2 deep-092012 (SPAdes) | ecosystem: Environmental > Terrestrial > Soil > Wetlands > Peat ...
ATGAGATATGGCAGTTCCAATTAACATTGGCGCAGTTCGCCGTGATTCTGGAAAAAGTGGCGGATGCGTTGTAGCGGCAGACGTCTCGTCTGCCGTAGAGGGCGCGCGTCCCGCCGCCCGGAAAGAACGATGGAAGATGAGTGCGGTTCTGAAATGTTCCAGCCCGATGGGTGTGCGCGAGCGTTTTCTCCGCCGGGCGGGACGCCTCGGCTCTACGGCAGGCAGGATGCCCGCCGCTACGGAAAAGCGGCGGGACTGCGCCAATGTCAACATGAACTGCTATAGAAACAGCGCGACGCCTGTCCTACTGCATGGATACGGTCAAGGCATGGCGCTTCAGGCGAAATGGAATCCGCCAAACGCGAATGGCGAAGCTGGAAGAATTGCCCGCGCCGCATGGCAAATGAATCGCTGAACTTCGGCAACGCGAGCGAGGAAAACATCCGCGAAGGCATCAAACGGCTTGGTAAGGTGTTAAAGAAAATTCTTGGAACGAACGAAGCAGTCTAATCAAAAGCTAAATTGTGCGGTTTGTTTCGATATAATACGGTGAAAACAGTTTGCCCACCGGCTTCTTCGGAAGCTTTCCAAGCCGCTGCAATTCTTCGACGTGATGGTCACGGCAAAACACACTAAACCGCAAAGCTGGTTGGGTGCAGTCGTCAGCACGACACTTGGAATCACCAGCTTCGCAACTGGCACGAGCAAAGTAGTCTCGCATGACTGTTGAATAAATCATCATAGCAGCAGGTTGGGCGAATGGCTCGCGTTTCCATTCCGTGACATCCGTTGCAGGAACTTGAAATAAATATTCTTCGTCAGCAAAGTTCCACTCGTGACCGCTTTGCCACAACTGGCCGCAAGTTGGACAACGAAAAAGAGAAAGACGCAACTGTAGATTCTCGTCAATGATTTGCAGAGAAGATTTAATTGCGCCAGATTCTCGAATGCGCTTCGTGATGCTCTTACGGTCGAGTTCAATCGGCTGATGTTGCGAGCAGGCGCAAGACATACAATTTGCGACTTTGCGCTTCGGCAAAATTTCTGTCCAGCGCGAATTCACCCCGGCGGCCAGGCCATGCGGCGACCGCCGAGGATGTGAACGTGCAGGTGCGGCACGCTCTCACCGCCATCCTCGCCGTTGTTGATGACCAGCCGGTAGCCGCCTTCGTTCAACCCCAGTTTGCCGGCAATTTCGGCGGCTTTGAGCAGGAGATGCCCGAGCAGCGGCTGGTCTTCAGCCCTGGCCTCGGCCAGGCGCGGAATTGTTTTTTTGGGAATGACCAAAACATGCTTCGGCGCCTGGGGATTGATGTCGCGAAGCGCGAATACCAGATCGTCTTCATAAATAATGGTCGCGGGAATTTCCCGCGCGATGATTTTTTCAAAAAGTGTTTTGCTCATAATTGTCTGACGTGGTCTTGCGTTTGGAGTTCCGCGTTTACGCGGCACCGGACCGCCTGAAGGCGGGACTCCAAACCGGATTTTTATTCCACCACCAATGCGCAATCGCTTTGCTCCGGTTCGGCGGTAAGGCAGCGGCGGAGGTATTCGACGATGTGATCCTGCAATTTTTCGCAACGGACACTCCAGCGCCGGGCGCCGGTAAGTTGCTTGACGCAGCCGCGCAGTCCGCGAAAGCGCAAAACGCGCGGCGACTGGCGGAGTTGGGCGCGAAGTTCGTCGCGCAGGCGCGGGAAAAAGAAAAGTTCGAGGCTGTCGGCGGATTCGCGCGCGAACAGGCAAAGGTCGGTTTCGACAATTTCCCGCGAGCGGCTTTCCAGCGCGCCGGCGCGGAAGACAAAGCCAAGCTGGCGCAGAACTTTTTCCAATGCGCCGGCGAATTCGCCGATGGTGACGGTTTCGCGTTCCAGTTCCGTTTTGAAATAGTGAAAAACGGACGCGGCGGCGTGGCTCAACACTTCCGGGTCGAGCAAACCCCCGGCGTTGCCGGTGAGTTCGACGGAAATCATTTCCACCGAGCACGGGACGCTTTCGCCGCTGGCAAGCTGGAAGAGCAGGCAATCGGATTGGAGCGCGATCATTGCTTGGCCTCCAGTTTTTTGACTTCGTGAACAAAGTCGGTGGCTTCCTGAAACCGGCGATAGACGCTGGCAAAACGCACGTAGGCGACTTCATCAATGTCGCGCAGGCCATCCACGACCATTTTGCCGATGAACTCGGCGGGCACTTCGCCCTCGAATTTGCCGGTCACCGCGGCGACGATGTGGTCCACCAAATCTTCCATGGCTTGCGGACTGACGGGGCGTTTCTGACAGGCTTTTTTGATGCCGGACAAAAGTTTTTCGCGTGTAAATTCCTCATGCCGCCCATCCCGCTTGAGCACCATCAAGCCTTCACGTTCGACCTCTTCATAGGTCGTGAAACGATGGCTGCACTTGGAGCACTCGCGGCGGCGGCGAATTGTGGCTCCTTCACGCGACGCGCGCGAATCAATGACTTTGTCTTCCTGACAGCCGCACTTGGGGCAACGCATAAGGCCACTTCTAATTGTGGTTACAGATTTGTAACATACCAAGTTTTGTGGTGTCAAGGGGGAGTTGTTAGATAAATGCCGATTGTTAATAACTTATTTTAACTGAATTTGCCCCAAAACCGCGCTTGCGTTCACTCGTTTTTCAGTTATTTTATGCGGCTCCCGTCTCTTGGGAAGAGACTCAGCTTTAATTATTTGATTTATGGCAACAGCAAACGACCTGCGCCGCGGCATGGCGATCAATTACAACGGCGACATGTGCGTGGTGTTGGACATGCAGCACCGCACGCCGGGCAACCTGCGCGCGTTTGTGCAGGCGACCCTCCGCAGCATCCGCTCCGGCAAGTCCTCCGACGTGCGGTTCAGCTCCACCGAGCGCATCGAAGCGGTGCCGATGATCACCACCAGAATGGAGTTCAGTTACAAGGACGGCGCGGACTACGTTTTCACCGACTCGGAAACCTACGAAACGGTCACGCTCGCGGCGGAATTGGTTGGCGATGCGAAGAATTATCTCGTGGAAAACAGCCCGGTGACCGTGACATTCGTCGAGGAAAAAGCCGTGTCCATCGAATTGCCGTCGAGCGTGGCATTGACGGTGTCCGACGCGCCGGAAGGCATTCGCGGCGATTCGTCGAACAACGTGCAAAAGCCGGTGACACTCGAAACGGGCATCACCGTGCAAGTGCCATTGTTCATCAAGACGGGCGAGAAAATCAAAGTGGACACCCGCACCGGCAAATACATGGAACGCGCCTGAGGCGAATGAGGAATTAAGAATTCAAAATACAGGATGAAAAGCCCGCCGGACGCGAGCCTTTCTATTTTACAGCGGGAATTGCTTTTCAAGCCGGACGATTTCGGCTATTTCTCCCGCATGGCCGAGCGGCTCCAAAAAGGAGAGAAGATTCTTCGGGGCATTGCCGTCTCCGACGGCGTTTGTCGCGGGAAAATCCTCGTGCTGCATCGCGCCCGCCACCTCATCGCCCGGCGGGAAATTTCAGCCGGCGAAGTGGCTGGGGAAACCGGCCGTTTTGAAAAGTCACTCGTCCAAACCCGCCAGCAAATTCTGGAGGTGCAGCGCAAGGTCGTGGAAAATCTGGGCGCGAAGGAGGCGGACATTTTCGAAGCGCATTTGCTGATGCTCGAGGACCATGCCTTGGTGGGCGAAGTCATCCGTTTGATTAAAGAGGACAAGGTCAACGCCGAATACGCCTTTCACACCGTGGCCGAGCGTTACGCCGAGGCGCTCCTCGCGGCCAACGATGAATATCTCCGCGAACGCGCCACCGACATGCGCGACCTGACGTCGCGGGTGCTGGACAATCTGCTTGAGGTGAAGGACGCTTTTGACCTGCACCACATCGCCGAGCCGTGCATTTTGGTCAGCCACGACCTCAGCCCCTCCGCCACCGCGCAATTGAACAAAAAATTCGTGCTGGGCTTTACCACGGACATCGGCGGCAAAACTTCGCACACCGCCATCATGGCGCGGTCGCTGGGCATTCCCGCCGTCGTCGGATTGCAAACCGCCAGCCAGGAATTGGACAGCGGCGACTACGCGTTGCTCGATGGCTACAACGGCGCAATTGTCGTCAGTCCCACCGATCAAACCCTTTTTGAATACGGCCAGCTTCTGCGGCGCAAGGCTTCACTCGAAGAAAAGCTTCACGAAATCCAGCAGCAACCCGCCATCACGCTCGACGGCAAAGCCATTCACTTGTCCGCGAACATCGAAGACGCGGCGGACATCGAATCCGTGCTGGCGCACGGCGCGGAGGGCGTCGGCCTGTTCCGCACGGAATATCTGTTCATCAACCGCGACCGTCTGCCGACGGAAGAGGAGCAGTATCAAGCTTATCGAAAGGCGGCGGCCGCGTTGAAACCGCACCCGGTCATCATCCGCACGCTCGACCTGGGCGGCGACAAATTTGCCTCGCACTTGCAACTGGCGAAGGAGGTCAATCCGTTTCTCGGCTGGCGGGCCATCCGGTTTTGCCTGGCGCAGCCCGAATTGTTCCGCGCCCAGCTTCGCGCCATCCTCCGCGCCAGCGCCGAGGGCAATGTGAAGATGATGTATCCGATGATTTCCGGCCTGGATGAATTGAAGCAAGCCAACGCCATCGTCGAAAAATGCAAGGCCGAGTTGCGCGCTGAAAACGTGCCGTTCGACGACAAAATCGAAATCGGGGTGATGATCGAAATTCCGTCCGCCGCGCTGATTGCCGACGCGCTCGCCGCGCAATCAAAGTTTTTCAGCATCGGCAGCAACGACCTCATCCAATACACGCTGGCCGCCGACCGCACGAACGAAAAAGTTTCTCATCTTTACGAGCCAACGCACCCGGCCATCATCCGCTTGATCAAGCTGACCGTTGACGCCGCCCACCGTCGCGGCATCAAAGCCAACGTCTGCGGCGAAATCGCGGGCGACCCGGTGCTGGCGCCGCTGTTGATCGGCCTCGGCGTGGACGAATTGAGCACCGCCCCGCCTGTTGTCGCGCAGGTCAAATACATGATTCGCCGCCTCAAATTGACTGAAGCGCGCGCGCTGGCCGACTTTGCTCTCCAGTGTGAATCGCCGTCGGAAATTTACGCCCGTTGCCAGACGCTCGCGCGCGAAGCCGCGCCCAGCCTTTTCGAAAATAAAACGTGAAAGTCGTCATCCTCGCCGCCGGATACGCCACGCGCCTGTATCCGCTCACCCTCACGCAACCGAAACCGCTCCTGCCCGTCGCGGGCAAGCCGATGGTCGAGCACGTGCTCGACAACCTCGCGCCCATCGGCGGCATTGATCGCGTTTACGTCGTCACCAACGCCAGGTTCGCCGGCCATTTCCAAAAATGGTCGGACCATTACCGCGCCACCAAATCTAAATTTGAATTCACCGTCGTCAACGACGGCTCCACCGACGACACCAACAAGCTCGGCGCCATCGGCGACATCCATTACGTCCTTAAAACCCAGAATGTGGATGATGATTTGATCGTCGTCGCGGGCGACAACCTGTTCAGCGAAAAACTCGGCGATTTCGGAAAATTCTGCCGCGAGAAAAAAGCGCCGGTGCTTGCGCTTTACGATGTGGGCAATCTTGAAGAGATAAAAAAATACAATTCCATCTCCACCGACGCCTTCGGCCGCATCACCTTCTTCGAGGAAAAATCGAAGAACCCGACCAGCACGCTCACCGGCATCGCGCTTTATTTTTATCCGAAGAGCACGATTCCGCTCATCAAGCAATACATCGCCGAGGGCAACAATCCCGACCAGCCGGGCCGGCTGGTGCAATGGCTTTACCCGCGCACGGCGGTCTATACCTGGCGCGTGCCCGGACTCTGGTTCGACATCGGCTCGAAGGAAACGCTCGAAGAAGCCAACCAGATCTTCGCGAAGTTTTCCAACGCGAAGAAATAACGTTTTCGTAGAAACCGGCCTGCGAAGCTATTTCGCCGTCACAACGACGTAATTTTTTTTGCCTTTTGCGCAGGAGTGTGGCCGTCCTTGGCCACAGCTACGTCCGAACTGCGACACGCTTTCCGCCAGTCCGCCGCCGACCTGCTCTGCCACAATGCTGCGCCACTCCGGCGGACGGGAGAGTGCTGGGGCGTTACTGGGTTTCTAAACCGGACACTTGTGAGTCGAATTAAAAGTGAAGCACTTCTTCCTGGCCAGAATCAACATGCTGAATACGAACTGAGTTTTTTTGGATCTCCAGGCAGCGTATAAATGCGTTTGTGGCTCCAATTTTCACGCTGAACTGGTCATTGGCAAAAAAGGAGCGACCGTTGATCGTGGCGGCGGGGCGGTTTCCCCAAATAATTCCTTGGAGCTTAATTGTGGCTGGCGCGGACGCAGGCAATTTGGTGTCAGCAGTTATAAAATTGGCGGCGACTGGTTTGCTGTCAGCGACAGGATTTTTAGCGGGCATTTCAACGTTCCTGATTTCGTCCAGATGGCCGACTTCCAATTGTGCGGTTTCACCGTATTGCATCCAATCCATGATGTCATTGAAGCTGTAACGCTTTTCCGCCTCGATGAACGACGCCGTCTGGCCATGCGTGTAAAGGTTTTCCAGAATGATTTTCTTTTGCGCTTCCTCGTGCTTTGAATCCATCAACATATAGGCAACCAATTCGCAAAAGCCCTCCTCCGCATCGTTTCCTAAAATCCGTTTTTGCTCGAACTCTGGAAAGAAGGAATCTGACGAAATCCGCTTTCGTTTGGCAGGCACGTTTTCAGCCACCCAAGCATGTGCCAATTCGTGGGCGCAAGTTGCCTTAAATTCAACCAACGGCCGGCCGGTGAGCAAACTGATTTTGTATCGGACCAGGCCGCCGTAGTAAGACAGCGGTTTGCCGGTGCGCAAACTCGCTCTCGTTATGAATTGTTCAAAGTCCTTGTCATAGGGTCTATCCGCACGAATGAAACCTAAAAGATCGGACCTTTCAAAAGTGTTTGTAGATTTACCAAATGTGACCGACATCGAGTTCACTTCAAGCTGATCCATGAATGAAAAATCCACACAAATCGGGAACGACGTAAAGCGGGAAAACAACCTGTCCAGATCGTTCTCGACCTGTGAACAAATCCGCCTAGCGTCGCTAATCTCCAACACCAAATTCTGGGCGTCACGGACGCAAAAGTAACGTCCGTCAGCCAATTTGAGGCCTTTCTCGCTGGCTGGCAAACCGCAGATCGAACAACGAGGTAGTTTTAAGCAGTCGGAACAGATGAGGTATTTTTCGCCGGTAACCTTGTCAGTAGCGATGAAAACCGTTTTTTCAATTTCCCTACCGCAAAATGCGCAGGTGTCTTTGTCTTCCGCCGATGCCGCATGCACAAAACAAACCGTGAGAACGACAATAAAAAAAATTGTCCGAAGAAATTGCACAAATCTAATTATTGCGAAAAAGTCCGAGCGGTAAAAGAAAAACGCGTGGATTTTCCCCGTTTCTCATTGTGGAATTGGGTGGGTGCCGTCGGCACAGGCGGAATACTTACAACTCTTTAAGGAGGCTCGGAATTCCATCTTGGCCTCCTTGCCACGCTGAATCGCACTGTTGATCCAAGCCCGCCATACAATCTTCGGTTAAACTGCTCCTCTCCGGAGGGTTTGAGCACAGGTCAGATATGGAACAGTCCACTTGTGGCAAAAACCTTTTTATCGTTTCGCGAAGCGATTGCGCCTCCGCAGTCATGAGTTTGGGCCAAAGTCGGATTGCCAAAATCCAATCTTTGGGATTCACATCGCTGAGTAATATTCTACCTTGCTCCCGTTCCTGTTCCGGGGCCGCTATAATGAATCGAACCTCCTGCTCAGATTTATATTCTTCTCGCTTCAGAAAGAATGGACGCAACAATAAGGGGAAGTCTGATTTTTGTTCTGGATTAAATTCCGCGCTTGTCCCAGTCCGGTGATCCACATAAGTCATCGGACTGCAGATGAACTTACGGCCCTTTGCCTCTACCACCTTTGCCACTTTGCCTACAGTTGTCTTAACGGCAACACCCTGGTTTCCGTAAACACTCCACATTGCCGCGGACTCCCGGCAAGAACGGAACCAACACCATGCAAACCTCGTCTTCCATACGAATTCCATGTAACGGTCGCGATGAAAACCCGCAGCTCCGCCGGGATATCCTTCGATTTGGTCCCGCTTCGAATCTGAGCAGTCGTTATCAAGTATCCAGTTTTCAATTTTCTTCGCCTCGTCTCCATAGTGCCCGTCGAATGCGGTATTAAACCAAGCGATGTGTGGGTAAAACTCACCCTCGAACGGATCGCTCTCACGAAGTTTCGCAATGGATGGAATGGAAACCAAACCGTTCAAGTATAAGAAAAGCGTCCGCAGTGGCACATAGCGCCAGATTTGCTCGTTTTCTTGCAGCCATCGTTTGTCGGTATTCGGGAAAATCTGCTTTGGCATAGTCACTTCCAATTAACTACTTCGCCGTCACGACGACGTAATTCTTTTTGCCCTTGCGCAACAGCAGGTGCTTGCCGAAAAGTAAATCGTTCGTCGTGACTGCGCGCTGGAAGTTTGATTCGCGGACGTTGTTCACGTTCACGCCGCCGCCTTCAATGTCCTTGCGCGCCTGGCCCTTGGACGGGCACAAACCAGAGTGAACGAGCAGTTCCACCAGCGGCAAACCGGCGCCATCAAGTTTTGATTTCTCAATTTCCTTGGTGGGCACTTCGCCGACGATTTCGTTGAAGGTGCTTTCGGCAATGCCTTTCAGTTCACCGCCAAAAAGAATTTCGCTGGCGCGGATGGCTTCCGTCGCCGCATTCGGGCCGTGAATCAAATCGGTCGCCGCCCTGGCCAGGGCCTTGTGGGCTTCACGCGCGCCGGGATTTTCCGCATGCTTCTTTTCCAACGCCTCAATTCCCTCCTTCGACAAAAACGTGAAGAATTTCAAATAACGGATGGCATCCCGGTCGTCGGTGTTGATCCAGAACTGGTAGAAACGATAAACGCTCGTACGCTCCGGGTCGAGCCATATGGCCCCAGCTTCGGTCTTGCCGAACTTTGAGCCGTCGGCATTGGTGATGAGCGGCAGCGTGAGGCCCAAAGGCGGAGGTCGAAATGTTTTATGAAAAGGTTGGCCCCCCTTTTTCCGACAGAGATCAATGCCTGCTGTAATATTGCCCCATTGATCACTGCCACCAATTTGAAGCATGCAATCAGACTCATTCCAAAGGTGATAAAAATCGAACGCCTGGAGCAGCATGTAGCTGAATTCGGTGTAGCTGATGCCCACCTCGCGGTCTTCCATCCGGGCGCGGACGCTCTCCTTGGCCACCATCTGGTTGACGGAAAAATGCTTGCCGATGTCGCGCAGGAAATCGAGGAACGAAACATCCTTCGTCCAAGAGGCATTGTCCACCAGCCGCGCGGGATTGGCCTTCGTGTCAAAATCGAGAAGTTTTTTGAGCTGTTCCTTGACGCGGGCAATGTTGTGAGCCAGGACCTCGGGCGTGAGCAACTGCCGCTCGCTGGTCTTGCCGCTGGGGTCGCCCACCATGCCGGTCGCGCCGCCGGCGACGGCGATGGGATGATGGCCGAGCAATTGAAAGCGCCGCAGCGCCAGCAACGGCACGAGATTGCCCACATGCAGGCTGTCCGCCGTCGGGTCAAAACCACAGTAAAGCGTGATGGGCGCGGAAATCTTTTTGGCCAGTTCCGCCGCGTCGGTGCAATCGGCAACCAAGCCGCGCCATTTGAGTTCTTCCAGGATGCTCACAGACGGGAGATTAAATTGCCGGTGGTAAATTGCCAATGGTCAATTGGAACTGCGGTTTTTTCTTGATTGTCACCACTGTAACGGGTGTTTTGAGCCGCGAATGAATTTGCCTTCGAACAAACTCGCGCATATCGGCGCCCTGACCACGGAAAGCCCCCTGCACGATTTGGAGGTGCTCATTCGCTCGCGCACGCCCCTGATCGCCGTCGAGAGCAATGAGGAACCGCAGATTGTCCGCCTGGTCCGGCAGATCGGCCAGCGCTTGCAATTGAAGGCGTATCGCTGGACGGTCACCGAAGGACTCCAGGCGTTCGAGCCTTGCGACCAGCCGTTGCAATCGGTGGTCAAATCCCAAGAGGTCCTCGATTACATCAAAACCACCGCGAAACATTCCCTGTTTGTGTTGCTCGATTTTCATCCCTACCTCGAAGACGCGGTGCACGTGCGGCGCCTCAAGGACATTGCCCTGACCTACACGAGCCATTACTCGACGGTTTTGATTGTCGGCTACGCGTTGCGCCTGCCCCAGGAATTGCAGCCGTTCGTCGCCTCCTTTCGGTTGCCGCTGCCGACACCGGGGGAGTTGCGGTGAATTGTTCTGGACGTGGCGGGAGACTGGGGCGCCGAGCATGGCCATCGGGACGTTCAAACCACCAACAAGGCCATTGACCTGCTGGTGCGGAACCTCGCCGGCCTCACCACCACCGATGCCCGGCGGCTCGCGTTGAAAGCCATCAACGACAACGGCGTGATTTCCGAATCGGACATGCCTGACGTCATGCGCGCCAAATATGAACTGCTCGGACGCGACTCGCCGCTGTCGTTTGAAAACGAGACCGCGCAATTCGCGGAAATCGGCGGCATGCAAAAGCTCCGGCAGTGGCTGACCTTGCGCAAGGATTTCTTTCTGGACGCACCGGCCAATCTCGATCCTCCCCGCGGCGTGCTGTTGCTGGGCGTCCAGGGTTGCGGCAAAAGTCTGGCGGCCAAGGCCGCCGCCGGCATCTTCGGCGTGCCGCTGCTGCGCCTCGATTTCGGCGTGCTTTACAACAAATACTATGGCGAAACCGAGCGCAATTTGCGCAAGGCGCTGGAAACTGCCGAAGTCATGTCGCCCTGCGTCCTCTGGATGGACGAAATTGAAAAAGGACTGGCCGTGGAGGGCGACGATGGTGGCCTGTCCCTCCGGGTTTTGGGGACGTTGCTGACCTGGCTGTCCGAAAAACGGAAACCGGTTTTCACGGTGGCCACGGCCAACGACATCACGCGTTTGCCTCCCGAAATGGTGCGCAAAGGCCGGTTTGACGAGATTTTTTTCGTGGACCTGCCTTCTCCGCAGAACCGGCGCGACATCCTGGCCATCCATCTCCGCAAGCGCGGCCTCGACCCGGCGCGCTTCGACCTCAACGCCCTGGCGGCGGCCACCCAGGGCTTTTCCGGTTCCGAAATCGAGCAGGCCATTGTTTCCGCAATGTATGCCGTACACGCACAAAGCGGCGATCTTTTGCAGGCGGATTTGCTCGCTGAAATTCAGCAGACCAAACCGCTGTCCGTCGTAATGTCGGAAAAGGTTGAAGAAATCCGGAAATGGGCCGAAGGACGGACGGTATCTTGTGATTAATCGGCTCCGCACGAACTTTGGACTTTAGCCTTGGGACTTTGGACTCTAGCCTTTCGCGGGATGTCGCAAATGCTCAAGTCGTCCGGCTCCATGGCCGCCGCCACGCTCGTCAGCCGCCTGCTCGGCATGGTGCGCGAGATGGTTTATGCGAATTTCATGGGTGACACCCGGGTGGCCGGCGCGTTCAAACTCGCCTTCACCATTCCCAACCTTTTCCGCCGCCTGCTTGGCGAAGGCGCGTTGACGGCGGCGTTCGTCCCCATTTTCAAGGAAACGGAGAAAACACGCGGCGAAATCGAGATGTGGCGCGCGGCCAACGCCGTGATTTCCGGCCTCGTCGTCGCGGCGGCAGCGATCATCGGCGTGGTCATGCTCGGCCTCTCGATTGCGCTGGCCGTTCATCAATTCAACGAAAGCACCGAACTCATGCTGCGGCTTTTGCGCGTGATGTTTCCCTATATGCTGCTCGTGTGCCTGGCGGCGGCGTTCATGGGCATGCTCAACGCGCGCGGACATTTTTTCATTCCGGCAATGAGCGCGACGATGCTGAACGTCGTGATGATCGCGTCCGTGCTCTGGCTCGCGCCAAAGATGGGACACGAGTTGCACGAACAAATTTTCGCGCTGACCATCGGCGTGCTGGCGGCGGGCGTGGCGCAGGCGGCCTTTCAACTGCCGACGCTCTGGCACGACGGCTTCCGTTACCAATGGGTTTCGCCGTGGCAAAATGAAACCGTCCGGCTCGTGATGACCCGGATGATTCCCGGCACCATCGGCGTCGCCGCCTTCCAAATTAATGTGCTGCTGACGCAGACCATCGCCTTTTACGTGGATCCGCAGATCAACGCCTCCTTCGACTATGCCGTGCGGCTCATGGAACTGCCCCAGGGCATGTTCGGCATTTCGCTGGCAACTTTTCTGCTGCCGACGCTGGCGGGACTGGCGGCGGAGAAAAACTTTGGCGAATTCCGCGCCACCCTGCGCCATGGTCTCGGCACTCTGCTGCTGGCGAATCTGATCGCCGCCGTCCTGCTGGTCGTGCTGGCCGAACCGATCATCCGGCTGCTGTTCGAGCACGGCAAATTCACCGCCGCCTCCACGGAACGCGCGACCCTGGCGCTGATGTGCCTCGCGCCGGGGCTGGTGGCCTTTTCAACGGTCAACATCCTGGTACGGGCGTTTTTCGCGCTCGGCGACACCAAAACGCCGATGCAAATCAGCATCGTCTGCCTGGTTTTGAATCTGGGTTTGGCCGTGATGTTCATTGGTCCGCTGCGGCAGGGCGGCCTGGGCATCGCCAACACCATCACTTCCATCGGCAATGCCAGCCTGCTGCTCTATGCCTTGCGGAAAAAGCTGGGGAAACTGGAAATGGAACCGCTGCGCGCCACCTTTCTGCCGCTGGCCATCGCCGGCACCCTGGGTGGTTTGATAGCGTGGGGGGGCGAGCGTTTTTGGGAACATGCCCTCGGCCACCAAACACTCGCACTGAAAATCGGCGAGGTGTTCGCACCGGCGATTTTGGCGGGATTGATTTATGGAATCGTCGCCCTGGCTTTCAAAGTTCCGGCGGCGAGGGAAATGACGGAGTTTGCGCTGGCGCGATTCAAAAGGTAGGGCGCGCACTCCGTTGCGCGCCGCCCGTCCGAATACCGGCCAACCACGGCGCGCAGGGGACTGCGCGCCCTGCCTTCACACCGGCACGACCGCCGTCCAGCAGTTTTGCCCGAACTTCGATTTGAATTTCTCCGCGAGCGATTCGGCGGCGGCCATGTTTTCGGCGATGGCGAACGTCGTTGATCCGCTGCCGGACATGAGCGCGGCCAGAGCGCCGTGCGCACGGAGAAATTCCTGAAACAGCGCGAGCACGGGATATTTTTCCAGCGCCGGGGCTTCCAGCGAATTGTAAAATTCAGCGCCGGCAGCGCGCCAATCGCCGGTTTGAAGCCGGGCAATCAGTTTTTGCGCGCGGCCCGGCCTGCCGTTCAACGCTTCCGGGAAACGCGCGAGATTCTGATAAGCCCACGGCGTCGAAATGCCGAACCCGGGATGAATGAGCAGGAACGCCTTGCCGCGCAACGCCGGGAAAGAATCGAGCGGCTGGATTTTTTCGCCGCGCCCGGTGGCGAGCGCCGGCTGGTCCTGGAGGAAAAACGGCGCGTCGGAACCGAGTGACGCGGCCAGTTCATCCAGTTTTGCCGCGGCCAGCGGCTGGCCGAAAAGTTCATTCATCGCGAGCAGCGTGGTCGCGGCATTGCCGCTGCCGCCGCCCAAACCGGCGGCGAGCGGAATTTTTTTCTCCAAATGAATGCGAACGCCACCGCTGACTTTCGCGGCTTGCAAAAACCCGGTGGCCGCGCGGTGAACAAGATTGTGCGAATCCACTGGCAGCGTTGCGTCACTGCACGAAAGTTCGACCGCGCCGCCGCGGCGTTCAAATGTCAGCCGGTCGCAAAGGTTGACCGGCTGCATGACGGTTTCGAGTTCGTGAAATCCGTCAGGCCGTTTGCCGAGGATGTTCAGCAGCAGGTTGACTTTGCCGGGCGAATTCTTTTCGAGCGGCATGGCCTTCACAAAAACAAAACGCGCCAACGGAAAATGGTTGGCGCGTCCGGCAAAATGGATTGGGTCATCAGTTCAGTTGTCGAACACGCGGAACCGGCTGCCGGGAATGTACGGCGCGACATCGCCGCCACTGAAGCCGGTGTAGGTGTCCGTATCGAACGTCGAGTCCGAAATCAGGCCCGGCTTGTAGCTTTCAGGATAAACGGGGCCGGGACTCAGGTAACTGGTCCAAATCGGATGATACGGCGGGAAGGGCGCGGTGACGATTTCATAAAGGCCCAGGCCCGTGCGCGCCAGCGTGCGATTCAAGCCACGAACAGCGCCGACGGTGTAACCGGCGCTGGGCGATTCAAAAACGGCCGTTTGCTCGATGGAGCGGCGCATTTCGCCCGCGCGGACAATTTCAAAAGTGTTACTCATGCCGCGGCCGAATTTTTGTTCCGGCCCGGCGCAACCGGACGTGAACAAGGCGGCAAGGGCGAGAAGGGAAATTACGTTTCGCATACGTTTTTCAAGTTGACGGGCTTACCTTACGCCGAAATCGCCGGATGTAAAGCGTGTTTTACGATTTGGTCAATTAGCCGGGGTTTGAAAATCATTCTTCAATGTAGATGCTGATGCACCAGCGGGAGAGCATATTTATAGCCAAGCCACGCCAAGCGGACAATCAAGAGGAGGAGGAGCAACGCAAGCAAAAGCGCACGGCGCGCTTTGCGCCGATCAGGCTGATCCCAATACCACGCAATCCAGACGGTGATTTCGTAGAGCAATTGCAGCGGCACAAACATGACGATCTGGGTGATGGGTTCCGGCGTCGTCAACACCGCGCCGAGAATCAGATTGATGACAATCATG
>Ga0207932_1000392_pt1 | contig 14721 bp, 13 predicted proteins | sample NGESurdeep092012_FD_184480 | JGI IMG/M metagenome (GOLD analysis project Ga0207932, IMG submission 184480) | Arctic peat soil microbial communities from Barrow, Alaska - NGEE Surface sample 415-2 deep-092012 (SPAdes) | ecosystem: Environmental > Terrestrial > Soil > Wetlands > Peat ...
AGCTGGCCGACGGGCCGGGGATGCTCGTGGCCGACATCGATCCGGCCGAGGTCGGCGCCGCCCGGCAGGCGATCCCGGTGCTGGCCAACCGCCGGTTCTGACCCCGCGTGGCCGTTGCTGGCGCGGATCAACTTCGCCGGCGCGGATCATGGTCGAGGTTGTGGGACTGGCGAGGCGCAAGTGCACGATTTCATGCGCGCGGGCGTTGCGGGGTCGAGAACGAACGGAACCCGCCCGGTACGACGAGCGCGCGTCAGCTCAGCAGTTGCGCGTCATAGGAACCGCACGCGGGATCGACTGACGCGAAGGTCATCGACTCGACCACGGCCTGCGCGATCAGCATGCGATCGAAGGGATCGCGATGGTGCCACGGAAGCGCGCTCAGGTGGTCCGCGTGTTCGGCGGTGAACGGGAGGTGCGACAGTCCGGACCCGAGGATGGCTGTGGCGAGATCGCCTGGTGATTCCAGCTTTCCGAGTGAACCCTTGATCGCGATCTCGGCCACCGAAATGGCGGAGACGTACACGCTGTTGCGGCCGTCGGCCACGGCCGCCCGAATCGGACCCGGTAACCGCTGGTCGTCGGCGAGCCACCACAACAGGATGTGAGTGTCGAGCAGGATTCTCATCGATCGGCTGTTGTGCCGTACCAGACTTCGGCGTCTGCGTCGCTGAACTCATCGAAATCGGCCGCGATTCGCAGTCTTCCCTTCCACACACCGGGAACCCTGTCGGGCCCACGAGTGGACAGCGGGGCCAACCGGGCGACGGGCCGACCGTTGCGAGCGATGATCACTTCCTCACCGGCCTCGACAAGAGCGAGCAAGGCCGAAAGCCGGGTCTTCGCCTCGTAGATGTTCACGGTTGTCGTCACGCCGACAGTATATCGAGGTCTGGTCTAGTCTGGTCAGGTTTGCCGGAGCGAACTCGGCGTCGGCGCCGCCAGCAGGATCGCGCTGCTTCCGGGTTGCGCGGACCAACGTGCCGCTGATGGGACGCGTGAGGCTGGAGTCAACCATTTGAGCCGCGCCGTCGTTGTTGATCCGCGCCACCAAGGGGCGCGCCAGGTCACCGCCCGGGGGGCGGGTCAGTCGGGGCCGCCCTCGCCGCCGGCGTCGGAGGCGGGGACGACCACCACCCGGTCGTCGCTGGGCACCGGGGTACCGACACCGTCCTTGTTCGAGGTGGTCAGCCACAGTAGGCCCTGGGTGTCCGCGGTGACGGTCAGCAGGCGGCCGTAGCGGTTGTCCAGGATCACCGTGGGTGTGCCGGTGAAGGTCCCCCCCGAACCCATCTGGATCCCGGTGAGCTGCTGCTTGTCCAGCGACGTACTGGCAAGCAGGCCGCCGCTGACGGCACAATCGGCCGCGCGGCCGTCGGCGACGGTCCAGGTCCATCGGGCGTCTCCGGGTGCCAGCGCCGTGTAGTCGTGGCCGGCGGTCAGCGGCAGCAGCACGTCCTGCGTGGTCCGCTGGTCAAGCGCCGCGACCGTGCCGCCTTCAAGCTCGCACATCCCGGTGACCTGGGAGAACCCGCTCGCGAAGATCGGCGAAGCGGCCGTCGGGTTTCCTTCCGCCGGCTTGCCGAACTCGTCCAGCCGCAACACCTTTCCGGCCAGCGACGTGGGGTCGGCCGGGAGCGCCGGGTTGCCGGTATCGCCGGTCCCGACGTACAGGCTGCGATCGGAGGCGAACGCCAGTCGGCCGCCGTTGTGCGTCGCGCCGCGCGGGATCCCGGTGAAGATCGGTTTCGGCACGTCACCCGAGGCGATCCGGATGATCCGGTTGTCCTGCGGAGTCGTGACGTACGCGTAGATCAACCCGTCCTCGTCATACGAGGGCGACAGCGCGATGCCCAGCAAGCCACCGTCCCCGCTCGCGTCGATGCCGTCGATCTTGGCGACCTCGACGGGTTGCTCGCCCCTGGCGACCTGCAGGATCCGGCCGGTGGTGCGCTCACCGACCAGCGCCGACTGGCCGTCGGGTAGCGGAGCAAGGCCCCAGGGCGCGGTCAGACAAGTCGCGATCACCGATTCATCCGTCGGTGCGCACGGATCGCTCGGTGCCTGGCTGCCGCTCGGGCTCGGGCTGGGCGACTGGTCGGTGGGCGACGGCGACCCTGACGACGGCTGCGCGGTGCTCGGGTCCACCGGCTGCGCAGCCGGCGCGGTCAGCGACGGCTGAACGGTGAACGTCGACGTCTCGCTGGAGAAATCCGCGCATCCGGCCACGATCGACACCAGCCCGACGCTCACCGCCGCAGCGGCGAACGCCCGCCGGAGGCGACCCCGGGCCGGGATCGGCGAGGGCGTGGGCGACGTGGACATCGCCATCCACGGTACGGCCTGCTGCCAGCGCGTCTGGAGTCGTCGTCACCCGACAGGCGGGCAGGCCTGCGGGCCCGCACCTAGCTAGGTGCGTGATCAGCCTTGAGGACGGATCCGGTGACGACGAGGTCCGCGGTCGGGTGTCAGACCGGTGCCACGGCAACGGCCAGTGCGAGGTCAAATTGCGTCCTGCGCGGGCCCGCGCCGACCCACCACGTGGGTGAGCATCAGCGCGTCGTCGTCGGCCATGTAGCGGATCTTCGCCGAACGGCCCGAGGAGAACCGCATCTTGAAACCGGCGACCCCGGCCCGTGCCTTCCAGGGCGAACTGGACCATTCGACCTCCTGCACCCCGTCCCGATGCGCCACCACCGTGTTGCGCGCCAACAACCGGCGCCAGCGCAGCAGGACACTGCGCTCACCGACCCACCAGCGTGCCTCGCGAGCGCGGGCAACGCCCAGCCAGTACGCCAGCGGCAGCGGGAACAGCGCGAGCAGCCGCCACCACCCCGGCAGCAACAGCAGCAACAGCGTGATGCCCGTGCCGTATTCGGCAGGCACGGTCAGGTACCGGCGATGGATGCGCTCCGGGATCGGGTGCGGCGGATCCTCGGGCCAGTGCAGTTCGGGCAGCACCCGACGCACCAGGTGCGCGGCACGAGCGGTGCGAACGAGCGGGAAAAGCATGCGTTGGTTGGTGTTCGCCCGGCCGATGCCGGCCACCTCCACCTGCAGGGTGGCGTACCCGAGCATGGTTCGCCACACCCCTTCCACCACCCGAACCGCCTGGACCCGGGCGACGGGGATGGCCGCCGTCTGCTTGCCGAGCAGACCGCGATGGTTGCGCAGCACGTCACCGTCCCGGATGAGGGTGAACCTGTTGAGCCGCAACGCGGACAGCACCACGCCCGCGACGACGGCGGTCACCACCAGCGCGGTGACGACGGCGAGCCACCCGCGAGGTTCAACGGTCTGGGTCATGAAGTCCTGCGCCCGGCTCGGCACGTACTCGGAGAACTGGTACCAGACCACGAGCGCGACGGCGAAGATCAGCGGGATGCTGTTGTTGGTCACGGCGGCGATCAGCATTTCCTGCGTCGTCAGCACCGCGATGGTCTCGTATCCGGCCGGCCCCTTGGGGTTTCGGCGTCGCCGGCTGAAACGGTGCAGGATGCTGGTCATCGCCGGCTTCGCGGCCGGCTGTGGCTCGGCGGCGGTGGGCGGTCCGTTCGTCGCGCCGGACTCGCCCGTAGCCGGGGACTCGCCCGCAGCCGTGGACTCGCCCGTAGCCTGCGACTCGCCCGTAGCCGAGGGCTGGCCTGCCGGGGGCTGGCCCGCCGGGGATTCCGCGGGCGGGAGCGCCGTCTCGGACTCAGCCGGAATTTCGGACTCCCCGGCTGCTTCGGGCAGCGGGCGGACGGTCTCCAGCGCGGCCTGCAGCTGCTTGAGCCGGCTGGTCGACAGGCTGCCCAGGCTGACCGCAGCGCCACCCCGGTCGCCCGGCGACTGCACTCGCAGCCCCCAGACGCCGACCAGCCGCTGGCTCAGCGACCGGTAGGCGTCGAGTGCGGTGATCCGGGTGATCGGGACGACCCGAACGATGCGGTTGACCAGGCCGCTGCGCAGCCGCAGCACCCCGCTGATCACCGAGTACTTGCGGACGTACCACTGTGCTATCGCAACGATCATGATCAGGACGAACAGGGTGACGTTCACCCACCACGGGGCGCCGCCCAGGACGGTGACGACCAGGAACGGGATCGCCGAGCGCAACGTCCGAGCCGTCTCGATCACCAGATAGATCGGGTGCAGCCGGGTGTCGGGCACGGCGACGCCCCTGATCCGATCGACCGATCCCTGAAACGGGACGGAGTCAAGGGCAGTTTCAGACATCGTCAGACATCGTCAGACATCGTCAGGCGGTCAGACATCGTCGGCGACGTCGGCCAGCGCGCTGATCCGCTCACACAGCTCGTCGGCCTCCCGACGGTCCAGGCCGGACAGGTTCACTGACCCGGCCGCGGTGCGGATCTTCAGGTTGGTCATCCGGTAGTGGTCGGCGATCGGGCCGCGCTCGGTGCGCAGGTTCTGCACCCGATGCACGGGCACGACGCTGCGTTTGATGAAGATGATGCCGTGCTGGATGTCGATCTCGGTCGGCGAGATCGCATACCAGAACACCCGATAGCGGATCGGCGGCAGGATCACCATCGCCATCACGACCAGCACCGCTGCGATCCCGACGATGCCCCACCGGATCCACCACGGGCCCCAGGGGATCACGATGGCCAAAGCGATCAACAGCAACAGTGTCGGGACGGCCGACCCCAGCGCCCGCCACCGCCAGTACGCAATGACCCGGTGAGAGAGCCGGTGACGTTCACCGGGGATGTCTCCGGCCAGCGGCCGGGAGGCCGGCGGTTCCGCGACCGACGACGTGGTCTGGATGGCCGTGAGCGGCGGATGTGGCTGGGGTGCTGTCGGAGGCCGCGGGGTGAAGGGACGCGGGGTGAGCGACGGGCCGGTGGAGGATGGGGTGGTCCCGTCCTGCGGATCGGCCGACGGTTGCCCGCTCGGAATCGGCGCCCCAGCCGCGGCCGGCCCGCGGGGTGGCAGCCCCGTCGCGGGTCGGCTTGTCACTGGGTCAGCGTACGGGGCGGGCGGCCGATCGCGGTCCCTTCTCACCCGGCCGAACTGGCCCGACCTGCGCCCTGCCTGTCGGCGGTGACCGCCCGCCCGGCCGTTTCGCGGGCGGGGTCCTCGGCGGGGGCGTCCTCGGCGGGGACGTCACCATCCTGGCGAATCGTTGCATCATTCGTGACATCCCCGGTCGGGGACACGTCGCCCGTCGCTGAGCCCGCATCAGCAACCGCACTGTCATCCGCACTGTCATCCGCACGGTCATCCGCGCGGTCATCGGCGCGGTCATCGGCGCGGTCATCGGCGCTGTCATCGGCACTATCAGCGTGACTGCCAGCGGCACCATCAGCGAAGTCGGCATCCTCGTCGCCGGATGCCTGGGGATCCAGGTTCAGGCTCCCGCCGGCCGCCGCCGCCAGCCGGGGAAGATCGCGAGGGCGGACCATCGGCAGCGGAAGCCGGCGCCCGTCCTTACCCACGGCGACGGTCCAGCGGGCGTCGCGCAACTCCAGACCGTCCATGTCCGACCAGGCCATCCGCTTCGCGCCGAGCAGCGAGTGGGCTGTCAGCTGCGCCGTATCAGCTGTGGTTCGGGTCACCACGATGTAAGCGGCGGCGATCACCGGGATCGCATACAGCGCCCACCAGCCCTCGCCGACCGTGGCCAGCGGGGTCACGCACAGGACCGCTACCAGCGGGATTGCCGCGGACGCGGCCGGCATCCGGAACACGGCACGGTTCGAACGAGACATCGCTCCATGGTGACACCCCGGCGGACCGGCCCAGGCCACGGGAAACGTTCCTACATACTGAGATCGGGTTCTCGACTGTTTGACAGTGGTGGCTGGCTCGTCCTACCCTGCGGGAGTGTCTTCGCTCCTCGTAATCATCTAGCGCGTCGTCGCCGACCGGCGAAGACGCGCAACCCCTTGGTCACCCCCGGTGACGAGGGGTTTTTTGTTGTCTGGATGACGGCGGCGGGAGCCGCAGACCCGCACAGTACGGACAGAACGACCAGTACGAGCGCCCAGCAACACCCCCGAGCAGCACCGCAGAGCAGCACCCCCCGAGCAGCACCGCAGAGCAGCCCCGAGAAGAAGGTCACGATGACGCAGAGCCGCATCGCCGAAGGCCGACCAGCAGTGGTCCCGCATACGACACCATCCCCGCACACGCCACCGGCGGCCGCCGGAACGCCGGTGCCCACGCCACCAGCTGTGCCGACAGCGCCGCGCATCGTCGAGAAGGTGACCGGCGCAGCGTCGGTGGTGCGGTCCCTGGAAGAGGCCGGCGCCGAGATCGTGTTCGGCATCCCCGGCGGAGCGGTGCTCCCGGTGTACGACCCGCTACTGGATTCCACCCGGGTCCGGCACGTGCTGGTCCGTCACGAACAGGGCGCCGGGCACGCGGCCACCGGTTACGCGCAGGCGTCCGGAAAGGTCGGCGTCTGCATGGCCACCTCGGGGCCGGGCGCCACCAACCTGGTCACCCCGATCGCGGACGCGCACATGGATTCGGTGCCCCTCGTCGCGATCACCGGCCAGGTCGGCCGGCCGATGATCGGCACGGACGGCTTCCAGGAGGCCGACATCTGTGGCATCACCATGCCGATCACGAAACACAATTTCCTCGTCACGGACCCGGCCGAGATCCCACAAACGATCGCGGCCGCGTTCCACCTGGCATCCACGGGCCGACCCGGCCCGGTGCTGGTGGACATTCCGAAGGACGTTCTGCAGTCGGAGACCACCTTCGTCTGGCCGCAGGACCTCCATCTCCCCGGATACCGGCCGACCATGCGGCCGCACTCGGGGCAGATCACCGCGGCCGCCAAGCTGATCGCCTCGGCGCGTCGCCCGGTGCTCTATGTGGGCGGCGGGGTGTTGAAGGCGCGGGCGACCGACGCCCTTCGGCAACTGGCCGAGTTGACCGGGATCCCGGTCGTCACCACGCTCATGGCCCGCGGCGCCTTCCCCGATTCGCACATCCAGCACCTGGGGATGCCGGGGATGCACGGCACCGTGGCGGCGGTGGGGGCCATGCAGCGCGCCGACGTCATCGTCGCGCTGGGTGCCCGATTCGACGACCGGGTCACCGGCCAGCTCTCTACCTTCGCACCTGGCGCGACGGTGATCCACGCCGACATCGATCCGGCCGAGATCGGCAAGAACCGGGTGGCTGACGTGCCGATCGTCGGTGATGCGCAAGAGGTGATCACCGAGCTGATCACGGCTGTCGGGCTGGAGCAGGCGGCCGGCGTGGTCGCCGACCTCACCGCGTGGTGGGCCGAGCTCGACGACCTGCGGGAGACGTTCCCGCTCGGCTACGACTGGCCGGCCGACGGATCGCTGTCCCCCCAGTACGTCATCGAGCGTCTCGGCAAGATCGCCGGACCTGACGCGATCTACGCCGCGGGCGTCGGCCAGCACCAGATGTGGGCGGCGCAGTTCATCTCCTACGAGAAGCCAGGAACCTGGCTCAACTCAGGCGGTCTTGGCACGATGGGGTACGCGGTGCCGGCCGCGATGGGCGCCAAGATGGGCTGCCCGGATGCGGTCGTGTGGGCGATCGATGGTGACGGCTGCTTCCAGATGACCAACCAGGAACTGGCCACCTGCGCGATCGAGAACATCCCGATCAAGGTCGCGATCATCAACAACGGCAACCTGGGCATGGTCCGGCAGTGGCAGAGCCTGTTCTACGGCGAGCGCTATTCGCAGACCGACCTCGGCACACACAAGCACCACATCCCCGACTTCAAGCTGCTCGCCGAGGCCTACGGCTGCCTGGGCCTGCGGTGCGAGTCCAAGGAAGAGGTCGACCGCACGATCGAAGCGGCCATGGCGGTCAACGACCGGCCCGTCGTCGTCGATTTCGTGGTCGGCAAGGACGCCCAGGTCTGGCCGATGGTCGCCGCGGGCACCGGTAACGACCAGATCATGGCGGCCCGCGACATCCGTCCGCTTTTCGACGAATAGCCCGGCCGACCGCGCGAAACCGGTCGGTGACGAGGATTTCTCGCCACTGATCGGAGCCGTCTCGGGCGCCCACGGCTACTCGGGCCGGTGCGTGGTTCCCCAGGACCCGCATCACCGCCGGCAGAACCACTCATCGGCACCACCTGGCAGCAGTACGGACAGAAGTTCAAGGAGTGAAGTCGCAGTGACGCGCCACACGCTGTCGGTCCTCGTCGAGAACAAACCCGGTGTGCTGGCCCGGGTGTCGTCGCTGTTCTCCCGCCGCGGATTCAACATCCACTCGCTGGCGGTCGGCCCGACCGAGAACCCCGACGTGTCGCGGATGACGATCGTGGTCGCGGTCGAGGGGCTGCCCCTGGAACAGGTCACCAAGCAGCTCAACAAGCTGATCAACGTGCTCAAGATCGTCGAGCTGGCGCCGACCGCCGCCGTGCAACGCGAACTGCTGCTGATCAAGTTGCGCTCCGATTCGACGGCCCGACCGCAGATCGTCTCGATCGTGGAAATGTTCCGGGCGCACATCATCGACGTGGCGCCGGATTCGGTGACCGTCGAGGCGACCGGCACCAGTGACAAGCTCGAGGCGTTGACGAAGATGCTCGAGCCGTTCGGGGTGCGTGAGATGGTCCAGTCCGGCATGGTCGCGCTCGGTCGCGGACCGCGGTCCATCACCTCGTCGGCGAGCAGGGCAGACTAGTCGCCCAGCGGGGGCAGACTGGAGAGCCGGCTCGACAAGCTCACAGCCCCCAACAATCCCCCCAACAATCCGCAGAACCACCCAGATCGACCCGATCGACAGAGAACCACCCGCCGGACAACGACCGTCCGGCCCACCTGAGGTCGGTGGCCGGCCGCAGGACACCATCGAGAAAGCAGGAGTTCATGGCCGCGGAGATCTTCTACGACGACGACGCCGATCTGTCGATCATCCAGGGGCGCAAGGTCGCCGTCATCGGGTACGGCTCGCAGGGCCACGCGCATTCGCTCAGCCTGCGCGACTCGGGCGTCGACGTCCGGGTCGGGCTGCCCGAAGGATCCAAGTCGCGCGGCAAGGCCACCGACCAGGGTCTGCGCGTGGTTTCGGTCGCCGAGGCAGCTGCTGAATCAGATGTCATCATGATCCTGGCCCCGGACCATGTGCAGCGGCACGTGTACGCGGAATCGATCGAACCGCACCTGACCGCGGGCAAGGCGCTGGCCTTCGGGCACGGCTTCAACATCCGGTTCGGCTACATCAAGCCGCCGGGGGACGTCGACGTGATCATGATCGCGCCGAAGGGCCCCGGGCACCTGGTGCGGCGGGAATTCGTCGACGGCAAGGGGGTGCCCTGCCTGATCGCGGTGGAGCAGGACGCCACCGGCGGTGCGCAGTCGCTCGCGCTGTCCTACGCCCGAGCGATCGGTGGCACCCGGGCCGGGGTCATCAAGACGACGTTCCCCGAGGAGACCGAGACCGACCTGTTCGGTGAGCAGGCCGTGCTGTGCGGCGGCGTGTCGCGGCTGGTGCAGCTGGGCTTCGAGACCCTGGTCAACGCCGGCTATCAGCCGGAGATCGCCTACTTCGAGTGCCTGCACGAGCTGAAGCTGATCGTCGACCTCATGTACGAGGGCGGCATTGCCAAGCAGCGCTGGTCGGTGTCGGACACGGCCGAGTACGGCGACTACGTGTCGGGTCCGCGGGTGATCGACGACCACGTCGCGGAGAACATGCAGGGCGTGCTGGCCGACATCAAGGACGGCACCTTCGCGGCCCGCTTCATCGCCGACCAGGACGCCGGTGCCCCGGAGTTCAAGAAGTTCCGGGCCGAGCAGGAGCAGCACCCGATCGAGGAGACAGGGCGGAAGCTGCGACCGCTGATGAGCTGGGTGGCAGTGGCCGACGACTACGAGGGCACCGCGGCCCGCGGCTGACGGGCCGCCGGCTCCCCGGGCCCAGCGCTGACGGGCCGCCGGCTCCCCATGATGCTGTGCACACCCGCGCGATGCTCTTGCTGCGGGACGGGAGTCGCTCCCACAGCAAGAGCATCGTGGGTGACGTCGGGGCGGTCGGGCCGACGAGCCGAGGTTCAGAAGGTCGGCGCGCCCTTCGAGCGGAACCAGTCCTTGCTGGGCTGCTGCAGCAGCAGCACGATGATGGCGATCGAGATCGCCAGCCCGACGAGCGATGTGCCGCTGAAGTCGCTGATCATGCTGATCACCTGCAGCACCACCGCGACCCCGGCGACGATCGTCAGGATCTTGGCATTCTTTCCGTTGAGCGCCTGGACCCCGGCCCAGATGTAGAGGCCCCCGACCGCCAGGATGAGGATCGAGATGACGATCAGCAGCCCACCGAGGGAGCCCACCGCGCTGCCGATGACGCTGCCGGCGAACAGGGTGAGCAGGCCGCCAAGAATGGCAAGGCCACCCACGATGAAGGCGAGCACCGCGGCGCCCGTCACCAGGCCCGGCCTGGGTGCCGCCGCCGACCCGTAGGGCGTTGCGGGGTAATGGGTTTGCGCTCCGTAGCCGCTGGTGGGGTACTGCCCGGCGGGTGGGTAGTTCCCGGCGGGCGGGTACTGGCCCGCGGGCGGGTACTGGCCGCCGCTCTGCCCGTACTGCCCGTACGGGTCGGGCGCGGGGTAGCCGCCTGGCGCCTGCGGGTATGGTGCCTGCCCGGATTGGCCGAAGCCTTGCCCCTGGCCGCCCGATCCCGCTGGGTTGGGGCTTGATCCGTAAGGATTCTGCTCGTTGCTGGGTCCCGGGTAGCCGGACGCAGTGGTCATGGCCTTTTCCGTTCTGTCGTCGCTGTGGGCTGGTCCTCATTGACAACCGACCGCCCCTCGCGCTGTGGTGATCATCATATCTGTGCAGGTCACCGCAGGTGAAGCGGTATTCGCACGTCCCGCGGCAGAGTGTGGGCCGACTACTGTCGGCAGCCGTTCACCGCCGTGGTTAGCATTGTTGGCCCGGCCGTCACGCCCGCGGCCTGCCACTAGCAACCTGCCCGGCGGCCCCGGCCGGGATCTCGAGCGGCCGGCCGAGACATCGACCCGCCCGGCGAACGAATCGCCTCAATCAACGGAGATGAACCGCTGTGCCCAAGCCCGTGGTGCTGATTGCTGAACAGCTCGCCCAGTCCTCGCTCGATGTCCTCGGGACCGAGTTCGAGATCCGCAACGTCGACGGTGCCGATCGCGGCGCGTTACTGCCCGCGCTGAAGGAGGCCGACGCCATTCTGATCCGGTCAGCGACCCAGGTGGACGCCGAGGCGCTGGCCGCGGCGCCCGACCTCAAGGTGGTGGCGCGGGCCGGCATCGGGCTGGACAACGTCGATGTGCCCGCGGCCACCGCCAAGGGCGTGCTGGTGGTCAACGCGCCGCAGTCGAACATCATCACCGCCGCTGAGCACGCGCTGGCCCTGCTGTTCGCCGTGGCGCGCCGCATTCCGGAGATGGACGCGGCGACGCGCCTCGGCACGTGGCCCCGCGGCCGCGGGATCGAACTGTACGGCAAGACCTGCGGCGTCGTCGGTTACGGCGCCATCGGCCGCCACTTCGCGCGCCTGGCGGCGGCGCTCGGCATGCGCGTCATCGTCTGGACGATGCACCCGGCGCGCTATCCGGGCGTGGATTTCGTCGAGCTCGACGAAATCTTTGCCACCAGCGACGTGGTGAGCCTGCATGTGCGGCTCTCCCCGCGGACGGAAGGCTTCGTCAACGCCGCGCAATTCGCGCGCATGAAGCCCGGCGCGATCCTGATCAACACCGCCCGCGGCGCGATCGTCCATGAGGAGGCGCTGTTGGATGCGCTCTCCACCGGCCGCATCTCTGGCGCCGGCCTCGACGTCTTCGCCACCGAGCCCCTGCCGCGGAACCATCCGTTCAATGTGCTGGGCAACGTGGTGCTGACGCCTCACTGCGCCGGAATCACCCCCGAAGCGCTGGAAGCGGGCCTGCGGATGGCGGTGGACAACATCTGGAACTTCCTGGACGGGCGGCCGATAAATGTAATCGCTCCCTGACGGTCGCGGCTCTGATCGGAGCCGCGACCGGGGTACCCTTTGGGTCGGGAGCGGTTGTTTGATGCAACTTATGCCACAGCCTTTATTTCAACATCGCGTCGACATCCGACGCCGTGAACGCCTTCATGTCCAACTTGGCATGCAGGCGGTCGATGCCGCCGGGGCCCGCGCCGATCAGCGTATTGGTGAACTGCCCGCCGTTCCTGCCCACCAGTTGGATGACCCACCTGCCTTCCTGGGGCCACTGTTGGGCGAGCGCGTAGGCGCCCGGCTCGCCGAGCGCTTTGAGTTCCAGCGGAATGGTACGCCGCTCTCCGTTGACCACGCCGACGGCCGTGGCCGTCACCTTGGCCGTCGCCGGATCGTGGCAGCCCACCGCCTTGATAGTAATCACCGCGCCCATCTTCCCGGCCGCCGGGTTGGCTTCCGGATTCCCCAGTTGCAGCCAGAAGCCGCCTGCAAACATCTGGCCCGCACAGGCCAGCATCAGAGTCACGATTGTCTTGCGCATCGATTGGTCCCTCCTTCAGGTTCAATCTGACGGAAAGACGCCGGGCGGGGCCGGAGTGTTAACCGCCTAATCCAGCTTGTACATCACCATGCCGGAAAGCAGCTTGGGATAGAAGTCGGTGGATTTCTGGGGCATCACGCCGCCGCTGAAGCTGGTATCGGCCACCTGCCGCACGCTGGTGGGCTTCAGCAGGAAGGCGATTTGCGCCGCGCCTTTGCGCACCTCTTCCACCGCCAGATCGATGCCGCGGATGTAGCGCAGGTGCTTTTCGTCGCGCACCGCTTCCTCGCCGATGCCGAGCGCCTTGCCGAGCAACCCCTCGTGCAGAATGCGCACATCCAGAGCGCCGAGTACATTCAGAGCGCCGTGCGGCGCGGTGCGGTCCTCCAACTGGTAGAGCTTGTCGCCGATGGCGGCGCCGATGATGCTGCGCTCGCCGCTGGCCGCCCAGGCAGCCTTGAGGTAGTCGAGTGACGCGATCTCCCGCACCTCGAAATCGCGGCTCGCGGCGGCCAGGAATCCGGCGGTATCGACGCCGCTCACCAGGCGGTGCGTGGCCAGGATCTTCAAGCCCGCCGAGTGCATGTTGACGAAGGCCATGATCATGCGGCTGGCGCCGGGCAGGTGCGGATGGTCGCGCTGGAAGGCCATGGCGGTCTCGTAGCGGTGGTGGCCGTCGGCGATCAGCAGCTTTTTATCGGCCATCAGTTGCTGGATTTGCGCTCCGGCGCCGACCTTCCACATGCGGTGGATGGCGCCGTACTCGTCGGTGACTTCGGCGATGGGCGGCGCCGCCGCGGCCTCGTCGAGCAGCGCGTCGATGGCGCCCGACGGGTCGGGGTACAGCATGAAAATGGGTTCGAAATGGGTTCGAGTGTGCTTGAGCAGTTCCATGCGGTCCTTCTTGGGACCGGAGAGCGTCTGCTCGTGGCGGAAGACGATGCCCGCTGCGTACTCTTCCACCTGGCCGAGGGCGATGAAGCCCTTGCGGACCAGGCGCTCGCCGGTATCGGGCACGACGAATTCCTGGAAGTAGGCGAACATGCCGGGAGCGGCGTCGCGCGCCCAGACGCCGCTAGAGATCCACTCCTGCATGGTGCGGGTGGCGCGGGTGTAGACGTTCTCGCTTTCGTTGTCGCCGGGCTTGCGCTCCCCCAGGATGACGCGCACCAGGTTGTACGGGCTCGCCTCAAGGTAATGGCGCTGCATGGCCGGCGAGATCTTGTCGTAGGGCTGGGTGACAAGGTTCTGTAAAGGTCCCGCCTGCGGAGCATAGCGGTAGGGTTGGATGGGGAATATTTTGGCCAAGGACCATTATAAAGGGGACGGGTGTAGGACAGACCATCGTTGTTTGTGGTCTGTCAACAACCCAGCTTTTTCGGATTCAGCAAGTTAGTTGACAGACGACAAAAAACGATCGTCTGTCCTACGTTGGTAGGTCCGCGCCAACTCCATGTACACGCCCAGATCGCGATCCAGGTCCGACTGCGTGCCGTCGAAGTAGAAATTGCGGATCGGCAGTCCACCCAGATCGCGGCTGATGCGCGGATAAATCGCTTCGCACACGATGCCGTTCATGCACGTGAACGGGCTGATGTCGATGATCCCCGCCGCGCCCTTCTTCGCCAGGTACACCACCTTGCCGACATTCAACACCATCTCGCCGAACGCGCCCTCGCGCGGCAGATACGGACGCGCGCATTCCAGCACTTCGTAGATATCGGGCTCCTCGCGGCCCACGAAATCGTCCTTGAAGGGATCTACCAACACGTGCTCGTCGTGCTTCTGCACGCGCTTGCGCACCCACGCGCCCAGAGCCTCCAACGTCCACAGCCGGCCTTCCAGCTTGAGCTTCCGGAAGTGCTCCGAATTGGTGTACCAGATCCACTCGACGATATCGCTCAGCCACGCCTCGGCGCCGTATTGTTCCAGTGCCGCCACCAGGTTGTCGTTGCTGAACGTATTCAGCCGGCAGAAAATTTCGCCCACGATGCCGATCAGCGGCTGCGATTTATCCCGCCGCGCTTCCAGCTTGCGAAAACGGTCGCGGCACCGACGATGTCGCCCCGGCGGCTGTACCGCACCGTCATCTGCCGCCCATCGGCCGACACCAGGACGTCCGGACCAGACCCGTGGCCACCAGGCACAGGAACGGATCCGTACTGCCCAACCGCAGCAGCACCCCACCCGAGGGCACGTCCAGCACCGTCGACCCGGAGGTCAATAACGCCAGCGTCGCCTCGGGCATCGTCGACAACCGGCTG
>Ga0207932_1000393_pt1 | contig 14689 bp, 15 predicted proteins | sample NGESurdeep092012_FD_184480 | JGI IMG/M metagenome (GOLD analysis project Ga0207932, IMG submission 184480) | Arctic peat soil microbial communities from Barrow, Alaska - NGEE Surface sample 415-2 deep-092012 (SPAdes) | ecosystem: Environmental > Terrestrial > Soil > Wetlands > Peat ...
CGCGAATTGGATTTTCCCGACGACGCGAGCTGGAAAAAATTTGGCGCGGCCAGCGGCTTCAATCGCGACGATTGGCGGCGTGAAAATGTGAACCGTTTTATCCGTCAGGTTTCGCAAACCATCAAGGCCGCCAAGCCGTGGGTGCAATTTGGCATCAGCCCGTTCGGCATCTGGCGTCCGCAAAATCCCGCGCAAATCAAGGGCATGGACGCTTACGCCAAAATTTACGCCGATTCACGGAAGTGGCTGGCGAACGGCTGGGCGGATTACTTTGCGCCGCAACTTTACTGGCCCATTGCCACGCGCGAACAAAGTTTTCCCGTGCTGTTCGACTGGTGGCGGGCGCAGAATTCCAAAAGCCGCCACGTCTGGCCCGCGCTTTACGACGCGATGGTGGGCACAAAATTTTCCACCAAAGAAATTCCGCATCAGGTGCAGATCACGCGCGGGAAATCCGATTCGGGCGCGATCCACTATCATCTCCGCAGCGTGCTGGATAATCCCGCGCTCGCCGCCGCCGTGCGCTCGCAATACTCCCAGCCGGTGCTGATCCCGGCGACGCCGTGGCTGGATTCAACGCCGCCGGAAAAACCGAAGCTCACCGTGAACGACGCGAAAAATTCCCTGAACGTCCGCTGGGAAAATGCCGGCACTGAACCGGCGCGCTGGTGGCTTTTTCAATCCCGCACGAACGCCGTTTGGACGACGGAAATTTTTCCGGCGGACCAGACCAGTCGCGTTTTGGAAAATTCCAGCCCGGACGCCATTTCCATTCGCGCGGTGGACCGGCTGGGCAATTTGAGCGCCCCGACGGTCTGGTCGCCGAAAAAGTATTCACCCGGCGTCAGCAGCAAAGGCGCCGTGCTTTTGAAGAAGTAGGCGGCGGATGATTTTCGATTTGCGATATACGATTTACGCGGTATGTCTGAATTGTGGCTGGATTCGTAAATTGAAAATCGGCAATCGCAAATTGAAAGTGGTTTTGGAAGGGCTGTAAGCCGAATTTTGTCTGCGCCCTTGCGGACGGAGAGAATCATTTATCTTGGCAGCCGATACCCGAAACCTGTTTCGCTTTCACAAAACGTGAAGCAGGCAGCTCCTCGGTTTCCTATTTGGCCTTGCACCCGATGGGGTTTTCCGTGCCGCGTCGCTTGCGCTTCGCGCGGTGCGCTCTTACCGCACCTTTTCACCCTTGCCGACGTCTCTTGCGAAACGTCGGCGGTCTGATTTTCTGTGGCACTTTCCGTCGAAAAGTCTTCCAACTTTCCGCCCGCGTGTATCTCCGGTCAAAACCGGAGTTACGCGGCATCGCGCCCTGCGGTGTTCGGACTTTCCTCTTCCGGCTCGCGCCGAAAGCGATTCTCCGCCCTTCCAAAACCAGTGGGAGAATAACCTATGCCGGGAAAATCTCAAGGCTGTAGCCGCGTTGACATTTATAAACCAAAGATTACACTCAACTGTATGACAACGCTTTTACAAACGCGGGTCGAGCATCGCGTGGCCGTCAATTTCAAGCGCGCCGCCAAGCAGCGCGGCAAGACGCCTTACGCCTATCTGCAACAGGTGGTTGCGCAGGCCGCCGCCGTGCCCGAACCACGCACTTGGGCCAACCATCGTAAAATGATTGAGAGCCTGAACTTGAAGCCCGTGCCTTACAACCTCGTCGCCAAACTCCGCGAAGATTGTGACGAGCGATGATTTACGCCGATTCCAGCTTCATCGTGTCTGGCTACGGACAGGATACAAACACAATGCTTGCGTTTGAGTATCTTGAAAAAGAAACGCCGCGCCTGCCATTCACTTTTCTGCACTGGCCGGAAGTCGCCAAAGCGTTGTGGACCGGCTATCCTGACCGGGCGGAAATCATCTGGGACGCCATCCAGCAGGAAGTTTCCGACGGGCAAAAACTTTATTTGCCCGACTTGGATGCCGACGTGGTGGCGCGGCGGGCGGCGGGACTGATGAAAAATTATTGTCCGCGCTGGAAAAAGCTCCGGTCGTTGGATGTCCTGCACGTCAGCGCCGCCGTGTGCGGCCATTTCAAAACTTTTGTCTCGTTTGATGCCGGCAGTTTTCAACGCGTGCTGGCGCACTCGCAAAAACTCGCCGTCTGGCCGCCCTTGATTCCGGCGGAACAAAAGCACCTCAAGTAACTGGAGTTTTGCGGAGCGTTGAAAAGTAATCCAAGACTGTTTCATCCCCGTCTGCTAAGTCAATCAATGCGTTTCAATCCCCGCCCGTCAAATCCATGTCGCGCGAGAAATACAAAATCCGGCCGCAGTTCGAGCAGGTGATGATTTCCGAGGCGGACTTGCAGCGGATGATCGTCTGCGCGGGCAGCTTCATGTGGCAGCCGCCGCAGGCGCTGTGTTCAATGCCCACGACCACGTTTTCGCCTTTGCTCTTGAAAATCCGTTCGTAACGGTTGCGCGTGGATTCGTCCACGCCGACGGCAATTTCCGTGCGGCCACCTTGCAGCTCGGCGAGGTCTTTCTTCAAATTTTCTTCGCGCGCGTTGAGCTGGCCGATCTCGTCATCCACCAGTTTTTTGGCGGCGGCGGCTTCCTGCTTGGCGCGGGCAACCTCCTTTTGCGCGACTTCGGTCTGCTCCATCAAAACGATTTCTTTGTCCTCGCTTTTTGTGATGTCGGCCTTGCACGTTTCGATTTCGTGGGCGAGCGCCTTGTATTCCTCGTTCTTGCGCGTCTGCAACTGCTGGTTCGCGTATTTTTCAATCTGCGTTTTCTTCGTCTCCACTTCGAGTTCGAACTGCTTGCGTTCGGATTCGAGATGTTTGACGCGCGTCTTGGCGGCTTCCAACTGGTTTTGAGTGGCAACGGCATTGGCGCGCAACGTCTCGCGTTCCGGGCCGATGTGGGCGAGTTCTTGGGTGACGCGGAGAATTTTCCGGTCGCGATCCTGCAAAATGAGCAGCTTCTCGATGATTTCCTGCATTCGGTTTGGAGGCTAACGACCATTCACGCTCAAGTCAAAAAGCTTTTCCGCAGATCACGCAGATTTCACAGACTAAAAACAATTCCACCTTGTTCTGCGAAAATCTGCGCAATCTGCGGACAGCCTCGGAAATTCCTTTTGCAGTTTCATGTTTCACCGCTAACTTACGCCCATGCGTTTCATCGGCAACGTCATCGAAAAATTGCAGCGGCATCCTAAGCGCGTGGTGTTTCCTGAAGGCGAGGAACCGCGCATTCTACAGGCGGCGCGGCAGTTCTACGCGCTGCGGCTCGGCGCGCCCATCGTCCTCGGCGATCCGGAAAAAATCCGGGCCGTCGCTGACGAATTAAAAATCACGCTCGACGGCATCCGCCTTATCAATCCGGCGACGAGCGAAGACCTGGAAAATTTTGCGAACCGCCTTTACCGCGTGCGCCGCGAAAAAGGTCTCCGGCCCGCCGAGGCGCGCGACGCGATGTTGCAGCCGAATTTTTACGGCGCGATGATGCTGGCGATGCATCAGGCGGACGGATTGGTTTCCGGCGCGTCGCACATCACGGGCAGCGTGCTGCGGCCGCTGTTTCAAATCGTCAAGGCCGCGCCGGACATCGCGGCGGTTTCGAGCTGCATGGTCATGGAAGTCGAGGACACGCGCATCGGCGAAAAAGGCGTTTTGTTCATGGCCGACTGCGGCGTGATTCCCGACCCGACCGTGGATCAGCTCACGGACATCGCCGTTTCCACCGCGCGCCTTGCGCGGCATATGCTCGGCGTCCGTCCACGCGTGGCGATGCTTTCATTTTCCACCAAAGGCAGCGCGGCACATCCGTCCGTCGGCAAAATGCAGGCCGCGACCGCGCAGGCCAGACGCAAGGCCGATTTGCTGAACATCGAGGCGGATTTCGACGGCGAACTGCAGGTGGACGCCGCGCTCGTGCCGGAAATCGCGCGACGCAAATTGTCCGACAGCAAAGTGGCCGGACGCGCGAACGTGCTGATTTTTCCCGACCTCAATTCCGGTAACATCGCCAGCAAACTCGTCGGCCTCGTCAGCCGCGCCAGTTGCTACGGCCAGGTTTTGCTCGGCCTCAACCGCCCGGCCGCCGACGTTTCGCGCGGGTCGAACGCGCACGACATTCTTGGCGTCGCGGCGATTGTCGCGGTGCAGGCGACGGATTATTTGAAATTGTATCCGGGCGCGGACAAGCACCTGCCAGGGGAATGAAAAATTAAAAAAGGCCAATCGAACCAAACGACTGCGTCCGGCAATTTTTAATTTTGCATTTTTAATTTTTAATTTTCATGAACACTTCCACGCCACGCGTTTTCATCGCCGCCACGCGCCAGAACGAAGGCAAGACCACGGTTTCGCTTGGCCTCATCGCGGCGCTGCAAAAACATTTTCCGCGCATCGGTTACATCAAGCCGGTCGGCCAGCGCTTCGTGGAAATCGAGGAGCAAAAAATTGACGAGGATTCCGTGCTGATGGACGCGGTGTATCATCTTGATTGTCCGCTGGTGGACATGAGTCCCATCGCCGTCGAACCGGCTTTCACGCGCAAATATCTCACCAGCGCGAACAATGAATCGCTCGTCAAACGCATCCAGACCGCGTTTGACCGCGTCGCGTGGGAAAAAGATTTTGTGCTGTGCGAAGGCAGCGGCCACGCCGGCGTCGGCTCCGTTTTTGATTTGTCCAACGCGCAGGTCGCCAAGACGCTCGGCTGCAAGGTCATCATCGTCACCCAGGGCGGCATCGGCAAACCGATTGACGAAGTTTCGCTCAACCAGGCGCTGTTTGAAAAAGAAGGCGTCGAGATCATCGGCGTTATCATCAACAAGGTGCTGGAGGAAAAAATTCCGGAAATCACCCGGTTCGTCCGCAGCGGTTTGAAACGCAAAGGCCTCGAACTGCTCGGCGTTTTGCCGCACCAGCACATCTTGTCCAAGCCGACCGTCGGCCTGGTCTGCGAAGAATTGCGCGCCGAGCTACTGAATCATCCGCCGACGCTGAACACGCTCGTGGACGACGTGATCATCGGGGCGATGGGCGCGCAGAACGCCATGCCATTTTTCAAGCGCGGCGTGTTGCTCATCGCGCCCGGCGACCGCGAGGATATTTTGCTCGCCGCCGGCACGATGACTTTTCCCAGCAGTCCCGACAACATGGCCGGCATCGTTCTCACCGGCGGCCTGAAGCCCGGCGCGAGTGTGATGAAAGCCTTGCAAGCATTGCCGATTCCTGTGCTGCTCACCCAGGCCGACAGCTATCAGGTCGCCTCCAAGGTTCATGACGTGATCGTGAAAACGCGTCCGGCGGATGCCGAAAAAATTTCTCTCATCCGCGACATCGTGGCCAAACACATCAACGTCAAAAAAATCATAGACTCTTTGTAATATGCCGAAGCCGCTGCCAGTTTCTTCATTCTTAAATTTTTTGCCGACGTATCAGCCGGGACGACCGATTGAAGAAGTCGCGCGCGAACTCGGTCTGCCTGCCGACTCGATCATCAAGGTCGCGTCGAACGAAAATCCGTTCGGCCCGTCGCCGCTCGCCATCGCGGCGATGCAAAAAGCCGTCGCCGGCGTGAATCTTTATCCCGATGGCAACGCGTTTTACCTGAAACAAAAACTCGCAGCCAAACTCGGCGTCGAACCGGCGAATCTCGTCCTCGGCAACGGCTCGAACGAAATCATCGAGTTTGTTGCGCACGCGCTGCTCGCGCCCGGCGACAACGTGGTGGTGTCGCAATACTGTTTCGCCATTTATCCCATCGTCGCCAAAATGTTCGGTGCGGACGTCATCACGGTTCCGGCGAAAAATTACGGACACGATCTGCCCGCGATGTTGCGCGCGATCACGCCGAAGACGCGGATTATTTTTGTCGCGAATCCGAACAACCCGACCGGCACGCTCGCGTCGCGCGAAGAGGTGATTCATTTTGTCAACGAAGTTCCCGACGATGTGCTGCTGGTGATGGACGAGGCTTACATCGAATTTCTGGACGAGCCGCTTGACCTGTCGCCGCTGGTGCGTTCGGGTGCGCGGCCCAATCTGATTTTGATGCGGACGTTCTCGAAGATTTACGGCCTCGCCGGCCTGCGCATCGGCTACGGCATCGGCAATCCCGGATTCATCGCCGCGCTGGAAAAAATCCGGCAGCCATTCAATGCGAACCTGCTTGCGCAAACCGCCGCGCTCGCCGCGCTGGACGACGACGAACACGTCCGCAAAACGCGGGCGAATAATTTTGCCGGCCTGGAATTTTTTGCCCGCGCCTTCCGCGCCTTGGAACTGGGATACGTCCAGTCCGCCGCGAATTTTATTCTGGTGCGCGTCGGCGACGGCCTGGGTGTTTTTGCCGCGATGCAAAAGCAGGGCGTCATCACGCGCCCGATGGCCGGTTATCAATTGCCGGAGTGGATCCGCATTTCTATCGGCACGCCCAAAGAAAATGAGCGGTGTCTCGGCGCGTTAAAAACGGCTTTGAGCCAGAAATAATTATTTGAATCGCGCCGAAAACCGATTACTTATTCTGCGCTGAAACAAAACTGAAGAGCCAAAGTGAAACCAACCGACCTGCGGGGCATCCTGCAATACATTCCGCAATTCCGCGAGAAGACGTTCGTCCTCGCGGTGGACGGCGCGATTGTCACCGACGAAAACTTCGCCACGCTGCTGCTGGACGTGGCGGTGCTGCGGTCGTTGAACATCCGCGTGGTGCTGGTTCACGGCGCGTCGGCGCAGATTAAACTGCTGGCGGACGAACAAAAGTTTTCCGCGTCGAATCTCGACGGTGCCGGCATCACGGACGCGGCCACGTTGCAACTGGCGTTGCATGCGGCCAACCGGCTCACGCACGAGATTCTCGAAGGGCTTTCGGCCAACGATCTCCGCGCCGCCAGCACGAACGTCATCATCGCGCATCCGATGGGCATCATCGGCGGCGTGGATCATTTGTTCACCGGCAAGGTCGAACGCGTGGACACGGAACTGCTGCAGACATTGCTCGCGCAGGGCGTGGTGCCGGTCATCCCGCCGCTCGGTTTCGACGGCGACGGCAAAACGTATCGCGTGAATTCCGACGGCGTTGCGCTCGCCGTGGCCGAGGCGTTGAAGGCGATCAAATTAATTTTCATCACGTCGAGCGACGGCTTGATCTGCAACGGCCAGCTGGTCCGGCAATTGATTTTGGCGGAACTGGAAAAACTTTTGCTGACGAACACCGCCGGTTTCGCGCCCGAAATTTTGTCGAAGGCACAGCACGCCGCCGCCGCCTGCAAGGCGGGTGTGCCGCGCGTTCATGTCATCAACGGCAAGGTGGACGAAGGTCTGCTGGCGGAAGTTTTTTCCAACGACGGCATCGGCACGCTGATTTACGCGAATGAGTATCAGCAGATCCGGCCCGCGAAGAAAAAAGACATCCGGGCGATTCAATTGCTGACGAAAGCTGCAGTCGAATCGGACGAACTTGTCAAGCGCAGCCGCGCCGTGATTGAAAAGAGTCTCGCGGATTATTTTATTTTTGAGATTGATAAAAATCCCGTCGCGTGCGTCGCGCTGCACGTTTATGCCGAACAGAAAAAGGGCGAACTCGCGTGTCTCTATGTGAGTTCGTCGCACGAAAATCAGGGCATCGGGCGCAAGCTGATCCAGTTCGTCGAGAACAAGGCGCGCGAAATGGGCCTGGGCGAACTGCTCACGCTCTCGACGCAGGCGTTCACTTATTTTCAATCGAAGGGCGGTTTCGCCGAAGGCACGCCCGACGATCTGCCGTCCGCGCGCCGCGAGAAATATGACCAGAGCGGACGCAATTCGAAGGTGCTGGTGAAGAAGCTGAAATGAGTTATGCCACCATGGAATCCAGACGATCCTTTTGGTTTGAAATTTAACCTTCAACCTATACGGCCAATTGAGCCTGCAAACAACGCTCTCATAAAAGCCATGTCGGAAGGCGTTCAACCCACTGCCAGCACACCTGCACCTGAAAAAAGTTTGGTTCAAAAAATTCAAGACACAGTTATATTGGGGAGAAGATTTCTTGAGAATAATAAAAAGCCAACCAGAGATGCTCTGGCTCAAAGAATCAGGCAAATTAGGTTTTTGTTTTTTTCTCTCTTTGGCAAAGACGCAGCAATTGTAAAAAACGTCGAATTACTTTTGAAGGAAGCTAACACAAAGGGTCTTTCAGCAGATCAATTCGCTCAAATTCTATCAGAAGTCGAATCTCTTTCGGATTTTTTAGGCAAACTAGGCACTTCTCCGCTGTCTTGTCAGATTTCCCATACATCTCGCGCTCCATTAACAAAAAATGTTTTTGTCATTCATGGTCACGACGAACTAAATACCCGGCGTTTGACGCAATTGTTGCAAAGTCATTTTAATTTAAATCCAATTGCAATGCTTTCAAAACCGGGAATGAGCCGTCCTCTGATTGAAAAGTTTGAAGATGAGGCGCAAACCTGTTCGTTTGCATTTGGTCTTTTCACTCCTGACGATGAAATTATCAAGGCCGCGAATCATTACAAGCAAGCGCGGCCCAATGTCGTTTACGAAGTCGGATGGTTCATTGGAAGACTTGGCAAACACCGAGTCACGCTGTTGCTGCAAGAAGGAACAAACATCCATTCTGACTTGGATGGGGTTTCGCGAATTCCTTTTTCAGATAATATTGAAGACAAATTTTTGGATATTCAGAAAGAATTGAAAGCTGCCAAAATAATTACCTGACTTAAATGAACTGGCGCGTTCATATTTTCATGATGAGCGTGGCGGTGCTTTTGACTTCCGGCTGCGCGAGCCTGCGTTTTATGAATTCCAAAAATAAAATTCCCGAAGCCTGCCTGGCAACTTGCGGGCGGTTGAAAATTGAGCCCACGCCTTTCATTTTGACGGTCAACATTTCCAGGCAGACCGTCTCGCTGTTCGAGGATGATAAGTTCGTTAAAAAATTTCGCTGCTCCACTTCGCGCTTCGGCATCGGGCAGATTGACGGCTCAAATTGCACGCCGCTGGGATTGCATCGCATCGCGGAAAAAATCGGCGGCGGCGAACCGGCGGGAACCGTTTTCAAAGCGCGGGAAATCATCGGCCACACCTCGCAGCCGGAATTTGCGGACGCAAAAATCACGACGCGCATCCTGTGGCTCGAAGGTTTGGAACCCGGTTTCAACCAGGGCGGCAATGTGGATTCGCACGCCCGTTACATTTACATCCACGGCACGGGCGACCAGACGACCATTGGCTGTCCCGCGTCGTTTGGCTGCATTCATCTGGCCGACGCGGATTTGATTTCGCTGTTCGATCTGCTGCCAAGTGGAACGCTGGTTTGGATTGCGGAGCGTTAAGCTGCTTATTGAGACTCGTTCAACTGCGCTTCAACTCGTGCCGGATTATCGCCTGCATGACGCGGTGACGTGGCGGTTCTGAAAATAAAATGCAAACAAATGCGACCAGTTCCGCCGGTTCCGGCCAGAAAAATGACGAACGCCTTTTTCTCGGTATCGTCATTGCGCTGGCCATCCTGGTCGGAACCGGCGGCTGGCTCGCGGCCATTGTCTTGTCGCATCGCGAAAAACCGCGCGGCATTCCGCCCGACCAGACACGGCAGCTCATCAACTTTTCTTTGACCGACAGCACCGGTCGCAAGGTGACGCGGGCGGAACTCGACGGGAAAATTCTCGCCGTCAGTTTTTTGTTCACGGGCTGCTCGCTGACGTGTCCCGAAGTCAGCAAACGCATGGCGGAAATCCAGCAGCTTACCGCCGGTTCGCCGGACGTTCGCCTCGTCTCGCTCACGGTTGATCCGCGTTCGGACACGCCGCCGGTGCTGGCGAAATTCGGCGCGCGTTACGGCGCGGATACCAACCGCTGGCTCATGCTCACGGGCGAAAAATCCGTGCTGCACGAAGTCATCGGCGCGAGTTTTCTTGCGCGCGACGCGGGCGACCCGTTCAACTCCATGCCCGGCAATTTCACCGGCACCGAGCGCATCGCCGTGGTGGACAAGCATGGCCGTATCCGGGTCTACTTCGATGGCTTGCGCAAGGAAACAACTGCCGCCGTCGTCGCCGAAATCGCGCAATTGCGCGCTGAAAAATAATTTTATGAAGCTGCTAAACTTTTTCTGCGCGCTGCTGCTGCTGTCCGCTGGCTGCAAACCCGGATCGTCTGCGCCGACCGCCGTCGCTTCGACGAACCAAACCTATTCTACGCGCGGCGTGGTGCAGGCCATCCCCGCCGACCATCGTCATGCGACCATCCAGCACGAAAAAATTTCCGGCTACATGGCCGCGATGATGATGGATTTTTCCGTGCGCGACCCGAACGCGCTCAACGCGCTTTCGCCCGGCGATGAAATCACCTTTAATCTTGTCGTGAGCGCGGACGACGATTGGATTGAAAACATCCAGCGCACCGGCAGTTCAACTGCGCCCGCGCCGCCGACGTGGCGCGTCGTGGCCGCCGAACTCAAGCCCGGCGACGAATTGCCGGAATGCGAATTCACCAGTGAAAATGGACATGTTGTGCATTTTTCTGATTTTCGCGGGCGCGCCGTGGCGTTCACTTTTTTCTTCACGAGTTGTCCGCTGCCGGAATTTTGCCCGCGCATGAACCGGAATTTTTCCGAAGCGCGCACGCTGCTGCTCGCGGACACCAACGCGCCGGCGAACTGGCAGTTGCTTTCCATTTCCTTCGACCCGGATTTTGACCGGCCGGAGATTTTGACGGGTTACGGAAATTTTTATCGCGGCGGCGATACGAACCGCTGGCTCTTCGCCGTTGCCTCCACCAACACGCTGGCTTTGCTTGCACCGAAGGTTGAGCTGATGTTCTGGCGCGAAAACGGTTCCATCACGCACAACCTGCGCACGGTGGTGCTCGATCCGCGCGGGCGGATTTTCCGCCAGTTCGACGGCAACGACTGGACGCCGCAACAACTCGCCGACGCGATCCGTGAAGCTGCCAAAACCTCCGCGCCGTGAAGTGGCAGTTTTGACTTTCGGCGTCATTCGTTTAACTTGGCGTCACTGAATTTTTAGCCATGAATTTAACCGACCAAATGACGCAGTTGGCGAAACAGGCCAAGGTCGCCTCGCGCCAGCTCGCCCAGCTCACGACGGCGGAAAAAAACGCCTGCCTGCTCGCGATGGCCACGGCGCTCGAACAAAACGCCTCCGCCATCCAGGAAGCCAATGCGCTCGACATGGAATTCGCCGCGCAGCATGGTCTCTCCGCCGCGATGCTCGACCGGCTCAAGCTCGACGACAAACGCATCGCCGGCATGGCCAAAGGTTTGCGTGAAGTCGCCGCGTTACCTGACCCGGTTGGAAAAATTTTGGACGAACGCGTCCGGCCAAACGGATTAAAACTCCAGAAAATTTCCACGCCCATTGGCGTCGTCGTCATCATTTACGAATCGCGCCCGAACGTCACGGCGGACGCGGCGAGCCTGTGTTTCAAGTCCGGCAACGCCACGATTCTGCGCGGCGGCAAGGAAGCGTTGAACTCCAATCAAATCATCGCCAAGACCATGATTGACGCGGGTAAAATCGCGCACAAAGGATTTCCCGAACACGCGATTCAAGTTGTGCCCACGCCCGACCGCGAGGCGATTCCGATTTTGCTTTCGCTCACGCAATACGTTGACCTTTGCATGCCACGCGGCGGTGAGCGCCTCATTCGCGCGGTTGCGGACTGCTCGAAAGTTCCCGTCATCAAACATTACAAAGGCGTCTGCCACGTCTTCGTAGATGCCGACGCCGATTTGAAAATGGCCGGGGAAATCGCCATGAACGCGAAAGTTCAGCGTCCCGCCGTTTGCAACGCGATGGAAACTTTGCTCGTGGACAAGGCCGTTGCGGAAAAGTTTCTGCCCGTCATCGGCGAAAAACTTTTTGAAAAGCACGTCGAGATTCGCGCCGACGATTCGAGCCGCGAGATTTTGAATTCAAAATTAAAAATTAAAAATTCAAAACTGAAAGCTACCGCCGAGCAGGATTATTTCACAGAATACAACGACTACATTTTGAACATCCGCATTGTGGACGGCGTGAAGGCCGCGATTGATCACATTAATTTTTACGGCTCGGCGCACTCGGACAGCATCGTCACGCGCAACGAGGCGCACGCGAAACAATTTCTCGCCGAAGTGGATTCGGCGGCGGTTTATTGGAACGCCTCCACGCGCTTCACCGACGGCGGCGAGTTCGGCATGGGCGCGGAAATCGGCATCAGCACCGACAAGATCGGCGCGCGCGGCCCGATGGGTCTGGACGAATTGACCAGCTACAAATGGCTCGGCATCGGCAGCGGGCAAATCAGGACTTGATGAAAAAGGTCTGGTTGCATCTTGTGCCAACTTCGACTAATTTTCACCCATGATTATCATTCGCTTCAAAGATGCGGAAGCAGAACGGCGGGCGATTGGCTATCTGGTGGGGCGGTTTCCATGCAAAAGCTATGCCGATGGCGACACGCTGGTTCCAAAAGCGGCGCTGGCTCATCTCGCCGATGAGGCCATCACTTTTACCGTGATCGGTTCTGCAACTTATGAGCAGTTTGCGCCGCTACGAAATACTACTGCCGTTGCGGTTTAATGACGGACAGGGTGGCCCAATGGTCTTGGACGAGTTGACCAGCTACAAATGGCTCGGCTACGGAAATGGACAGGTGAGAATATGATTACCAAATTAACACTCCGGAACTTTAAGAGCATCCAGGATCAAACTTACGAGTTCACAAATTTTGATCTGTTGGTGGGGCGCAATAACAGCGGCAAGAGCACCGTGCTGCAAGCCCTCGCTATTTGGCAATTCTGCATGGATGAATTTCATCGGGCAACTCGCAGCGGCACAACCGGCACGAGAATTTTGCTTCCTGAATTTACGGCACTCCCATTACCTGAATTCAACTTGCTGTGGCACGAAAAAACGGATCGGAAAAACGTTCCCTTTAAGAAAGAAGGCAAAACAAAATACTCACCCCAACTTCTCTTGATTGAAATTGACGTTGAATGGTTACTCCCTAAAAACGAAAAGCAAAATTATTGCGTTCGTCTCCGATACGAGTCACCCCAAGCAATTTATGCGATACCGGACGAAGGTGGCTGGAAAAAATTTAGAACTCTGGATGAGGAATCTCTTCTTCCAAGAATCGCCTATGTGCCACCTTTTTCCGGGCTAGAACCAGTTGAGGAATGGCGTGACGCAGGTCCGATTCGAAAGCAAGTAGGCAAGGCTCAGCCTGGAAGCGTGTTGCGAAATCTTCTCGTGCGAGTGTTAGGACCGCAACAAACAAACGGTGTCGAAACTGTAAGCGAAAAAGACGCTCTGAATGTTGATGATTGGAAAGAATTAACGGAAGCAGTGCATCGTTGGTTCTCGGTTGATTTGCAAAAACCAGTGTATCGTTCGGGTGCTACCAAGATTGAGTGCGAATATAAATATAAGAAAAAAACTTACGACCTTATTTCTGGCGGCAGCGGCTTTCACCAAGCGCTTACCCTGTTGGCATTCTTATACGGATACAAGCCGACCACCATTCTACTTGATGAGCCGGATGCTCATTTGCACGTCAACCTTCAAAGAGAAATACTTGATTTCTTCAAGGATCAAACCAGTAAACGGGGCATTCAATTCCTCATCGCAACTCATGCTGAAGAATTCGCACGCGGTGTAGATTCACGTCAAATAGTGTCCTTGCTTTCAGGATCTCCCACTCGACCGGAAGATAAGAACAAAGTTGTAGTTGCCATGGCAGATGTTTCAAATGTTGAAGTGAGCCAACTGCTGAACTCCCCGTTTATTCTTTATCTCGAAGGTGAAACCGATGAACGAATTCTGCGAGCTTGGGCTAGAACTCTCGGTTTTGAAGATTTATTTCTAAAGTGCTGCATTCGGACAATGGGCGGCGGCAGTAAATCACAAATGAAGGAAGCTGCTGATAGACATTTTGGAGGCCTAACCCAATACGTGAAAGGAGTGCGTAAACTAATGCTTTTTGATTACGACTCCGACGAAGCTGCTTTTCACCCTCCAGCGGATAATCCCGCACTGTTTGAATGGAAGCGCAAGAACATTGAGAATTATTTATTTATTCCTGACGCTTGGATTCAGGCTGCAACAGGTGGTGAGTTGTTTCACGATGCAGCCGCCCAAACGATAAAAAAGTTTTTTAAGAGTGAGAACCTAAACCTGCCAGAAGGAGAACAATGGAGGACATTGCAGACCAATATTTTCAAGGTGCTTGACGGAAAGAAACTATTATTCGACGCGGAAGAATCTCTTTTTAATAATGTTCGAAAATGTCAGACCCCTGTCATCCTTCCGCGTGAGAAGGTCGCCAGTTCCATGAAAAAAGAGGAAATGCATCAGGACATTTTTAACTTCTTTGAAAAGCTCCGTCTCTTTACCGCTTAAGCGTGAACCCGGCAGCATCAGCCATTTCACCTGCCGAAAAGGCAAGGTTCATCCGCGATTCGCTGCCAACTGGCGGACTTTTTGCCGGGCTGGAATGGAAAATTTCGCCCGCGCCGTTTCCGCTGGGTGAAAATCTGGCGAAGGAAATCGAATCGCTGGGACGCGTGCTGCTGCAATTTTATCGCGCGACCAATCTGCTTTACCGCAAAAGCGTCGAGGGCAGGCAGCCGGAATGGGTCGCGCGCTGGCTGGACTTGGGCAAGCCGCGCGAGTTGATCGAGCTTCAGCGTTCGGCGGCTTTCAAAAATGAAAC
>Ga0207932_1000395_pt1 | contig 14669 bp, 15 predicted proteins | sample NGESurdeep092012_FD_184480 | JGI IMG/M metagenome (GOLD analysis project Ga0207932, IMG submission 184480) | Arctic peat soil microbial communities from Barrow, Alaska - NGEE Surface sample 415-2 deep-092012 (SPAdes) | ecosystem: Environmental > Terrestrial > Soil > Wetlands > Peat ...
TGCCGCCGAGGACGCACTCGCCCTGGTCCAGGACCAGCTGACGCTGACCCTCAACCGCAGCTACTACGAGGCCGACGAGATCGAGCAGATGGCCCAGCAGCTCGACGCCCTGCTCGCCCTCGACACCGTCGAGCGCGCCCCGGAGGAGCTCGTCTCCGACGAGTGACCTCCCGGGCCGGGGTCTCGGTCAGCCGATCAGTTCCTTGACCTTGGCGATGACGTCCACCTGGGTCTGGTCGGCCGTGGGCACCGGCACCACCTGGAGGTGGCTGACGCCCGCCTGCTTGAAGGCGGCGATCCGCTCGGCCACGTAGCTCTCGGGGCCGCACAGCGACATCGACTCGAGCAGCTCGTCGGGCACCAGCGCCTCGGCCTCGGCCTTCTTGCCGTCGAGGTAGAGGTCCTGGATCTTCTCGGCCTCCTCCTCGTAGCCGTAGCGGCGGACGACGTCGTTGTAGAAATTGCGCCCCTTGGCGCCCATGCCGCCCACGTACAGGGCGACCATCGGCCGGGCCATGTCACGTAGGGCCACCACGTCGTCACCCTCGCCGATGGCCACCATCCCGCCGACGGTGATCTGCAGGGGGTCGAGCGACGGATCCCGCTTGGCCCGGCCCGCGTCGAGGGCGTCGCCCCACACGGCGTGGGCCTTCTCGGGCACGTACAGCATGGGGATCCACCCGTCGGCGATCTCGGCCGTCATGGCCACGTTCTTCTCCCCCAGCGATGCCACCCAGATCGGGATCCGGGGCCGCACGGGGCGCCCGATGATCTTGAGGGCCTTGCCGAGGCCTGTCCCCTGCCCCTCGGGCAGCGGCATGTCGTAGTACTTCCCGTGGTGCTCGAGCGGGGCCTCGCGGGCCCACACGTCCCGGCAGATCTCGACGATCTCGCGGGTCCGCCCGAGCGGCGCGTCGAACGGCACCCCGTGCCAGCCCTCGATGACCTGGGGGCCCGACGAGCCGAGGCCGAGGTGGAAACGGCCCTCGGAGAGGGCGTCGACCCCGGCCGCCGTCATGGCCAGGAGGGTCGGGGTCCGGGTGAAGATGGGGAGGATGGCCGAGCCGATCTCGACCGTTTCGGTCAGGGCGGCCAGGTAGCCCATCTGGCTGGGGCTGTCGATGCCGTAGGCCTCGGCCACCCACACCAGGTCGAGCCCGGCCTTCTCCATCTCGGCGACCTGGGCGGCCGCCTTACGGAAGCCACCGGCATAGCTGAGCATCGTGCTGATCTTCATCGTCGTCCCCGTTCGGTTCTGCTGTGGATCTCGGGTCCCGACATTAGGGGACGGTCCCCGGACCGGACGCGCCCCACGGCGGCACCCCGGGGGGCACCGCCGTGGGAGCGGTCAGGTGCTGCTGTGGTGGGGAGGGTGGTGCCGTCCCCGGGGACGGGTGATCTAGGCCTTGGGTGCGTAGGCCGCCACAGCCACGGCGTCCAGGGCGCCCGAGGAGTTGGTGCCGATGACCGAGGCCTTACCGCCGACGCACACGTTGGCGAACGTGGCCGAGGCGACGCCCTTCTCGACGAACGGGGTCGTGGCCGTCACGACCACCGTGGTGTCGATGACGGTACCGGACTTGTCGGTCCACGTGACCACGAAGCTCCCGGCCGTGCCGGCGGCGCCGCAGATGCCGGCGGTCGAGTCACCGTTGACCGAGGAGACCGCGCCCTTGACGTGGATCGGCGTCGGGGGCTTGGGGGTCTTGACCTGGACCGTGGCGGCGAGCACCGTGTCGCCGACCGCCAGGCCCTCGGCCTGCGCGACGTCACCCACGCAGACGCCGGCGAAGGTCGAGGTCCCCACATGGGAGACGTTGAACTTGGTGGCCGACGTGACGAACACCGTGGTGACGACCGGGCTGCCCGACACCAGGGTCGACAGGGTGAACGATCCGGACGCGTGTGCGGTGCCGCAGGTGCCGGCGGTCGACACGCCGCCGACGGCGGTCACCGTGCCGAACGCGTGGGTCGGCTTCGGCACGTGGATCGCCACGGAGACGGCGGACACGACGAAGTTCGTCTCGTTGCCGATGGCGCTGGCATCGTCACCCACGCAGACGTCGGCGAACGACGGGACGGCCACCTTCTTCTGGACGAACGAGGTCGCCGGCGTGACATCGACGGTGTGGACGGCGGCGGCGGCGCCGTTGGTCGTCAGTGTGAAGGCGCCGGTGGCGCCGGCCGATCCGCACACACCCGGCGTGGTGTCGCCGTTGACGGCGGTCACCGAGCCGCTGGCGGACGGTGCGGCGCCACCGGGATGGGCGGCTCCCGCCACCCCGCCGGTCATGGCCAGTGCGGCCACGGTGAGCGCGGTGACCCGCGCGAACCTACGTGCATGCGACATGGTGCTGCCTCCTCGAGGAGTTGTCTGCGCCGGCAGGTGATCCCCTGTCGGCGTGTGTCGGTGTCGTGGGCGACCCGACCCTCCCCGGTTGCGCCGCCACGTCTCCTACAACGTGTCGACGCCAGGACCCGTTACGGACCGACGGGCGTCACCCGAGGGGCGGCGCGAAGCGGACACTCATCGACTGGCTCGCGGTGGCCAGCAGGTTGCCCGACTCCGACCACAGGAACGCGGTCCCCTGGCCGTACCCGTCGGCGAGCGCCTGGATGCGGATGTCGCACAGCACCCACTCGGTGGGTTCGAGACGCACCACCCGCAGCGTGTTGTCGAGGCTGCGCGACATGACCCGCCGGCCGAGCGGCTGGGCCATGCCACCGGTCACGTAGTCGCCGAGGATGGCCAGAGTGGCGGCCGACGGTTCGAGGTGACCAGGCACCCGCGCCCACAGGGCGCTCGTCGGCTCACCGGGCGTGAACGGACCCTGGCTGATCTCCTCGAAGCTGCGGCCCCGGGCCAGGCGGACCTCGATCTGGTCGAAGATCGACGTGGTGGAGAACGAGGGCAGCCCGCGCGGCGGGCACTCGTTCGGCGGCGGCACGTCGGGCGGCGTGTCCCACACCCCCTCGGCCTCCATGCCACCGGGCAGCCCGAGGGCGGCGTTGACGGTCAGGATCTCGGTGTCGCCGGTCGTGCCGACCGCCCGGGCCTGGGTGACGCGGTTGCCCACCGCGGCCAGGGTCACCGTCAGGTCGAGGACCGAGTCGGTGGGAGCGAAGGACAGGTACTGGCACGTCGACCACACCGTGGGCCGACCCGCCGCTGCCTCCAGGGCCACGAGCGCGGCCCCCAGGCCGCACCCGCCGAACAGGAAGTTGCCGGGGGTCGTGAGTCCGGGCACCACCTGGAGCCGCCAGTGGAGCGGGTCGCCGAGCTCCTCCATCCCGAGGAATTGGCGGGCGTCGGTCACCACGGTCCCCCGTCGAGGGACCGGCTCAACTCCGGGGGACCTTGGCCCAGGGGAGTTCCTTGTCCACCCGGACGTCACCGGGCAGGCCCAGGATCCGCTCGCCGAGGATGTTGCGCTGGACCTCGGAGGTACCGCCCTCGATGGAGTTGGCCCGGGACCGCAGGAAGAACTTCCGGGCCGTTCCGGGAGGGCCGACCAGGCCGAGGACCTCGGAGCGGCGCATGGTGTAGTCGTAGTCGATCAGTCCGTCGGCGCCGAGCAGGTCGACGCAGAGCTCGAACACCTGCTTGTTCACCTCGGCGAACATCAGCTTGGCGATCGAGCCCTCGGGGCCGGGGTTGCCGACCTTGCGGTTCTGCGAGGCGCGCAGGTTGGTGAGGCGCAGTACCTCCATGTCGACCCACAGCTGCATGAGTCGGTCGCGCTCGACCGCCGTGCGGCGGGCGCCTCCGCTCTGGAAGATGCGGACGGCCTCGGCGATCGAGCCCGAGCCACGCAGCGGCGCGCCGCCCCCGCCGCCGATGGTGGTGCGCTCATTGGACAGCGTGGTCATGGCCACCCGCCAACCCTCGCCCACGTCACCGATGCGGTCGGCATCGGGCACCCGGACCTCGGTCATGTAGACCTCGTTGAACTCGGCCTCACCGGTCATCTGGCGGAGCGGGCGCACCTCGACGCCCGGCGCGTGCATGTCGAGGGCGAAGTAGGTGAGGCCCTTGTGCTTCGGGAGGTCGGGATCGGTGCGGGCCACCAACATGCCGCGGTCGGCGATGTGGGCCAGCGTGTTCCAGACCTTCTGGCCGGTGATCACCCACTCGTCGCCGTCCCGCACGGCCCGGGTGGCCAGGCCCGCCAGGTCGGAGCCGGAGCCCGGCTCGCTGAACAGCTGGCACCACGCGTCCTCGCCCGTGAAGGTGCGACGCAGCAGGCGGGAGCGCAGCTCGTCCGACCCGTGGGTCACCACCGTCGGGCCGGCCATGGTCAGGCCGAAGAATTCGCGGGCGCCCGCCGGGGTGGCCCCCGCCTCACTCAGGCGCCGGTCGACGATGCGCTGGAGGTTGGGCGGGAGGCCGAGGCCGCCGAGGCCCTCGGGGAAGGAGATCCAGGCCAGGCCCAGGTCGTACTGCCGGCCGCGGAACTCCTCGACCGACACCGCCTTCGGGTCCAGTTCGTCCAGGAGCCGGGTGACCCGCTCCTCGACCGTCGTCGTGTCATCTGCCATGGGCAGAACATACCGCCCTGGGGGCGGCGCGGCCCAGGGACGGGCGGGCGGCAGGGTCGCGGCCCGGCCGACCGCCGGGGGTCACGGCTGCAGGCGCTGCACCGTCCACCCGCCGTCGGCCAGCTCGTAGTGGACCCGGTCGTGGAGCCGGTTGGCGCCCAGCTGCCAGAACTCGTAGGCACGCGGCGTGACCCGCCACCCTCCCCACCATGCGGGCCGGGGCACGTCGCCGTCGGCGAAGGCGGCCGACCACTCCGCGACCTTGGCGTCGAGCTCGGCCCGGCTGCCGATGGGACGGCTCTGGTGGGAGGCGTGGGCGCCGATGCGGCTGCCGACATCACGGGTGGCGTAGTAGTCGTCGGACTCGGCGTCCGTGGTGCGGGTGACCGGCCCCTCGATGCGGACCTGGCGGCCGAGGGCCTCCCAGTAGAAGAGCAGGGCGGCCTCCGGGTTGGCCTCGAGGTCGTGGCTCTTTCGCCCGTCGTAGTTCGTGAAGAAGACGAAGCCGCCGGGGCCCCACGACTTGAGCAGGACCATCCGGACCGACGGGCATCCCTCCGCGTCAGCGGTGGCCAGCGCCATGGCCTCGGGAGCATCCACCGTTTCGCCGGCCCGCGCATACCAGCGTGCGAACTGACCGAGCGGGTCGGGGTCGACGGTGCGCTCGTCGACGGTCCCGTCGTCGGTGCCGCCGGGAGGCTGGGCTGCGTCCATACGTCCGACCCTAGTAATCGCGCTGCGCTCCCTGGGTCCGTGGCCTTGGAGGCCTGGGTCCGTGGCCCTGGAGGGAGGAGGATCCGGCGGACGGTCGACCGAAACGGTGTACGTCGTTCGAAGCCGAACACCCTCATGCGTCGATGCGGGAGGTCGGGTCGCCGAGCGCTCCCCCGGCAGTGACCGGAATGCGCGGCGCTAGCCTCCGGGGCATGCTCCGCCCCCTGGACGTCGCCGCCGAGCGTGCCGCCACACCGGGCTGCGCGACGGTCGCCCACCTGAACAACGCCGGGGCCGCCCTGCCCACGTCGGCCACCCTGGACACGGTCATCGCCCACCTCCGGCTCGAGGCCGGGATCGGCGGCTACGAGGCCGAATCCGCCGTGTGGGACCAGGTGACGGCGGTCCGGGCGTCGGCCGCCGCACTGCTCGGCGCCACCATCGACGAGGTGGCGATCACCGGGTCCGACACCGAGGGCTTCACCAAGGCGCTGTGGGGCCTCCACCTGGGCGGCGGGCTCGAGCGGGGCCGGCGCATCCTGGTCGACCGCATCGCCTACGACAGCCACTACATGGGCCTGCTCCAGGTATCCGCCCTCGCCGGCACGACCATCGAGGCGGTACCGAGCACTGCCGACGGGACCCTCGACCTCGACGCCCTGGCCGCGGCCCTGGCCGGAGGAGACGTGGCCCTGGCCAGCCTCACCCACGTGGGCACCCACCGCGGCCTGGTCAACCCGGTGGCCGAGGCCGCCCGCCTCTGCCGCGAGGCCGGCGCCGTCACCTTCGTCGACGCCTGCCAGAGTGTCGGCCAGCTTCCGGTGGACGTCGGCGCCATCGGGTGCGACGTCCTGACCGGCACCGGGCGCAAGTGGCTGCGCGGCCCGCGGGGCACCGGCCTCGTCTACGTGCGGGCCGGCTTCGCCCCGTCGCTCCGCCCCGTCGGCATCGACGGGCGCTCCGCCACCTGGGACGCCGTCGACCACTACCGGATGGAGGACGGGGCCCAGCGCTTCATCCCCTTCGAGACCCCGGTGGCGGTGCGTCTCGGACTGGGCACGGCCATCGACCACGTGCTCGACCTCGGGATCGACGCCATTGCCGAGCGGGTGGGGTCGGTGGCAGAAGAGCTCCGCGCACTCCTCGGCGGCATCGGGGGAGTCACCGTGCACGACGGCGGACGGCGCCGCTGCGGGATCGTGACGTTCACCGTGGACGGACGCGCCCCGACCGAGGTCGCCACTGCGGCCCGGGCGGCCGGGGTCAACGTGTCGGTGACCGATCAGCCGGCGGCCCGGCTCGATCTCGGCGGCGACCGCCCGACAGGTGTGGTGCGGGCCTCGCCGCACTACTACAACGACGCCGATGAGCTCGGCCGTCTAGCCGAGGCGGTCGCGGCCCTGTCCGCCCGGTGAGGGTGCTGACGTCGGCCGCCGGCGTCGGGGCCGCGCTGCGGCCGATGTGGCAGGCGATCGTGCACGACGACCCCGCTGCCGCGCGTGCGGCGTTCTCCCCCGCTCCGCCCGCCTCCGGAAGAACGCCGGAACGCTGACCGACCCGGCGTCGGACTACAACGGCCGGGTGGGCAGGACCCGTCAGCCGGCCGGCTCGCCTGCCAGCTGAGCCCGCACGGCCTGAAGGTGCACCCGACGCTCCTTCAGGCCCAGCCGGTAACTCGGGTTGTCGGTATCGGCGATCTCGCTCGACAGGTCCCCCAGCGATCCGTCGAGCAGATCGCGCAGCTCCGTGGCCTCGGCGTCGGTCAGGGTGAGTTCCATCGGCTCCATCTCCTCGAATCGGTCGTGCGCTGTCCACCGCACCCGTCCATCATCGGGCCGGACGCCCCGGGCGCACAGGGGCGAAGGTCCCAACGGAGGTCCACGGACGGGAGATGCGGCCGGCACTCCGGCCCGGGTTCGATTGACACCTCCGGCACCGACCCGATAGACGGGTGCGATGATCCTCGAAGGAAAGACCGTATTGGTGACCGGTGTGGGCGGGGGGCTCGGACGGGAATGCGCCGCCTCCGCCCTGCGCGACGGCGCGCGCGTAGTGATCGCCGCCCGCTCGGCGGACTCCCTGGCGACCATCGCCGCCGAGCTCGACCCGAGTGGTGAGCGGGTGGTGTCGCAGGTGACCGACATAAACGACGCCGACTCGTGCGGCGCACTGGTGGACCTGGCCAAGGAGCGCTTCGGCACCGTCGACGCGCTGGTCCAGGTGGCCGCCTTCGAGAATGCCTGGGGCGGGCTCTACGACATGAAGTTCGAGGACTGGCGGTCCGCATTCGAGACCAACGTGCTCGGGGCCATCAACGTCATCCGTCCCGCCGCGGCGGCCATGAAGGAGGGCGGTGGCGGGTCGATCGTGCTCATCGGGTCGCAGTCGATGTTCGCCCCCCAGATGCCCCAGGGTGGCTATGCGGCCTCCAAGAGCGCCCTGCTGTCGGCCATGTACTACCTGTGCGACGAGCTCGGACCGGACAACATCCGCTGCAACATGGTCATCCCCTCGTGGATGTGGGGGCCTCCGGTCGAAATGCTCATGAACTGGCGGGCCAAGAACGAGGAGAAGACGGTGGAGGAGGCCCTGGACGACGTGGTCGGCAAGTTCCCGCTGCGTCGGATGGCCGAGGACGGCGAAGTGGCCGACGTCGTCGCGTTCTTCGCCTCGGACCACGCCAAGGCCGTGACCGGGCAGTACCTGCTGGTCAACTCCGGCGAGATGTTCCGGTGAGCGCGCCCAAACGGGTCGTCGTCTGGGGCACCGGGTTCGTCGGACGCATGGTGATCCCCGAGATCGTGAAGCACCCGTTGTTCGAGCTTGTCGGCGTCGGCGTGTCCAACCCCGACAAGGTGGGCAAGGACGCCGGGGTGCTCAGCGGGATCGACCCGATCGGGGTCATCGCCACCGACGACATCGACGCCCTGATCGCCCTGGCTCCGGACGCGCTGGTGCACTACGGGCCGACGGCCGCCAAGGCCGATGTCAACATCGCCCAGATGGGCGCATTCCTGCGGGCCGGCATCGACGTGTGCTCGACGGCCATGACCCCGTGGGTGTGGCCGCACATGGCCCAGAACCCGCCGTCGTGGATCGACCCCATAGCCGAGGCGTGCGAAGTCGGCGGTGCGTCCTGCTTCACCACCGGTATCGACCCCGGGTTCGCCAACGACCTGTTCCCCATGACCCTGATGGGCCTGTGCAGCGAGGTGAGCCAGGTACGGGCCCTCGAGATCCTCGACTACATCAACTACGAGGGTGACTACGAGGTCGAGATGGGGATCGGCATGCCGCCGGAGTACGTGCCCATGCTCGAGCACACCGAGATCCTGGCCATGTCGTGGGGCGGGACCGTCCCGATGATGGCCCACGCCCTCGGCATCGAGCTCGAAGCCATCACGTCGACATGGGAGAAGTGGGTGACCCCCGCGGCCATCACCACGGCCAAGGGCACCATCGCGCCCGGCCAGGTGGCCGCCATCCGCTTCACCATCAACGGGATCGTGGACGGCCGACCCCGCATCTGCCTGGAGCACGTCAACCGGGTGGGCCAGGACGCTGCCCCGGACTGGCCCCGGGGCAACGAGAACGACGTCTACCGGGTGGAGATCGACGGCACCCCGTCCATCAGCCAGGAGACGGCCTTCCGGTTCACCGACGGCTCGGGGCGCGATGCCGCGGCCGCCGGCTGCCTGGCCACGGGCCTGCGGGCCCTCAACGCCGTGCCCTACGTCAACGAACTACCCGCCGGGTGGGTCACCGCCCTGGACCTGCCGCTGATCCCCGGGGTCGGCACCGTCCGCTGACGCCGGGCCCGTGGCCCGCCACACCGCCTCGTCCGTCCCGCCGCCGGCGGGCCCGAAGACCACGAACCACACAGGAGCTGCCATGACCCCCGAAGACCTCGTCGAACTCGAGCTGATCAAGCGCCTCAAGTACCGCTACCTGCGGAGCATCGACCAGAAGCTGTGGGACTCGTTGGAGTCCTGCTTCGTGCCCGAGGCCACGGCCCGCTACGGCGGCGGCCTGTACGAGTTCTCGAGCCGGGACGACATCATGACGTTCTGCCGTGAGTCGATGGGCGCCACCACGTTCCTGTCGAGCCACCGGTGCCACCACCCCGAGATCGACCTGGTCGGCACCGACGAGGCCACCGGTACCTGGGCCCTCGAGGACACGGTCATCCTCACCGACTTCGGCCTGACCATCCAGGGGGCGGCGTTCTACGAGGACCGCTACGTGAAGCGGGACGGCGAGTGGAAGATCCTCCACACCGGCTACAAGCGCTCCTTCGAGGAGCTCATCCCCCGGGCCTCCATCGCCGGAATCAAGCTGACCGCCGAGTGGTGGGCCACGGACGGGCGCTCGACCCTGGGGAGCTGACCGGCGAGGGCGGTCCACGACCGGACGTGTCCCACGGCACCGTCGCCTGCCCGAAGTCGTCGGTGCCGATCGGTGGCGGGGTCGTCTCCTCCTCCGACCTCGCAGTCACGATGAACTCGACGGAGCCCATGACCGGGGGCTGGACCGGCCGGGTGAACAACGCCAGTGCTGGAGCCGTCGTCATGGACCCGTTCGCCATCTGCGCCGGGACGTGACCGGGCCGGCCGGACGCGCCTGAGCGGGTCCGGCTACCGCGCACGGTCAGGACAAGGTGCCCCCGTCGACGCGGATGTCGGCCCCGGTCATGTGGGAGGCCTCGTCGGAGGCCATGTAGGCGATCGTGGCGGCGATCCCCTCGGGCGTGCCGAACCCACCGAGTGGCATCACCCGGTTGATCAGCTTGGCATTCGCCCCCTCGGGCACTTCGAACGAAGCGGTGATGGGCGTGTCGATGGCGCCCGGGCTCACGCTGTTGCAGCGCAGGCCCGCCTTGGCGTACTCGACGGCCAGTTCCCGGGTCATGGCCAGGACGCCGCCCTTCGAGGCCGAGTAGGCCAGCGCCCAGGGCTGGCCGGCGTGGGCCGCCGTCGAGGCGATGTTGACGATGTTGCCCTTGGTGGCCAGTAGGTGGGGCAGCGACTCGCGGCACATCAGGAAGGTGCCGGTCAGATTGATGGCGATGAGCCGGTTCCACTCGTCGAGGGTCAGCTCGTGGGAGTGGCCGAAGGACAGCACCCCGGCCACGTTGACCACCACGTCGAGCGAACCCAGGGTGTCGACCGCCCCCGACACGATGGCCCTGACCCCGTCCTCGGAGGAGACATCGCCCGTTCGGGCCACGATCGAGCCCGACAGCCCGACAGCCTCGGTGGCCAAGGTCTCGAGCGCCACGGCGTTGACATCGACGGCCACCACGGCCGCCCCTTCGTCGGCCAGGCGCAGCGCCGTCGCCCGGCCGATGCCCGACGCGCCCCCCGTCACCAGCACGTGTTTCCCGTTGAATCGTTCCAGAGCCATGGCGGCACTGTAGGACGTATCGCCGGGCCAGGTGGTGGGTGGCGCCGCTCATGGGACGTGCCCCGCGATCCGGCCGTGGACCGTCGGGAACCCCGCCCGGGGCGGGGCATGCAAGGCTGGGCGGCGCACCGCCGGACACACACACCACCGAGGTTCGCTTGCCCATCGCACACGTCAACGGGGTCGACCTGGCCTACGAGCTGACCGGCTCGGGGCCACGCGTCCTGCTGCTCAACGGCTCGGGCATGACCATGGATTCCGGCCGGCCACTGCTCGACCTGTTCGCCGAAGGGGTCACCCTGCTCGCCTTCGACCAGCGTGGCCTGGGGGCAAGTGGATCGGCGCCGGGGCCCTACGACATGGCCACGTGCGCGGTCGACGCCCTCGGGCTGCTCGACGCCGTCGGATGGGATACGGCACGGGTCGTCGGCGTGAGCTTCGGGGGGATGGTGGCCCAGGAGCTGGCCGTCACCGCCCCCGACCGGGTCGAGCGGTTGGCACTGCTGTGCACATCGCCCGGAGGGGCGGGCGGTGTGTCCTATCCCCTGCACGAGCTCGAGGCACTCGACCCCGTCGAGCGGTCGGCGGTGCGACGGACCCTCCTCGACGACCGCTTCGACGAGGCCTGGCTCGAGACCCATCCCGGCGACCGGGCGTTCGTCGAACTGATGGACCGCCGCGACACCGATGACGACCCCGTGGTGGTGGCCGGACGGCGGGCCCAGCTCGAGGCCCGGCGCGGCCACGACGTCTGGGGGCGGCTGGGCGTGGTCGACTGCCCCACGTTCGTCGGGTGCGGGCGGTTCGACCCGATCGCACCGATGGCCAATTCGGCGGCCATCGCCTCGCAGATCCCGGGCGCCGAGCTCCACGCCTACGACGGCGGCCACGCGTTCTTCGTCCAGGACCCGGCCGCCCTGCCCGACATCCGGGCGTTCCTGGCGGGCGGGGTGGCGTGAGCACGACGACCGGGGCGGCCGCGCCGGCCGACTCCCCTGTCTCGGGCCGGTGTGACGGGAAGTTCAGCCCGGTGCGCGACGCGTTCGCCGCCAACTTCGTCGAACAGGGGGAGGTCGGCGCGGCGGTGGCCGTCTTCGTCGATGGCGACCTCGTGGTGGACCTGGTCGGCGGCTGGACCGACGCCGGCCGCACCCGGGAGTGGGCTCCGGACACCCTGGTCGACGTCTACTCGGTCGGCAAGGCCCTGGTGGCCCTGCTCCTGCTCCAACTGGTCGACGACGGCCGGCTGGGCCTCGACGACCCGGTGGCCTCGCTGTGGCCCGAATTCGCGTCGGGGGGCAAGGAGGGCGCCACGGTGCGCCACGCCCTGTGCCACCGGGCCGGCGTGCCGGCCATCCGGCGACCGATGACCAACGAGGACCTGTGGGACTGGGAGACCATGGCCTCGGCGCTGGCCGCCACCGATGCGTGGTGGGAGCCGGGCACCCGGCACGCCTACCACACCAACACCTACGGCCACCTGGTGGGCGAGCTGGTCCGCCGGGCGTCGGGCGACCTGCCCGGCACGCGCCTGGCCCAGCTGACGGCACCGCTCGGGGCCGACGTGTGGTGCGGGCTGCCTTCGGCGGAGCAGACCCGGTGCGCCGAGGTGATCTGGGCGCTCGGCGACGCACCGCCGACCGTCGACTTCTCCGGGCTGACGGGGGACGACCTGATGGTGCAGCTCGGCTATTTCAACCCGCCCGGGTACTCCTCGATGGGAGTGGTCAACACCCCGGAGTGGCGCACGTGCCAGGTCCCGTCGACCAACACCCACGCCACGGCCACCGGCGTGGCCCGCATCTACCGGGCCCTGCTCGAACCCGGGCGCCTGCTGTCGCCCGCCCTGCTGGCCGAGGCCACGTCCCCCCAGTCGGTGGGCTTCTGCCCCGTCCTCGGCGAGGAGGTCACGTTCGGCCTCGGGTTCAAGCCGACCACGCCGAGGCGGCCGTTCGGCCCCAACCCGTCGGCCTTCGGCCACTTCGGGACGGGCGGGGCGGTGGGCTTCGCCGATCCCGACGCCGGCGTGGCCTTCGGGTACGCCATGAACCACGTCATCCCCCGCTGGCAGTCCCGCCGGAACCGCTCCCTGGTCGACGCCCTCTACGGCTGCCTCTGAGCACACAGGCAGGTGGAACCCCGCCCCTGCCCGGATCCCGGCGGTGGCACACCCGTCTGGCAGTCTGTCCGCGTGCACGAGGCGAGGCCATGAGGATCATCCACACCAGCGACTGGCACATCGGTCGCCGGTTCGAGCGCGAGTCGCTCGAGGACGACCAGCGGGCGTTCCTCACCTGGCTGGCCGGCCTCGTGGCCGAGGAGCGGGTCGACCTGGTGGTGGTGGCCGGTGACGTCTACGACCGCTCGCTGCCGGCCGAGGACGCCGTGGCCCTGCTCGACTCGGGCCTCGACGCCATCCGCACCGCCGGGGCCCAGGTGGCGATGATCTCGGGCAACCACGACAGTGCCCGTCGCCTCGGCTTCGGCGCCGGGCGCCAGGCCCTGGGCGGGGTCCACGTGTTCGCCGACGACCGCAATCCGCCGGTCCCACGGGTGCTGTCGGCCGCCGACGAGCAGGTCGCCCTGGTGGCCGTGCCGTTCCTCGACCCCCATGTGGCGCCGGTCCCCCGACCGGATGACGACGGGAGCCCGCGGCCCGCCACCCATCAGAACGTGCTGGCCGACGCCCTCGACGCCGGGCGCCGGGCGCTGGCCGGGCTCGACCCGATGCCCTCGATCGCCGTCGCCCATGCCTACGTGTCGGGGGCCGGCCTGTCCGACTCGGAGCGCACCCTCGCCATCGGGGGCGCCGACCAGGTGGACCCGGCCGTGCTCGACGGCTTCGACTACGTGGCGCTCGGGCACCTCCACCGCCCCCAGCGCATCGGCGGCACCGACACCGTCGCCTACTCGGGCTCGCCGCTCCCCTACTCCTTCAGCGAGGACCATCCGAAGTCGGTGCGCCTGCTCGAGGTGGCCGGCGGGCGGATCTGCGACGTCTCGATCGTGCCCGTCCCCGTCGGGCGCAAGGTCGTCACGCTGACCGGGACGCTGCAGGGCCTGCTGACCGACCCGGCCCACGAACCGTGCACCGACCGCTGGGTGGCGGCCCGCCTGACCGACGACACCGTCCAGACCCAGCCCATGGAGCGGCTCCGCTCCCGGTTCCCCCACGCGGTCAACCTCCGCTACGACGACCCGGCCACCGGGGCCATCGTCGACTTCGGCACCGTGGGCCCGCCCATCGAGGAGCGCTCCGACGAGGACGTCATCCTCGAGTTCCTGGAGGAGGTCCGGGACCGCCCGCCGTCCCGGTCCGAGCGGGGCCTGGTCCTGGACGCCCTGGCCACCGCAGTGCGCGAGGGTCGGCCATGAGGCCCCTCGCCCTCCGCCTCCAGGCGTTCGGGTCCTACGCCGGAGAGTTCGCCATCGACTTCGCCCGGTTGGGGCGCCACGGGGTGTTCTCGATCACCGGGCCCACCGGGGCCGGCAAGTCGACCATCTTCGACGCCATCGTCTACGCCCTCTACGACGACCTGCCCGGGTTCCGGGTCAACAGCCACATCCGGAGCCAGTACGCCGACCCGACGGTCACGACCGAGGTCACCTTCGAGTTCGAAGCCGACGGGCGCCACTGGGTCCTGACCCGGACGCCGGCCCAGTCCCGGCCGAGCACCCGGAAGGCGGGGGGGACGGTCGACGACCCGTCGGCGGTGAAGCTCGAGGAGGCGGGGGTGGCCGGCTCGGCCCTGACCCGCAAGCGCGACGTGGGCGAGCGGATCAACGAACTGGTCGGGTTGGACAAGGCCCAGTTCGAGCAAGTCGTGCTCATCCCCCAGGGCAAGTTCGAGGAGGTCCTGAAGGCCAAGACCCAGGAGCGGGCCGACCTGCTGGCCAAGCTGTTCCCGGTGGACGTCTACATCCGGACGACCGAGGCCCTCCGCCTGCTGGCCTCCGGGCGCAAGGAGGCCTACGAGACGCTGACCCGGGACCGGGCCGCCACCGAGGACCGG
>Ga0207932_1000396_pt1 | contig 14635 bp, 14 predicted proteins | sample NGESurdeep092012_FD_184480 | JGI IMG/M metagenome (GOLD analysis project Ga0207932, IMG submission 184480) | Arctic peat soil microbial communities from Barrow, Alaska - NGEE Surface sample 415-2 deep-092012 (SPAdes) | ecosystem: Environmental > Terrestrial > Soil > Wetlands > Peat ...
GCGATGGCGTCGGCCACGGCATGCACCATCTCGGCCTGTCCCGGGCGCTGGACGCCGCCGATACCCTTCACTGCCGCGTCCAGGAGTGCGTCGAGGTCGTGGTCTTTCGAAGGCATTGCCTCAGGTTATGCCAGTGAACCTTCAGACTGAGTATGCCGCGAGCTCGTCGACCAGGGTCTGGTTCACCTTGGCCTCGAGGCGGGTGCCGTGCTCGGTGTGCTCGCTGGTGAGGATCTCGGCTTCGTTGTGCAGTCTGTTGACCAAGTCGCCCCGGTCATAGGGCAGCAACACGGTCACTTCGATGTCCGGCCGGGGAAGCTCGTCGGCGATGAGCGCGCGGAGCTCGTCCAGCCCCTCGCCCGTGCGGGCCGAGACGACGATCGAGTGCTTCTCGCTGCGCCGGATCCGGTCCAGCACCTCGTGGTCCGCGGCGTCGGCCTTGTTCACCACGATGACCTCCCTGATCCGGTCACCACCGACCTCGGCAAGAACACCGCGCACGGCCGAGATCTGGCTCTCGGGGTCGGGGTGGGACCCGTCGACGACGTGAAGCAGCAGGTCCGCGTCGCCGACCTCTTCAAGGGTCGACCGGAAGGCCTCGACGAGCTGGGTCGGCAGAGCGCGGACGAACCCGACGGTGTCCGACAGGGTGTACAGCCGGCCGTCGGCGGTCTCTGCCCTGCGGACGGTCGGGTCGAGGGTGGCGAACAGCTGGTTGTCGACCAGGACTCCGGCACCGGTGAGCCGGTTGAGCAGGGAGGACTTGCCGGCGTTGGTGTAGCCGGCAATGGCGACGCTGGAGACGCCCTTGACCCTGCGACTGTGCCGTTTGGTGTCCCGCGTGGTCTTCATCGCCTTGATCTCGCGCTTGAGCTTGGCGATCCTGCTGTTGATCCGTCGCCGGTCGAGCTCGATCTTGGTCTCACCGGGGCCCCGAGAGCCCATACCCTGGCCACCGGCTGCCTGCCCGCCGGCCTGTCGGGACATCGACTCACCCCAGCCACGCAGGCGCGGGAGGAGGTACTGCAGCTGGGCCAGCTCGACCTGAGCCTTGCCCTCACGGCTCTTGGCGTGCTGGGCGAAGATGTCGAGGATCAGGGCGGTGCGGTCGATGACCTTGACCTTCACGACGTCCTCGAGCGCCCGCCGCTGTCCGGGGCTGAGCTCGCCGTCGCAGATCACGGTGTCGGCGCCTTCGGCGATGACGACATCGCGCAGCTCTATCGCCTTGCCGGACCCCAGGAAGGTGCTCGTGTCCGGCCGCTGACGACGCTGGATCAGCCCGGCCAGCACCGTCGAACCAGCGGTCTCGGCAAGAGCCGCCAGCTCACGGATCGAGTTGTCGGCATCCTCGACGGTGCCCTCGGTCCACACGCCACAGAGCACGACTCGCTCCAGGCGCAGCTGGCGGTACTCCAGCTCGGTGATGTCCTGAAGCTCGGTCGACAGGCCGGGGACCCTGCGCATGGCTGCGCGTTCCTCACGGTCGAGCTGGGCGCCATCGGCGTCGGCGCCAAAGTCCGATTGATTCTGGTGCCAGCTGTCGTCATCGCTGAGGGCTGAGGCCTTGAAGTCGAACAGATCAGATCGTTGAGTCATATCTCCCTTAGGATCGCACCTTTTCAACCGGGAGGGCGAACTAATTGTTCCGGTACGCCGCGTGGCATCTCCCGGATGAGGCCCTTGCAGGCGACGTCCGGGCCGCTCCGGTCACGCCGTCTCGGGAACATGCAGGTGCGCGAGCACGAGGTCGAATTCCTGGATGTCGGTCACCATGACACCCATGTCCTCAGGCATGCGTGAGCGCAGCGCCTCAGCCGCCGAGCGGGACGCCACCATCGCGTCTCGGCTGGCGAACGTCGCGGAGGAGACTGCGCGACCCGTGAGGCGGTCGACCATCAGGCTGGCGCTGCAGAAGCCGTCCATCTCCTCCGATGCCTGCAGCATCGCCATCCGGTATTCCTCGATGGCGTGGGTGAACCCCGCGGCGTCCATGCTGACCCAGGTGCAGCGCACACAGGCACCTTCGCCCGACCTGGAATGGCGGTGCATTACCGGGAACACCCAGAGATCAACTGAAGGCTGGGCTCCGAAGATCTCCGATCCACGCTGAAGCAACGGCCGCATCTGGTCGTGCCTGCATCGTGGTGGATCGTGCGTACATGACAAGACCCCTCTCCGAAGGCAGCGCCACGGCGGTGCCGACGAGGCCGTTTCACTCTCCTCCGCGACCCCCAGACACACAATGGGTCGTGCGCTGAAGCCTGGACCGGGGCGGAGGTGCCTGACGGCGCGCCGTCGCCAGGGGCAGCCCCGCTTGTTGGGGACCAGTGGTGGAAGGCCCAACCCGCCGCAACCTCGGCGAGCGCCGCCGGAATAGGGATATGGCAGTTTCTAGCATTTGTGGCTCTCGGGGTTCTCCTGGCAGTTGCCATTGTGGGCCTGGGCTACTCGCTCAGCCGCTCGCAGAGGTCGCAGCCGTCGCGGAGGTCACAGCCCCCGCTGCGCGCCTGACCCAAGCAGGCAATGGGGGCCGCGAGGCCCCCATTGCGCAAGTCCTGGCTGGACCGGTGTCCGGTTACCTCAGCGTCGAGGCGTGTTGGATCAGCAGCGGGCGACCCGTAGCCTCTGCTCATGAGCACCCTCAACGTGGTTGGCCAGCGCGATGCCTGGCGCTGTTGGCTATGCGACGAGCCGGTCGACCCCGACGCATCCGTCAACTCAGACCGCGGCCCAAGCGTCGACAGCGGCGCTTCGCCCAAAGGCAAGAAAGCTGTTACGGGCGCTGAGCGTCTTGCCCACCGGGCCTGCAACACGCGCAAGGGCGCGGTCAAGCCCGTCGTGGCCTGGTCTCCGAATCTGTTCGTCGTCGAGCCGGCCCCGATCGTGTCGACCGTTGAGCGATTGACCCGCAAGGGCGGCCGGGAGGTGGTGGCCCGCTGTCCCAGCCGGGCGGACGCCGAGAAGGCTGCCGTTTGGCTGCTGGATCGGCTGTCCCGGTTTGCGCCGGGGCTGTCGGTCACGACGCAGGTCGAGGCCGGTGGCGGGCAGTTCCTTCTGGTGTTGCGCGCCGTCTGAACGGAAGCGCATCCCGTTCGCCGGCCGCCAGGCCAAACAATCCAGTCGCGGCGAGAGGTGCGGATCTTGATAGCGGCCACAGCCTCACCCTGCTCGACGGTCATGGCGGCCTCGTTCCCTCATCGCATTGAGCGCGCGGTGGCTGGTCCAATGGCATCCAGGCAGACGGCCATGGCCGACTCTCGCCGGCCGAGGTCCGTAAGGCTGGCGTGCCGACACGTGACCTCGCGGCAGCACTTGACCCGGACGCATTCACCCCCGTCTCAGCACGATCTGATCACCAGTTCGGACCCGTCCCGCGGCAGTCACCACGGCGTCGACGCCGAAGTTGATCTCCCCCTGAGACTGACGGTATCCCGAAAGCTCTCGCAGCAAAGGGGCATCATTACGGCCGGTCACCGGATCGAGATCGACCACGACGCAACGCGGCACGACACCCCGCACCCGCATTGTGGCCTCGCCCAGCCGTAGCTCGCCGGGCTCGCCGGATGCCGTTTGTCAGCAAGCGCGCAGACCTCCTTGAACGTTCGCTCCAAGGCCTGCCGTGCACGGATCAGGAGATCCGAAGCCTCGTTGCGACCGTGAGCCGGATCCCCGCCCTGACCTCGGCCGCCTGCGCTCCACGGGACGAGTTCGTCAGCGCGCTCGGGCTCCGGCTCCGGGCAGAGGCGTTGATCCTGCCTGCCCGCGAAGTCCCCAGCGCCTCGTCGGCCACGGTGACACGTCGCTCCGCCACCAAGCCCGTGGTCTTCGAGATCGGAAGGGGGCTGCGGGTCCTGGCGGGGGCCACCGCCTCCCTCCTGCTGATCGGTGCCGTCCTCGGCGTCACGTCACGATCTGCCTTGCCCGGCGGTTTGCTCTATCCGGTGAAGCAGGTACTCAACTCGGCTGCGGTTCAGCTGTCCGGCTCCGACTTCGACCGTGGGGTGACCCTGCTGTCCCAGGCAGGCGCAAGAGCACATCGGCGATGCGCGGTCGCTCGTCGAACGTGACCGGGCGAGGACAGATCCAGCTTCGGTGGACCAGGCTCTGCTCAGTGCCAACGATGCGATCAGCATGGGTCAACGAGCGCTGTTGGGCGAGTTCGACCGCACCGGAAACACTCAGGCACTGATCGCAGTCCAGGACTTCACTGTTCGCGCACTGCCCCAGCTCAACGCCCTACGCCCGCTGGTCCCGGCAGCATCCAGACCGCATGTGGATGCGCTCATCGCGCTGCTCCACAAGTCCCAGACCACGCTGGCCCGCAAGATCGCCGTGTGCGGTCAGCGGTGTGCTTTGCTCGCGGGCCTCCAACCCGGGAGCTCGCCTACTTCGACATCCTCCACCGGCGCGCCCTTTACGCCGCCAGTCGGGGGCCTTCCCATACCAGGCCTCCCGACGGGCGGGCTGCCTGCTGTCGGCCCGGTGCCTGCCATCACAGGACCCGGTGGGGTGGTGGTGGGGCCCGCCGCGCCTCCCCTGCCGATCATCAGCAATGGCAGTGGGGGTGCGATCCCACCACCGGTGACCGCCGGGCCGATCACCGTCCGGCCGCCTCCGATCGTGCTCCCTGCCCCTGCATTGCCTCCCCCGCCGACCGGCCTACCAGGCCTCCCCTGAGTAGCCCGACCTCTTCTCCCGACGACGCACCAGCGATCCGCCATACACCTGTAGCCGAGGGGGACGGCTTAGACCGGGAAACGAAGAGGGACGACTTGTGGCGGGTGCGCGGGGAGCGCTCACAGCCGCCATGCGATCAAGTGGGTCAGCGAGCCATGAAGTCGCCGAGCACCGCGGCGAATCGCTCAGGCTCGTCCAGGTGTGGAAAGTGCCCAGCACCTATGAAGAGCTCCACCCGGCTGTCGGCGATCGCCTGGTGGGCGGTGGTCGCGTGCCATGCCGGAATCATCCGGTCCCGTGTTCCCCAGACAACCAGGGTGGGGATCTCGATGGCCATTGGCAGGTGATCATGGGCGGTCACGGTCTGTCCGCCCGGATCGATGACTCCGCGGGCGGTGGCGAGAAAGGCTCGTCGAGTGTCAGCATCTGCCAGGGACGTGAACCCTCGCCAGACTTCGGTCACCTCCGGACTGGCCCGCCAGCCCCCTCTGGTGAAGATTCGTCCGGCGGCCTCGACTCGTCCACGCACCCAGCTGGATGCGATCAGCGGCAGGACCCATTGCGCGCCAGGCAGGGTGGCCGCCCGGAGCAGCGGACTGACGTCACGTCCCAGGCCACCACTGTCGACCAGGACAAGACGCTCGACCCGCTCCGGGAACAGGTAGCAGAACTGCATCGCGATGCCACCGCCGAAGGAGTGCCCGACCAGGGTGACCCGATCGATGTCGAGCAGATCAAGGAGATCCCGCAAGGTTGCCGCGTGCGCCCCCAGCGAGTAGTCGCCCATGGGTTTTGCCGACGCTCCGTGGCCGAACAGGTCGGGCGCCAGCACGCGGTGATCCTGGTTAAGCGCGTCGACCAGGTGTGCCCAGTTCCGGTGAGACCCAGTGAGCCCGTGAATGAACAGCAATGCCGGACCTTTGCCGCTGTCCAGGTATGAGTACTCATACCCGTTCAGCATCGCCGTGCGTTCGCGCGCGCTCACCACGGCACCTCCCATTGATTACCAATCGGTAACCTACGCTAGCGTAACGCTCTTCGGGAAGTACCCACATCACGAATAGTCGACCGGGCAACACCTAGACCGGAAGGACGGCCTCGGTGTCGTTGCGCTGCAGCAGGCGTAAGGAGCCGTGCTCGCCCACCTGGGTGAAGGTGCCTTCGCGTAGCGCCCGTTGCACGACGTGCCAGGGCGGCTGTCCGCCTTGTCTCGGGTCGGGGAAGACGTCGTGGACGGCGAGTATCCCGCCCGGCAGGAGGTGCCGGGAAAACGCGGCGTAGTCGTGCTGGGCGACCTCTTCGGTGTGATTGCCGTCCAGGAACAGCAGGGTCAACGGGGTTGTCCACCATGGAGCGACCTGCTGCGTGGTCGCGACCAGGACGCTCACGGTGCCTTCGAGCCCGGCCTCTTCGAGGGTGCGCCGCAGCGATGGGAGCGTGTCGAGACGGCCGGTGCGGGGGTCTGTCAGGGACTTGTCGTGCCACTGCCACCCCGGCTGGTTCTCTTCCGAGCCATGGTGGTGATCGAGGGTGACCAGTTGCGAGCCTCGTTCGGCAGCAACGGCCCCGAGGTGCACGGTGGACTTGCCGCAGTAGGTGCCGATCTCGAGCCACAAACCTGGCGCGACGATTGCTGCCGCCTTACGCAGGGCGGCCGCCTCGTCGTCCGGCATGAATCCCTTCGTTCGCGCGGCCAGCGCTGCCAGGGCCAGGTCGAGCGTCATGCCAGATCTCCGGTGAGGGTGACGCACTGCGCGTCGCAGTCTGCCGCGGCGATCCGGATCAGCCGGGGCAGCCCGTCGCCACGGAAGAGCCCGTTGCCCGAAGAGGAACACGCCAGCGCGTCCGCTGCCAGAACCACGGCCGCGGAGGTCCACGTGCTGCGCTCCTCGGGCCAGATCGCGCGGTCCGGCCAGACGTAGCCGGTCCAGAAGCCGCCGTCGTCGTCGCGCAGGTGCTGCACGCAGTCGAACAGAACCCGCGCCCGTGGACCCTCGCCCACTGCGTCGAGAGTGAGCACCAGCTCGCAGGTCTCCGCGACGGTCACCCACGGCCGGTCGGAGACACAACGGGCGCCCAGTCCCGGTACGACGAAGTCGTCCCACCTGCGGTTCAGGTGCGCCCGACCCTCGATTCCCGGCACGGCGCCGCCGAGCACAGGGTAGTACCAGTCCATCGAGTACCGGCTCTTGTCCAGGAAGGCATCGGGATGTATCGCCACCGCGTGCGCGAGCCGGGCGGCGGCGAGCTCCCAGTCCGGCTGCGGGTCACCGACCAGCTCGGCCAGTGCCATGGCACACCGCAGGGACAACACCGTGCAAGAGCTGCCGGTGAGCAGGGCGCTATCGCTCACCTCGCCAATCACGTTGCGCGACCAGGCGATCCCACCGGAGGGCAGCTGAAGCGCCACGACGAGCTCGATGGCTCGTCGGACGACCGGCCACATCACGTCGACCTGGGTCCGGTCCCCGGTGATCAGCCAGCGGTGCCAGACCCCGACGGCGAGGTAGGCGCACTGGTTGGTGTCGATGCTCGCGTTGCCGATGTCGCTGCCTGTGGTCTCCATCGGCCAGCTGCCGTCGGGTGACTGGTGCGTCGCGCTCCACTCGAACGCCAGACTCGCTGCGTCGTCGAGCCCGCAGACGGTCAGCGCCATCGCCGCCTCGACGTGGTCCCAGGGATCCCCGTAGTGGCCATGGAACCAGGGCACGAGCCCGCTGGCCAGCTGTTGGCCGGCGATGTGCTCCCCGGTCATCCGGATCTGGTCGGCGGTCAGAGTGCCCGGCAAGTGCGGCAGGGGCCGCCTCACCCGTTCCCGCCCGGCTTGCGGAGGTATAGCACCAGGCTCTTGCCGAGGATGGGGTTGAGCAGACGTTCGGCAGTCTGGGTGAGCCACGGGCGGCGGGTCATGTCCCAGACCAGCAGCCTGTGGTAGCCACGGGTGAGCGCATTCTCCTGCTCGACTCCTGCGCCGCACTTCAGCCACCAGTACGGCGAGTGCAAGGCGTGTGCGTAGTGGCTGCCGAGCGGGTCCAGGCCAGCGGTTTCGAGAGCCGCGAGGAGCTGGTCGCCGCGATAGATACGCACGTGGCCGCCCTGAACCTCGTGGTAAGCGTCCGACAGGGCCCAGCAGATCCGCTCGGGCCACCGCCGCGGGACACTGACGGCGACGAGCCCGCCGGGCCTGACGACACGGAAGATCTCAGCGATCGCCACGGCATCCTCGGGAACGTGCTCGAGGATCTCGGAAGCGATCACCCGGTCGAAGCTGTCGTTCGGGAAGGGCAGGGCCAGAGCGTCGGCCCGAACCGTCACCGGGCCGCCGGGCGGCATGACCTCACCCGCATCAACCATTGCGGCGACCATCACCTCCACGCCCAGGAGGTCCTCGGCGCTCTGGTCCAGGGCCACCACGTCTGCGCCGCGGCGCAGGGCCTCGAACGTGTGCCGTCCGGTGCCGCAGCCGAGGTCGAGAACGGCGTGACCCGGCAGGACCCCGAATCGGTCGAAGTCGATGGTCAGCATGAGGCCACCGGCAGCCGGTCGGTGGTCCGGCCAACCGACGCGTCCGCGATCGCCCTCCGGTACAGGTCAACGGTTGCCTGCGCGGTCGCCGTCCAGCTGAACCGCTCCTCGACCCTCGCGCGGCCGGCCGCCCCGATGGCGGCGCGTCGTGCGGAGTCACGAAGCAGGCTCCCGATCGCCGTCGTCAGTGCACCTGCGTCTCCGGCGGGGACGAGGACTCCTGCGCGACCGTCACGACCGACGACTTCGGCCAGTGCGCCGACGTCGCTGGCAACCAGCGCCGTGCCCGATGCCATTGCCTCGACCGCCGGCAACGAGAAACCCTCGTAGAGCGAGGGCACACAGGCCACTTCGGCCGAGGCCATGAGCTCGGCGATGCCGGTGTCCGTAAGACCGGATGCGAAGTGCACACGTTGCGAGAGGCCGAGCGTGGCGACGAGCTGCTCGGTCTTACCGCCGGGCGCCGGCTTCGACACCACAGTGAGGTGAGCGTCCTGCTCGTCCGGCAGGGCGGCGAGTGCTCGCAGCAGGACGTCAAGTCCCTTGAGGGGAACGTCCGCGCTGCACAGCGCCACGATGCGCCCCGGCACCCGGTGCCCCCGGGGGCGGAACAGCTCGGTATCGACGCCCATCGGGACGACGTTCAGCTGCTGGGACTGCAGACCGAAATCCCTGATCGCGTCCTGCCCGCTGCTGCGCGAGGGGACCAGGATGTGATCGATCTGCCGGGCAACACGAGCCTGCATTCGCACGAACCCGAACCAGCGCCGCAGTGTGAGCTGCCGGTACCACGGTGCAGCTTCGAGCTCGACCTCACGGTCCACCGAGATCGGATGGTGGATGGTGGCGACAAGCGGCAGCCCGGCCTTGATGACGTCGAGCAACGCCGGACCGAGCCCCTGGTTGTCGTGGACGATGTCGAACTCCGCGGCGCGGGCGGACAGCAGCGGCGCAACGCGGCGGCTGAACGTCCGCGGCTCCGGGAAACCTGCGGTGCACATCGTCGCGAACTCGAGCAGATCGGTGAGGTCGCGAAACTCCGCCGGTCGCGGCGTCCGGAACGGCTTGGGCTCGGCATACAGGTCCAGGCTCGGCACCCGGGTCAGCACCACGCCCTCGTCAAGCTCGGGGTACGGGGGTCCGGAGAAGACCTCGACCCGGTGACCGAGGGCGACGAGCTCCCGTGACAGGTGCCGGACATAGACGCCTTGCCCGCCGCAGTGGGGCTTGCTGCGGTAGCTGGTGATCGCGATGTGCAGCGCCCCGGTCGGGCCGACGGATCTCACGAGGTCACTCCGGTCTCCGACGGGAACCGTCGATGGTCGCGCTGATCCTGGCTGGCTTGCATCATATGCAGATATCACACAGATACCGTTTCCCTGTCCCGTCTGTGTTGTGCCCACAGAACCGCTGGTCAGCCAGCCGCCAAGGAGCTCGCTCGTGAACCAGCCCGCAGACCTCGTCATCACCGGAGCCGACGTGTACCGCGGCGACCCCAAGGGAACGTGGGCCCGTGCGGTCGCGGTGCGCGATGACCGCATCGTGGCTGTCGGCAGCGAGGCTGAGGTGCGCGACCGGGTCGGCTCCGCGGTCAACGCGCTGCACCTGCCCGGGCGGATGGTCGTCGCCGGGTTCCAGGACGCCCATGTGCACCCGCCGACCGCCGACCGCCGGACGTAACCGGCTCACCGTGTCGCTCAACGAGATCAGCGGCCGCCGGAACTACCTCGCTGCGGTCGCGCAGTATGCCGCCGCGAACCCCGACGAGCCGTGGATCGTCGGGGGCGGATGGGCAATGGAGTACTTCCCCGGTGGCAAGCCCACCAAGGAAGATCTCGACGCCATCGCCCCCGATCGGCCGGTGTTCCTCTTCAACCGCGACGTGCACGGAGCCTGGGTCAACTCCAGGGCCCTGGAGATCGGCGGCATCACCACAGACACCCCGGACCCGGCGGACGGCTCGATCGAGCGCGACCCCCGCACCGGTGAGGCCACCGGCACGCTGCACGAGGGCGCCGCATACTCGTTCAACGACAACGTAGTTCCGGTGCCCGACCAGGCCGCGTGGGAGGCCGCGCTGCTCAACGCGCAGGCTCACCTGCACTCGCTCGGCATCACCGGGTGGCAGGACGCCTGGGTCACGCCCGAGACCGAGGCGGCATACCGGGCGATCGCGGCGTCCGGCCAGCTCACGGCGCGCGTCGTCGGCGCGCTCTGGTGGGACCGGCACCGCGGCCTCGACCAGGTCGCCGATCTGCTGGCCCGGCGGGAGGCCGGGTCCGTCGCCGGAGCAGGCAGCTTCCACCCGACGAGTGTCAAGATCATGATCGACGGCGTGCTCGAGAACTTCACCGGTGCCTTGCTTGAGCCGTACTGCGACGGGCAGGGCGGTCACACGGACAAAACAGGCCTCGCCTACGTTGACCGGGCCGATCTCGCCGAGGCCGTCACCGCCCTCGACCGGCACGGCTTCCAGATGCATATGGGTGTGGCTCCGCTGCAGTGACGTCATGCTGCCCTGGGTAGGGCGCCGTCGAGGTAGCGGGATTCGTGGACGCGTTGTCGTTCTTGGTCCAGGTGCCACGTCCAGTAGTTCTGGAAGTCGCCGTTGCTGCGGAGTGCTCGTAGCTTGAGGATCGCTTCGGCGCCGGCGAGTCCCCAGCGGGCTCCGGTGACGTCGAAGCGGTCGGCCACGATGTGGCGGCAGGCTCCTTCGATGACGCCGGTGGCGATGGGCCAGCCGCTGCCTAAAGCGAGGGGATAGTTCAGGTAGGGCGCCTTGCTGGTCAGGTAGTCGGCGGCTTCGTCGGCGCCTTTGCGTTGGGTCGGGCTCAGGCCGGCCTTGGTGGCCTGGCGACGGATCGCGCGGGCAGCCTTGAGGGCGTCACCGGCAAGGACGGCGAGGGCTTGGCGACGGACCCACTGTTCCGCGGCGGGGTCGGCTTCGGGGTGCAGGCTCCAGGTGGCCTTCCACAGATACTCCACGACATGGACCAGGTCGCAGACAATGGCGACGTTGACGTTGCGGGCTTTGGCTTCGGCCTTGATCCGGTCGATCTGATGGACGTTGCCGTCGACCAGCGCGACCCAGGTCCGGGTGTGCTTGGGGTCGCGGCGGTCGGCTTCGTCGAAGACCCGCGCGATCACGGTGGCGGCGTCCTGCACGACGCTCGCGACGAGCCACTTGTTGGTGGCGGTCGGCCCGTCCTTGGCTGCCTGTCGTTCGGTGTCGTTGGCGGGGAAGATGTCGGCCGCGGAGCGGGTCACGGGGGTCGCGTCGTAGACCGCGCCCAGCTCCGCCATCCGTTTGCGGTTGCGCTTCTCGCCCTTGCTCAGTCGCGTAGTCAGTTTGTGGCGGGCCTTGGCCGCTGCTTTCGCGGTCGGTGGCCGCAGCGCGTCGGGGCGCATCACGATGCCCTTGCCGTCGACCTGCAACACCAGCAGGTCGTGCGCCGTGCCCGGCGGGGGCAGGCGGGTCGCGTAGAAGGACTCGAAGTCCACCGCCGCCAGCGCGGCGAGGTCTTCCACCTGGCGCTTGCCGACCTTCTGGCCGGTGGCTCGCGCGATGGCCTGCACTGCCTCGTCGAAGCTGCCGCGGGAGCCTTCCACCGCGGCCAGCTTGCGCAGCCCGTGGGACTGCTTCTCGGTCGGCAGGTTGAGCCCGGCGTCAGCCGGATACAGGTTCGGGCAGCCGCGTTTGCGGTAGGCGAGCCGGCGGACCTCAACCTCACCGAACACGGTCGCCAACGGGCGGGTATGACCGACCTCCACGGCCCCGTGCGTCATCGCCTGGGCGTCCACGACCAGGCTCAGCCTGGGCTCATCGCGGGCGCGCAGTTCCAGGTAGTCGGCGAACAACTGGCGGAACACCTCCCGGGACTGTTCCTGCAGCCGTTCCTCGAGCTCGGCCGCTGACAGCGCCGCTGCCTCAGCGTGTCCCAGCCAGCCGACCAGCGTCTCGAAGATGTCGTGACTGGCCGCGAACGGGTCGGTAAGCACGCCGGCCGCCACTGCGGCAGCGCTCACCGCCGCCCACCCGAGGCGAACCGGGTGACCAGCATTTCGAGCCCGGCCTGCCCGTCAGCTTCCAGCCGCTGCCGGCGGATCCGGTAGCGCTCGGTCGCGGCCCTCACCGCCGCCACCTGATCGGCGGGCAGCATCAACAACCGGGTGCGGCCGCCCTCGGAGTAGCTCAGCACCGTCGACTCGTGCAGCGCCTCACCGTCCGCGCATCGGCAGTTGGGCTTGCCACAGCGTCGCCGATGGGTCACTACCGAGCCCCGGACCAGCCGCGGCAGCCCCGCCGATTCTGGATCAGCCATCACCCACACTTCCAATCTGACAGTTGTCCACTGTCAGATCATGGCGCATAACGACGCCATATTCCTTGATTTACAGGGTGTGTCGCGACAGCAATCAGTGCCAGGCCGCGCGACCTGTCCGCGGGACAGGTCGCATCAAGACGCGCTCTCCGACGTCACTCCAGAAGAGCCACACCGTGTGTCACGAACGCAGAGAGGAGCCCGACATGTAGGTAGGGATTCTTGATGCGGTGCTGTACGAGAGATGAAGGTTGGCCCTTCGGAGCCGCCCTACGGGGGGAGGCTTCAAACCGCCTCATGCTGCGTTGGCTGAAGACCGTCGTGGTGAGCGATGAGGAAAAGGCGTCCAGGAGGCGTCAGGTGGGGACTGGGAAGACGACCATTGCTGAAGCATCGAAACTTATTAGACGACATCAAAACCGGGGTCTGGTGTGTACTCCGGGACGAGCCTGGCGGGTGCCCGCTTACTGGACAGGTGGTGTCCGGTGTGGAGGTGGCGTGAGCCCCGTCTGCTGCTCTCGTACGGAACGTGAGAAGGCGTGTCCTGACACTGCTGCGGTTCAGCCCGCGGCGACAGGGAGTGTCTTGGCGGCAGAGGTAACTTCGCCGCCGAGGACGTGAGTACCGGCGCGGGACACGCTGGCGGACCGGCTCGTAGTAGCGCTGAGACCCCTGTAATGGGGGTGGAGCGAAGGGGCCGGGTTGTCCGTGGTTCGTCTGTTGGATCAACCGGAGTTCCCGGGAGGAGTCAAGTGGAAGAGCTGAAGTCATCTGGCAAGCCGTTCGACATCTCGAAGTCTGAGGTGTGGGACGCCTGGATCAAAGTGAAGGAGAATCAGGGTGCTTCGGGGGTGGATGGTCAGTCGTTGGAGGCATTCGAGAAGAATCTGAAGAACAACTTGTATCGGATTTGGAATCGGATGTCTTCGGGGACTTACTTCCCGCCCCCGGTGAAGGCGGTGGAGATCCCGAAGGCCCATGGCGGGGGCACGAGAATTTTAGGCGTGCCCACTGTTGGCGATCGGGTGGCCCAGACTGTGGTGGCTGCGCATCTGGGGGCACGGGTGGAACCAGTGTTTCATCCGGACTCCTACGGTTATCGGCCGAAGCGGTCGGCACTGGATGCGGTCGGAGCCTGCCGGAAACGCTGCTGGGAGTACGACTGGGTGATCGATTTGGACATCCGGAAGTTCTTCGACAGCGTTCGGTGGGACCTGGTCGTCAAGGCCGTCGAGAAGCACACCGAGGCCCGCTGGGTAGTGCTGTATGTGAAGCGGTGGCTGGCCGCCGACCTGCAGATGCCCGACGGGTCCTTGCTGGCGCGAGACCGGGGAACCCCACAGGGCTCTGCAGTTTCGCCCGTACTTGCGAACCTGTTCATGCACTACGCGTTCGATCTGTGGCTGACGCGGGAGTTCCCGATGGTGGCCTTCGAGCGTTACGCCGATGACGCAGTAATCCACTGCGTCACCCGGGTGCAGGCCAACAAGGTGTTGGCTGCGCTGCATGAGCGGATGGCTGAAGTCGGTCTGGAACTCCATCCAGACAAGACGAAGATCGTTTACTGCAAGGATTCCAACCGGCGCGGTGACTTCGAGCACACGTCGTTCACGTTCCTTGGGTACACGTTCATGCCGCGCAAGGCACGGCGGAAGGACGGGATCAATTTCACCTCGTTCATGCCGGCGATCAGCAAGGAAGCCCTGAAGAAGATCGGTGGACGGCTGCGGTCCTGGCGACTGCACAGGTTCACCGGCAGCACCGTGGCCGACATCGCCCGGATGATCAATCCGGTGGTGCGGGGGTGGATGACCTATTACGGGGCCTTCTACCGCGCGGCGCTGTATCCCGTGCTCCACCGCATCAACACCTACCTGTTGCGGTGGATCATGAACAAGTACAAGAAGCTCAGAACCTGGAAGAAAGCGATCCAGTCTATGAGACAAGCGGCTGCATCCCAGCCGAGGTACTTCGCGCACTGGGCCTGGGCGAAACCGGCTATCAGATGATCAGGGCAACAAGAGCCGTATGACGGGAGACTGTCACGTACGGATCCGTGGGAGCCGGGGGCTGAGATGCCCCCGGCCACCCGACCTGAGCGAGAAGCA
>Ga0207932_1000397_pt1 | contig 14631 bp, 14 predicted proteins | sample NGESurdeep092012_FD_184480 | JGI IMG/M metagenome (GOLD analysis project Ga0207932, IMG submission 184480) | Arctic peat soil microbial communities from Barrow, Alaska - NGEE Surface sample 415-2 deep-092012 (SPAdes) | ecosystem: Environmental > Terrestrial > Soil > Wetlands > Peat ...
GGGAATCTCGGATCACGTGTGGGAGCTCGACGAGCTGGTCAGACTGCTTGGCTAACCCCGGTCCCTCCTCGGTTTCCGCTTCGATGCGAAAGTGGGGGCGGGCCGGTCAGGAAGGGACCCCACCCCCGAGTTTTGTCAGGCAAAACCGCTAGGCGGGAATCCCTGATATTCTCGCTACGTTCAACCCGTTAGGGGACGTCGGACGACGTCTCTCCGGCCGACTGGGGGGCTCTCGGGAGGATTCACCATGGCAAGCAAAGCAACAGATCGAAACCTCGATGCCATTAAGGCCGAGCAGACTGCGTTTTCCTCGCAACTGGAAGAAATGATGAAGGACCACGCGGGGCAGTTTGTCCTGTTCAAGGATCGGAAGCCGGTGGCGTTTTTCCCGAGTCACCATGACGCCTACCGCGCGGGACTTGAGCGGTTCGGAGTAAACGACGTTTTCCTCGTCTCCCAGGTCAAAGTAAGCGTCCCTGAGCCGCCGTCGATTTCGTTTTGCAGCGGGGCGATGTCTGTCCAGGGCTGACCGCAACCAACGACAGGCACGCGAATTCGCCGAGCGGCGTGCCGCACAGATGGCTGCAAAAAAAGCGGAGAAAGCAGCGTGGCTCAGTGGCGGTGTATCGGCTGCCCCCGCGCGCAGGATGATCGCGTTTTCGTATAACTACGGGGCACTCCTTCTCAAGGGAGGCCCACTTTTTCTCGGGACGTGGACCGTCACGGCGGATCTATCGAACGCGCTAGTAGCGGCCTCGAAGCCTGTCCCCGAACCGGTCCACGGTCTTTTCCTACTCGACACCGGAGCATCCGGGACGTGTATTTCGGTGAAAGCGGCTGACGCGCTACAGCTTAATCCCATCCGAATGGCTCCTGGCTTCGGCGCGGACGGAGCGATGCAGAGTCCGATCTACCTCGCTCACATGCACATTCCCGTTATGACGCCGGAAGGCGTACAGGTGGATTTGAACTGGGGCGCGGAAATGCGAGGCGTCAAAGATCTCGAAAAGCCGATGGGGCTCGTTCCATTCGCCGGAAAGCCACTGGAAGTCGTCGCGCTGTTGGGGCGCGATATGCTTCAGTTTGCGCGGTTCACCTACGACGGCATCGCGGGCCTTTTCGCAATTGAATTTGATCTCACCTCAATGCAGGCCGCGATGGGCGGCGCGCCTACGTCTCCCGTGCCTCCTATGCTACCGAGTCCGCCCGTTTAGCGGCTTTTCCGGCGTGAAGGGAAGCGAATCGGCACTCTTTCTTTTGAAGAGAAAAAGGGCGCCTCGAAGGGCGCCCTACCTCGGCTTGCCTCGCCTCGCCATACCTAGCCTGGGCACGCCATGCCGCGTCGTTACCGCCGAAAACATAGGGCTAAATCGCCCGAAAATCGACCCCTTACAGCACGATCTATACCATTTAGGCCGAATGACTTAGCGAAACTGACCCACCACCAAAATCAATAATATATATGTCTTAGAATGAAATAAGGTATGGGAAGGTCTGTGCCTAATCTTTCTAGTGTCAGCCAGAATTGAGCGGCCGCTGACCGAAGGACGTAAGGCAAATATGCCTTCTCGCCTTCTTTTTTCTGGAATCTCTCTTGATTTCAGCACCTGGCGGTTCTAAGCTCTCCCCAACATATCGTGGGTCACGAATCGGCCCCCACAACTTCCGGGAACGGTCAGGAGAGCGAATGATCGAAAAGCTGTTCCGGTCCTTCCGGTCGCCCTTCAGCGCCACGTCGCGCGAGGACTTCACTCTCGAGGAAGAGGTCGCGCTCTATCGCCACCGCGCCGAAGTCGCGCTCGAAGAGGAGCGCTACAACGACGCGCTCGTGTTCCTGGCGAAGATCCTGCGCCTCAACCCCTACGACCTGCAGGCGCGCATGACGGTGGCTCACACCTATCACTACGCGCTCCAGGAACCCACGAAGGCCCTCCTCACATACGAGAAGGTCGTCGCCGCATCCGGGTACGACGAGTCGAACTCCTACTCCGTCGCGGCCCGCGAGGGCATTCGCGAGCTGGAGGGCGCGCTCGAAACGGCCGCGCCTTCCCTCCACGACCTCGTGGACGAAGAAGAATCCAGCGAAGACACGAAAGGCCGCGCCCACATCGTGGCCGGATAACGGGCTCCCCCGAATCCCTCCTTCTCCATCCTCTTCAAGTCGTCATCGACCCGCCAGAGGGGGCCGGTGACGACGACCTTTTTCGGGGGTCTCGAGGCGCAGCCCGGCGGTCGTTGACGCGCCCACGGGCGCGGATGTTAGTATCGAACGTGCACCGGCTGGCGACCAACTCCCCCCTTTCCTCGGTCGCCGTCATCCCCTCCCGCTACGGGTCGGAGCGCTTTCCGGGGAAACCCCTCCATCCGATCGCCGGAATTCCGATGGTCGTGAGGGTCCTCGAAAGGGCGCAGAAGGCCAGGCGCGTCTCGCTCGTCCTCGTCGCGACGGACGACGAACGGATCGCCCGGGTCGTCGAGTCCGCGGGCGGAAAGGCCGTGATGACGGACCCCGCCCTGCCGTCGGGAACCGACCGGGTCTTCGCCGCCGTGAAGGACCTCGACGTGAGCATCGTCCTGAACGTGCAGGGCGACGAGCCGATGATGGATCCCGAGAACATCGACCGGGTGGCGGGATTCCTCCTCGACCATCCTGAGTTTCCGCTCGCCACGGTCGCGCTGCCCGTCCGGGACCCGAACGAGATCGCGAACCCCAACAACGTGAAGGTCGTGCGCGGAGACGACGGGCGCGCCCTGTACTTCTCCCGGTCGCCTCTCCCCTACCGCCGGCGGGCCGAGCCGGGCCTCCTGACGCTCAAGCACCTCGGCCTCTATGGCTACCGCAAGGAAGCGCTCCTTCGGTGGACGTCGCTCCCTCCGCATCCGCTCGAGCGCGCCGAGAACCTCGAGCAGCTGCGCGCCCTCGCGGCGGGGATGGCGATGGCGGTGCTGGACGCAACGAGCGACTCCATTGGAGTGGACACGATCGAAGACGCCCGAAGAGTCGAAGCCCTCATCCTCAATTCGCCGACCACAGCGGAGGTGTAACGTGGGAACGAAGTACATTTTCATCACCGGCGGCGTGGTTTCGGGCCTCGGCAAGGGAATCGCCGCGGCCTCGATGGGCGCGCTCCTCGAGGCGCGCGGATTCCGGGTCACCCTCCAGAAGTTCGACCCCTACCTGAACGTGGACCCCGGCACGATGTCGCCGTTCCAGCACGGCGAGGTCTACGTCACCGACGACGGCGCCGAGACCGATCTCGACCTCGGGCACTACGAGCGCTTCACCTCCACCATCACGGGCAAAGCGAACAGCGTGACGACCGGAAAGATCTATCTCTCGGTCATCGAAAAGGAGCGCCGCGGCGACTTTCTCGGGAAAACCGTCCAGGTCATTCCGCACATCACGGACGAGATCAAGGATTGCATCCGCCGCGTCGAGGACGACAACGACGTCGTCCTCGTGGAGATCGGCGGCACCGTCGGCGACATCGAGTCGCTGCCCTTCCTCGAGGCGATCCGCCAGTTCCGCCAGGACGTGGGCCGCGGCAACGCGATCAACGTGCACCTGACGCTCGTGCCGCACATCGCGGCCTCCAACGAGCTGAAGACGAAGCCCACGCAGCACTCCGTCAAGGAGCTCCTCTCGATCGGAATCCAGCCCGACATTCTCCTCTGCCGGGCCGACCGCTCGATTCCCGAGGAGATGAAGAAGAAGATCGCGCTCTTCTGCAACGTGGACGAACGAGCCGTCATCACGGCGCGCGACGTTTCGACGATCTACGAGGTGCCGCTCGCGTTCGCGCGTGAGGGCCTCGACGAGATCGTCCTCGACTACCTCTCTCTCCCCCACTACGACCGCGACCTCGCGAAGTGGGACTCGATCGTGAACCGCGTCAAGAACCCCCAGGAAGAGGTCACGATCGCGTTCGTGGGCAAGTACGTGCAGCTCGGCGACAGCTACAAATCCCTGAACGAGGCGCTCCACCACGGCGGCATCGCGAACAACGTGAAGGTGAAGATCACGTTCGTGGACTCCGAGGAGCTGGAAACGGTCGGCTTCCCCGAGACGCTCGCCCGCGCGGACGCGATCCTCGTCGGCCCCGGCTTCGGCCGGCGCGGCATCGAAGGAAAGCTGAAGGCGATCCGCCTCGCGCGCGAGACGAAGGTCCCGTTCTTCGGGATCTGTCTCGGCCTGCAGTGCGCGGTCATCGAGTACGCGCGAAATGTGTGCGGCATCAAAGACGCGAATTCGACCGAGTTCGAGCCGAACTCCCCGAACAAAGTCATCTACATGCTGCGCGATCTCATCGGGGTCGAGGCGCTCGGCGGCACGATGCGGCTCGGCAAGTACCCGTGCGACCTGGGCGAGGGCACGCTCGCGCGGCGCGCCTATGGCGAGGCCACGGTCTGGGAACGCCATCGCCACCGCTACGAGGTCAACCAGGAATACCTGCCCGCCCTTCGCGACGCCGGGATGACGTTCTGCGGCATGTCGCCCGACCGCAAGTTCGTGGAGATGGTCGAGCTCTCCGACCACCCGTGGTTTCTCGGCTGCCAGTTCCACCCCGAGTTCAAGAGCAAGCCCATGACGCCGCACCCGCTCTTCAAGGACTTCATCCGCGCCGCCCGCGCCCACAAGCACGCGCGACAGGACGGCCTCGACAAGAAGAGCGCCGAGCTCGCGCCGGCCGTCGTCGTGCCCGCGAATCTCCCGACGCCCAACGGCCAGTCGGCATGACGGACGTCGTCTCGTTCGACCCGAAGAGCCGCTGCGGGAAGACGGCGGAGCGCTGGGGCAACCTTCTCCTACCGAAAGGGGCGGCCGAGGTGGACACGCGCTTCGTCTTCGAAGGCGAAGGGGAGACCACGTACCGGGTGTCGCGCGTGAACGCCTTCCCGCAGGATCCCGGGAAGCGCCTGTACTACTACCTGAGAACCTGCGACAACCCGAACAATTCCTGAGGCGCGCCCTCAGGCGCAGAGCGCCGAGAGAGCGCGCGAGGCACGGTCGATCTTCCGGTAGACGGGGATCCCGCCGCGTTGCAGGACACCGACGAAGTCGTCGTAGAGGCGCCCGGAATCGACGTTCACGACGAGCGGCTTGGCGGTCTCACGGAAGACGCGCAGGAGCTCCTGCGCGAGCGAGCCCGGGGAGTAGATGTTCTCGGTGTGGGAGCCCGAGAGATCGGGCGCGAGGTCGTCGAGCGCCGGAGTGACCGGAATCGGCGAGACGATCAGTGCGTCCACTCCGGAGTCGCGCAGCAGGGCCTCGGCCGCGGAGACGAACGTGGCGGTGTCGGCCATCGGCGTCGCGTCGACGGGGTTGTCCGCGTGCGCGATCGCGGGGAGGCAGGCCGCGAGGCGCGCTTTCGTCTCGGGAGAGAGCGCCGCAAGCGTCAGCTCGTACAGGCGGTCGAGCACGGCCCCGCACTCGAAGCCGGCGTTCGAGAGGACCGCGAGCCGCCGTCCCGACGGCAGACGGTCCGCGAGCATCGTGAAGATCTTCGTGTGGTCCTCGAACATGTCGAGCGTGACCGCCACGACGGCGCCCGCGCCTTCGAGGAGAGCGCGCGAGACCTCCCAGTCGCCGGCGAGGGACGCCGTGTGGCTCTCGGCCGCCCGCGCGCCGAGAGGCGTGCGGCCAGCCTTGTAAACGAGCACGCGCCGGCCCGCGGCCGTGAGCCGCCGCGCGATCGCCGCGAAGCGCGCGCCGTCGAGCGGGAGGAAGCCTTCGACGTAGAACGCGAGGACCCGGACGGACGGGTCCATCTCGAAGTACTCGAGAAAGTCCGCCGCGGTGAGGTCGATCTGGTTGCCGTAGGAAATCGACGCGCGCGGGAACACGATCCCGTCGAGATTGCTCGTGAGAGACACGAGGTACGCGCCGCTCTGGCTCACTGCGACGAGACGGTCCCCCGGCGCATCGTGGAACGGGAGTTTGTATTGCGGGAGAAAGAACGTGTTGTAGGCGTGCTTCGAGACGACGCCGAGGCAGTTTCCGCCTACGAGGACCGGGCCTCCCGAAGGCAGCTTCCGCGATTCCGCGAGGGCCGCTTTGATCTCGTCCTCGAGGACGCGGTTCCCCGTCTCCGAGAAGCCGCCCGGGATCAGGATGATCGCGCGTGCGAGGTCCCCCGCACAGAGGTCCCGGATGGCGTCGCGCGCGCCGGCGGCCGGAATCGCGACGACCGCGAGGTCCACGGGGGCCTCGAGCTCCGATGCCTTCCGGAGGCACGGCACGCCGTCGATCGTCTCGACGCGCGGATGCACGGCGCGCAGGCGGCCGTAAGCGATCGTTTCGGACGCCCTCAGGTTGCGCAGGATGATGCGCCCCGGGTTCGTGTCGTGGGCGGAGGCCCCGAAGACGACGGCGCTTTTGGGGGCGAGGAGCTTCTCGATCTTCTCGAGAGGGCGGCGCGTCCGAACGACGCGGCGCTCCGAGAGGCTCGCCTTCCCATCCGCCGCCACCCAGCGCCCGTCGCCGGTCAGGACGACGGGATTGATCTCGACCTCCTCGACCGTCGGAAGACCCTCTCCGTTTTCGGGGGAGAAGGGGGCGAGGACGCGCGCGAGCTCTTCGAGCCGCTCCGCGACTGCGAACAGAGAGAGCGGAGCCGTGGCGTGGAGCCGTCCCCCTTCGAAGAGAAGCCGGAGCGCGGGACTCGTTCCGAGCGCCTTCGAAAGATCCTCGGCGACGCGCCCGGGCTGAAGGATGATGGTCGAAGAGCCTCCCGAGAGACGGCCGTACCACTCGGTCAGGACTCCGCCGAGCCCGAGGAGGAGCACGGGCCCGAAGGCGACGTCCTGCTTGAACGAAACGAGCACCTCCGCCGCAGGAGAGCTCACCGCCTTGAGGCGTTCGAGCAGGAGGAGGCCGAGGCGCGAGGCGCCGGGTGCCTTCCGGCCCGTTTCCGCGAACATGCGTTGCGCCCCGTCCAGAACAGCGGACGGCTCGCGGCGCGCGAAGGCCACGCCGCCCACGTCCGACTTGTGGAGGAGGCCGGGCGCGACGATCTTGAGGACGACATCGTCGCCCGTGGCGGCCTCCAGGAAGCTCCGGACGTCGGCGGGCACGCGGTCGCCCGGCGCGCCGGGCCAAAGCACGTGCCGGGGCACGTCGAACCCCGCGCATGCGAGTAGCGCGTACACCTCGTGCTCGAGAAGGGACGTCCGGCCGCCGGCGCGCGCTGCCTCGAAGATCGGCGCCGGCCCGGCGGCCCCGAGCGCAGCCGGGCCGGTTCCGCTCATCCCGGGAAGCCGCGGATCTGCAGTTCCATCGCCTCGAGGCCGTCGAGCATGCGCGTGACCTCGACGCACTGGTCGCAGTTCGCGTGCACGCTCGCGCACGGAACGCCGTCCGGCTGGTGCTCGGGGCAGCGCGGCTCCTTGGCCATGAGGAAAAGTGCTTCGATGAGCGCCTTCACGCGCGTCTTCAGCGAGGATTCCGGCACATCGCGCAGGCCCATGAGCAGGCGGTACTCGGCGGGAGTCAGCGAAACGGGGATCAGGTCCTGATTCATGGTGCGTCTCCTTGGTTCAGTTCGCAGGCGGCTGGACGGCGCGCATGCCCCACGAAAAGGCCTCTTCGTTCAGAGGGACCAGCGCGCACTTGTCCTTCAGGGCGAGGCGGATCGCCGTGCGAAACGTCTCCTCGGGGAAGAGCTTCGTCGCGGCCTGCAGCGCGCCGAGCGCAACGATGTTCTTCACCATTACTTTGCCGAGGTCGACGGCGATCTCCGTGAACGGCACACCGAAGGCGTGGACGCCGTCCGGAAAAGCCGGAGGGTCCTTCACCACGGAGCTGTCGTAGAGAATCGTGCCGCCGGGCGGCACGTCCGGCGCGAACTTCGCGAGGCTCGGGGCATTGAATGCCACGAGGATCCGCGGATGCGGCGAGGCCGGCGAGAGCACCTCGTCCGCGCTCACGTGCACGTCGGCGTAGGACGTGCCGCCGCGCGACTCGGGCCCGTAGCTGGGGATGTGCGTCGCGTCATAGCCTTCTTGGATGGCGGCGCGCGTCAGGAGCATGGCCGCCGTCTGCGCGCCGTCGCCCCCCGCGCCCGCGAGCTTCAGCGCGATGTCGGTGCCGCCGAGGTGCGTCGGGAATCCCGTCGCGAACCGGGGCGGGCGCTCGGCGGAGGCCCCCACGGCCGCGAGGAGGCTGTCGGCGTCGAAGCGGGGCTTCTCGAGGTGGAACCACGGTTCCGGAACGGCGTCCTTCTTCACGCCGAGCGGGAAGACCGGAACCATCTTCTCCTTCACCCAGGCCTCGGTCTCCTCGGGAGTCATGCCGAGATGCGTGGGGCACTCGGCGAGCACCTCGACGAACGCGAGGCCGCGGTTCTCCGCCTGGATCCTGACGGCCTTGAGAATGGCCTTCTTCGCCCTCATGCGCTGCTTCGCGTCGAAGAGCGCGACGCGCTCGACATACACCGGCCCGTCGAGGCCCGCGATGAGCTCGGCCATCTTGATCGGCTGCCCCATCATCGCGGTGCGGCCCTCCGGGCTCGTGGCGCTCTTCTGGCCGATGAGCGTCGTGGGAGCCATCTGGCCGCCCGTCATGCCGTAGATCGCGTTGTTCACGAAGATCACGGTGATCGGCGTGCCGAGCTGCGCGGCCGAGACGATTTCCGCGAGCCCGATGGAGGCGAGGTCGCCGTCACCCTGATAGCTGACGACGACCGAATCCGGATTCGCGTACTTGTGACCGAGCGCCACCGCGGGCGCGCGTCCATGTGCCGCCTGCGAATTGCCGACGTCGAAGTAGTAATAGAGGAAAACCGAGCAGCCCACCGGCGAGATCGCGACCGTGCGGTCCTGGATCCCGAGCTCCTCGATGGCCTCGGCGAGGTACTTGTGCACGAGCCCGTGGCCGCAGCCGGGGCAGTAATGCGTGGCATGGCCCTTCAACCCGGCGCCGCCCGCGTGGCGCTCGAACTTTTCGTAGAAGACGCTCATGCCGCCACCTCCGCATGGTTCCGGACCGCCGCGGCGATCTCTCTCGACTGGGGAAGGACGCCTCCGAAGTGACGCACGGATTCGATCGGCGGCGCCGCCAACCCGGCCTTCGAGAGGGCGAGGCGAAGCTCATCCTCGAGCTGCCCGTTGCTGGCCTCGACGACGAGGATCTTCTTCACGTTCGGCAGGAACGCCTTGAGCGCGGCGATCGGGAACGGCCAGAGCGTGAGCGGACGGAAGAGCCCGACAGGAAGGCCCTCGCCGCGCAGCACCTCCACCGCCCCCTTCGCCATCCGCGCGGGCGTGCCGAACGCAATGACGAGCGTGGACGCGTCGCCGCAGGCGAAGAGATCGGCCCTCTGCTCTGACTCCATCGCTAGGTACTTCTCGTTCAGGCGCACGTTGTGGGCCTCGAGATCCTTTTCGTCGAGAAAGATCGAGGACATGAGGTTGCCGCGGTGGGCGCCGTCGCCGAAGACCGCCCAGTCGGGGAGGCCGGGCCGGACCATCGTGGACGGAAGGACGACCTTGCCGGTCATCTGCCCGAGGTAACCGTCCGCGACGACGACGACCGGATTCCGGTAGCGAAACGCCAGCTCGAAGGCGAGCCGCGTCAGGTCGAGCATCTCCTGCGGGGTCGAAGGAGCGAGCACGATCGCGTGCGTGTTGCCGTGGCCGAGGCCGCGGCACACGAGCTTCACGTCGGCCTGCTCGGGCGCGATGTTGCCGAGGCCGGGGCCGCCGCGCATCACGTTCACGAAGACGCCGGGCACCTCGGCGCCGATCATGTAGGAGATCCCCTCGAGCATGAGACTGAAGCCGGGCGACGACGTGAACGTCATGCACGGCAGGCCCGCGCCCCCGCAGCCGTACATCATGTTCACGGTCGCGACCTCGCTCACCGCCTGAAAGAAGATGCCGTCGAGCTTCGGCTGGAGCTTCGCCATCAGCTCGGCGCCCTCGGTGGAGGGCGTGATCGGATAGCCGAACACGTGCCGGCATCCGGCGAGAAGCGCCCCGATCGCCGACGCATAGTTTCCCTTCAGCACGAGCGGCGAGACGGGCGGGAGCGGGATCTCTTCCGGCGGAATCGCCGCGGGCCGGGGACGGATCGCTGGCCGGCCGCCGAAGAGTTTCTCCGGGTCCTGGAGCTCGAAGCCGGCGCCCTCCACCTGCGGCCGGAGCCCGTATGGCTCGGGGCAGGCCTCCATGCAGAGCCCGCACCCGTTACACGCGTCGAGGTTGAGGGTCACCGGCACGAGGCCCGTCAGGGGGTCGATCTCGGAGCCGGGCTCGATGCAGTGCTTCGCGCACGAGTCGATGCAGCGTCCACAGCCCTTGCAGTATTCGGGCAGGAGGACGGGTTTGGGGCGTTCCCTGAGAGGGGTTGGCATGCCGGGGACCTCCACGTTCAAGGTACCCGCACGGAAGGTCCGGCGGTATACCGCAAATGAATCAGACTCGTCAAAGATCCGGCTAACTGCACCCTTTGGAAAAACATGGTGCGGCCATGGGCTCAGCTCCCGCCGACGCGGTCGCGCTTCACGACCACCTTCTGCCCGCGGATCATCGTGCCCCGCAGCGCCTTCATGACCGGCTCGGCGAGGGCCTCGGAGATCTCCACGAGCGAAAAGCGCTCGGCGATCTGGATCGAGCCGACGTCCTTCGGGCTGACCTTGGCCTCGTTGCAGATGGCGCCCACGAGGTCTCCCGGGCGGACGCCCGCCGCGCGCCCGGCGCCGATGAAGATCCGCGCGGAGCTGCCGGCCTCGCGCCCGCCCGACTGGTACTTCGGACCGGATTTCGCGCGGGGCGGCGGGGCCGCGGCGATCGCCGGAATCTCATGCTCCTCCCCGACCGAACCCGAGCCCTCTGCCGACGGATCGGCCAGTTTCACGGCCGCCGCGGCCACGTCCATCGGATCGAACTCTTCCGCGAGCGACTCTACGACGACACGATAGTCATCGAGGCCGCCCGCGAGAATCGACTCCCTGAGCGACGCCCGCGTCAGCTCCAGGCGCTTCGCGCGCAGGTCGGCCACGGTCGGGACGCTCGCGATCTCGATCTTCTGCTTCGTCAGGCGCTCGATGTTTCGGAGCTGCCAGTGCTCGCGGGGCTCGGAGAGCGTGATGGCGACGCCCTCGCGCCCGGCGCGCCCGGTTCGGCCGATGCGGTGGACGTACAGCTCCGGCGAGGAGGGCACGTCGTAGTTCACGACGTGCGAGAGATGCCCGATGTCGAGACCCCGCGCAGCCACGTCCGTCGCGATGAGCAGCTCGAGCGTCCCGGCGCGAAACTTCTTCATGACACGGTCGCGTTGCTCCTGCGACATCCCCCCGTGCATCGCCTCGACCCGCATCCCGCGCCCCTTGAGGCTCTCGGCCAGGTCGTCGACCTCGATGCGCGTGCGGCAGAACACGAGGGCCCCGGCCGGGCTCTCGAGGTCGAGGATGCGGCCGAGCGCCGCGCGCTTGTGGCCGCGCGCGACGACGTACGCCGTCTGCCGGACCTTCGGCATCTTCCCCGGAGCGGTCTTTTCCTTCTCGATGGCGATCCGGATCGGCTCGCGAAGGTGGCGGGCCGCGAGCGTGGCGATGCGCGGCGGAAGCGTCGCCGAGAAGAGCGCCGTCTGGCGCGTTTTCGGAGTCGCCGCGAGAATCGCGTCGAGGTCTTCCGCGAATCCCATATCGAGCATCTCGTCGGCCTCGTCGAGGACGAGCGTGCGGAGGCTTCCGAGGGCGAGCGACTTTCGGTTGACGTGATCGAGCGCGCGCCCCGGGGTCGCGACGACGACGTCGACTCCGCGCTTGAGCGCCCGGAGCTGCGTCTCCATCGAGGCTCCCCCGTAGACCGGAAGCACCCGGACGTTCATCTCCCGGCCGTACTTGTGCACGGCCTCCGCAAGCTGCATTGCGAGCTCCCGGGTCGGCACGAGGATGAGGGCCGAAGGGGCGACTCCCCTTTCGGAAGGCGCCGCCATCCCGTTGAGGATCGGAAGCGCGAACGCGGCGGTCTTCCCGGTGCCCGTGGCAGCCTGCGCGAAGACGTCGTGGCCTTCGATGAGCGGCGGGATCGCCGCGCTCTGGATGGGCGTGGGCTCTTCGTAGCCGAGGGCCACGAGCGCGCTCACGAGCCGCGCGTCGAGGCCGAGGCTCGTGAATGGAGATGCGACGGGCTTGCTCATGGCCCCATTCTGGGGCCGAACGCCCCCTTTGGCGGAATGCCCTTCCGCTCGATCTTCTCGAAAATGCCATGCGCCCGGTCCTTCCGGACTTCGTCCCACGAGAAGCAGCGGCCGTTCATGGCGATGTAGACGCCGGGCGGAAGCACCTGGACGAACGACAGCGCGCTCCCGAGGTTGAAGAGACCGTCGGAGCTGCCGAACGCCCACGGCACCATGGCGCCCGTCAGGACGATCGACTTCTCCGTCGCGGCCGCGGCGAGGATCGCGGCCGTCTCCACCATCGTGTCGGTGCCGTGTGTGACGACGATCCGTTTTTCGGAGGCCTCCCGGCACCGGCTCGCGATCGTCTCGCGGTCCCGGGGGGTCATCTCGAGGCTGTCGATCATCATCACCGTCTCGACGGCCACCCGCGCCCGGCAGCGGCCGAGCCGCAGCATGTCCTGGATGTGCGTGTCCTTGAAGTAGAGGCGGCCCGTCAGCTCGTCGTATTCCTTGTCGAACGTCCCGCCGGTCACGAGGATGCGGATTGCCATTCGTTTCGGACCTCCCCTTCTCCCTCATTCTGTAACATCGGCGGCGTGAAGGTCTTCGCCTCCATCACGCCGCACCTTTCCGTCGGGGACCGCTGCCGTCCCGTCTTTTTTGCGGGCCCGTGCGTCATCGAGTCGCGGGCGCACGCCCTGAAAATGGCGAAGGTGCTGAAAAAGATCTTCACGGACGCCGGAGTCGCCGACCGGCTCGTCTACAAGTCCTCGTTCGACAAGGCGAACCGGAGCGCCGGGGCCTCCTTCCGCGGGCCGGGCCTCGAGAAGGGGCTCTCGATCCTGTCGGAAGTGAAGGAGAGAACCGACCTCCCGATCCTGACCGACGTCCACGAGCCCGAGCACTGCGCCATCGTGGCCGAGGTGGCCGACGTCCTACAAATCCCCGCGTTCCTCTGCCGTCAGACCGACCTCATCCTCGCCGCCGCGGCGACGAAGAAGGCCGTGAACGTCAAGAAGGGCCAGTTTCTTGCGCCCGACGACTGCAAACAGATCGTCGACAAGTGCCACGCGGCGGGAAACTCGAACGTCATGCTCTGCGAGCGCGGGACGAGCTTCGGGTACCACAACCTCGTCGTGGACTTCCGCGGCCTGCCCATGATGCGGTCCGTCGGCGTCCCGGTGATCTACGACGCAACGCACTCCCTCCAGCTCCCGGGGGGCCTCGGGACCGAGACGGACGGCTCGCGCGAATACGCGCCGGCGCTCGCGCGGGCGGCGGCGTCCGTCGGCGTCGACGGTTACTTCTTCGAAGTCCACGACGACCCCGCGCACGCGAAGTCCGACAGGGCCACGCAGCTCCCGCTCGCGATGCTGCCGAAGTTCCTGTCGGACCTCCTGAAGTTCGACGCGCTCCGGCGCGAGATGAATCCCTGACTTTTTTCGCTCCGGCCCTTGACACGGGACGCCCCGCGTGCGTACTGTATTAGTGTAATGATACACCGAGGCGGTAATTCGTGAGCCGCGGCTTTGGTATCGACCCCTCCGACGCCGTCCCCCTCTGGAAGCAGATCGAGGAGAACGTGCGCCGGCTGGTGGCCTCAGGCGCGCTGAAGCCCGCCTCGGCCATGCCCTCGGTACGCGACCTCGCCCGCGATCTCTCCATCAACCCCGCCACCGTCGCGAAGGGCTACCAGCGCCTCGTGGAGGCGGGAGTCCTCGTCGTGAAGCGCGGGGAGGGGACGTTCGTGGCCGAGAAGCCGCCATCCGTCCCGCGCGCCGAACGCGAGAAAGAGCTCGAAGGAGGGGCGATGCGGTACGCGAGCCTCGCCGTCACGATCGGCGCCGCACCCAATGAGGCCATTGAGCGTGTTCGCCACGCCCTTGGAGATCTTCTTAGAAAGAAAATCGGAGGACCCGCGTGAGCGCGACTCTCTCGACAGGGGCGGCGATCGTTTCGATCCGGAGCCTCGTCGTACGCTACGGCGGCGACGCGAAACCCGTTCTCGAAGAAATCTCTTTCTCCGTTCCGAAGGGCTCGGTGTATGCGCTCCTCGGGCGGAACGGCGCGGGAAAGTCCTCGCTCGTGCGCTGCCTCCTCGGCCAGCAGAAGCCGACGGCGGGCGGCTGCTTTCTCTTCGGCGAGGACGTGTGGAAGCGCCGTGCGCGCCTGATGGCGAAGGTCGGGGTCGTCCCCGAGGATCCGGACGCGCCCCCGTCCATGACCGCCCGCCAGCTCTCGGTATTCTGCGCAAGGATCTATCCCACATGGGACGCGCCGGCCGTCGAGGCGCGCCTCGCGCGCTTCGGCGTGCCGGCCGGGACGCCCTACGGCAACCTCTCGAAGGGCCAGCGCGCGCTCGTATCGCTCGCGCTCGCGCTCGCGTCATCCCCCGAGCTCCTCGTCCTCGACGATCCGACGCTCGGCCTCGACGCGGTCGCGCGGCGCGCGTTCTTCGGGGAGCTCGTCGGCGAGCTCGCGGACCGCGGCACGACCGTCCTCCTTAC
>Ga0207932_1000399_pt1 | contig 14564 bp, 14 predicted proteins | sample NGESurdeep092012_FD_184480 | JGI IMG/M metagenome (GOLD analysis project Ga0207932, IMG submission 184480) | Arctic peat soil microbial communities from Barrow, Alaska - NGEE Surface sample 415-2 deep-092012 (SPAdes) | ecosystem: Environmental > Terrestrial > Soil > Wetlands > Peat ...
GCGTCTCGTATTGTTCCCGCAATGAGTGCAATGTGCTGCCGCTCCCGCTGGTCATTATCCCGTTACGCACGCGGGACAACAGCGTCATCAGCTTCTGCCGGGCAAGCACCAAGTTCTTGGTCTCCAGCGATTCAATCTTCTTCACGCCCTTCAGCTTGTACTTCGCGTAATACTTCCCCGTCGGCCTGTAAAGCAACAGGTTCGTCTGGATGTGCTGAAATCGCTCTGCGTTGTCGCTCATTTCTCAGACTATAGCAGGGGTAATAGCCGGGGGTCAAGGAAAAAATGAAGTGCATAAAAGCCCGCATCTACAGGGCTTTCCTACAACCCGCCGCACGCATTACGAAACCGTTGCTCTACCACTGAGCTACATTGGCGAAACCTTATAAAATCTGTGTTTTGTAAGGATTAATAAAGTCGCAATTGACAATCTGATACTGCTTTTTGATACGGCTTGCGTGCAAGCAAACCAAGCAGAGCAAACGGCTGCGAAACCGATCAAGGTTTGGAAAACGACATAGCATGCAAATTTAATCCGTTATGTTCCATCGGGCATATTTTTTGCACGATGACGCGTAAATGGCAATCTCATTCGTAAAAGCTGTCGCGTAGTTTTCAAAACAGGACGGCATCCGCCATGCCCGTAACTTGAAATGCCAAATTGGCATTTCAAGATTCCGCCCGTTCACTTCACATTCAGCTCACGCAGGATGCCGAATTTTTCGATGCGTTTGCGCAGCGTGGCGCGCGTGATGCCGAGCATTTTGGCGGCGTGAACCTGGTTGTTATTCGTTTCCTTGAGCGCCTGGATGACGAGTTCGCGTTCGACGGCGGGGATGATTTTTAATTTTGGATCGCGCCGCGCCCATTGAAAAAGCTGGCGGGCGAGCACGGCGACATCGGTCGTCGCGATGGCACTGACGGCAATGGGCATGGGCGCGATGGAGGCGCTGGCGGTGCTGCCGGAAATTTCCGGCGGCAGGTCGTCGGTCAAAATCGCGCCGCTCTTGGCCATCACGCCAGCGCGGCGGATGGCGTTTTCCAGTTCGCGGACGTTGCCGGGCCAGTGGTATTTTTCGAGCAGCTTGATGGCGGCGGCGGCGATGGACTTGGGCTGGTGCGATTGTTCGCGCGCAATTTTTTCTAGAAAATAATTCACGAGCAGCGGAATGTCGTCGCGCCGGTCGCGCAACGGCGGCATGTGGATGCGCACGACGTTGAGCCGGTAAAACAAATCTTCGCGGAACTGCCGTGCGGCGACGGCAGCTTCGAGCGGCTTGTTGGTGGCGGCGATGACGCGCACGTCCACCTTGATGGGCTGGTTGCCGCCGACGCGCTCGAACGTGCCGCTTTGCAGGACGCGGAGGATTTTCGTCTGCGTGGCGGGCGTCATGTCGCCGATTTCATCAAGGAAAATCGTGCCTTTGTTGCATTGCTCGAATTTGCCGATGCGCTGGACGGCCGCGCCGGTGAACGCGCCTTTTTCGTGGCCGAACAATTCGCTTTCGAGCAGTTGTTCAGGAATGGCGGCGCAGTTGATGGCGAGAAACGGCTGGGTGCTGCGGTCGCTGTGATGATAGATGGCGCGGGCGGCGAGTTCCTTGCCGGTGCCGCTTTCGCCGGTGATGAGCGCGGTGGCGTCGGTGGCGGAAACCTGGCCGATCAATTTGAAAACCTGCTGCATCGGGCCGCTGCGGCCGATGATGCCAAGTTCGTAATCTTCCGATTGCAGCAGCGGTTCGTATGAAACCACCTGCTGCATATCGCGCGCGGCCTTGAGGGCGTTGGCGATGATTTCCTTGAGCTTCGGAATGTCGAACGGCTTGAGCAGATAATCGTAGGCGCCGAGCTTCATCGCCTCGATGGCCATCTGCGTGGTGCCATAGGCGGTCATCAAAATGACGAGCAGCTTCGGATCGGTCGCGCGGATTTTGCGGAGGGTTTCCAGGCCGTTTATGCCGCCCATGCGCACATCCATCAGCACGAGGTCGGGCTTGAACTTGGGAATGACCTTCAAACCTTCCTCGCCGCTGGCGGCGGAGGCGAACTCGATCTCCGGCGAATCAAAAATCCGCTGCAACGAATACCGCACGTCCGCTTCATCATCAATCAACAACAGTTTGCTCATTTGACATGCAGGATAACGGGTCTGGCCAAAAGAAACAGGGGATTTTTGGCGCAATTTTTTCATTGAAATCGTGTCGGCGACGGCGCAGGATGCTGTGCGTTCTCCACAATCAACCAAAATCACTATGAAAAAAAATCTATTGTTTGGCGTATTAACATTGTTGGCTAGCCCGCTGTTGGCGGCGGATGCCAGCCCGAAGGACGAAGTTCAAACTGCGGCCACTGCGCTCGGCGATGCGCCCAATTACACCTGGCAGACCACGGTGGACATGGGTGCAGACTCGCCATTTAAGCCCGGCCCGACGGATGGCAAGACCGAGAAGGGCGGCTACACAACCATCTCCATGAGCTTCGGCGACAACACCAGTGAAGGCGTGCTGAAAGGCACGAACGGCGCGGTCAAGTCGGCCGACAACGGCTGGCAGTCGCTGGCTGACGCCATGAAAGACAATGGCGGCGGCAGCTTCAATCCGGGAATGATGATAACCCGGCAGATTCAGAACCTCAAAACCCCGGCAGTCGAGGCGTCGAATCTCGTGACCATGGTGTCGGAGTTGAAACAGGACGGCGACAAGATTTCCGGCGACCTAACCAAGGACAGTGCGAAGACGCTGCTGTCATTCCGGGGTGGCCGGATGGGCGGCGGCGGCCCGGTCGTCTCCAACGCCAAAGGCGACGTGAAGTTTTGGGTAAAAGACGGCAAGCTGGTGAAGTATGCTGTTCATGTCAAGGGCACGATTAACTTCAACGGCGACGACCGCGACATGGAGCGCACGACCACCACGGACATTAAGGATGTCGGCACCACTAAGATCACCATCGCGGACGAGGTGAAGAAAATTCTTCCTTAAGTTTTTACTTGTCGAGCCAGCGGCGCAATCCGCCGTTTGGGTTCTAATTTGTGACGGGGCAATGCCTTCGTGCATTGCTCCGTTTTGAATTTCGTGGTTTGACCTGACCGCCTTCATGACCTACACTCGCGCTCTTTTCATATGAAAATAATCATCTGCGACCCCATCTCTCCAAAAGGCATCGCGCTGCTTCAGCAGCGGCCGGAATTTCAAGTCGTCGTTCTGCCGAAACGTCTGTCCGAGGCGGAACTGCTACCCATCGTCGCCGACGCGACTGCGCTCGTCGTCCGCTCGGAAACCAAAGTCACCAAGAAAGTCATCGAGGCCGCGAAGCAGTTGCGCGTCGTCGGTCGCGCCGGCGTGGGTGTGGACAACGTGGACATCGAAGCCGCCACGCAACACGGCACGGTCGTCATGAATACGCCCGGCGGCAACACGGTGACGACGGCGGAACTGACTTTCACCATGCTGCTCTCGCTCGCGCGCAAGGTGCCGCAGGCGCACGCGACGATGGTTGCCGGCAAGTGGGATCGCAAATTATTTCAAGGCGTCGAACTTCAAGGCAAAACGCTCGGCGTGCTGGGTTTTGGCCGCATCGGCACGGAAGTCGCCAAGCGCGCCATCGCGTTCGGAATGCGCGTCATCGCTTACGATCCGTATCTCACCGAAGACCGTGCGAAGGCCATCGGCGCGGAATTCGCAGCGGATCTGGACGCGGTTTATCGCACAGCGGATTTCATCACCGTGCATTTGCCGGTCACGCCGGAAACGAAACATCTGCTGAACGCGACCGCATTCGCCAAGATGAAACCGGGCGTGAAAATCATCAATTGCGCGCGCGGCGAAATTATTGCCGAGACGGATTTGATTGCGGCGCTCGAATCCGGCAAAGTTGCCGGAGCGGCGCTGGACGTTTTTGCCGTTGAACCGTTGCCAGCCGACCATCCGTATCGCAAACAGGCGAATTTGATTTTGACACCGCACCTCGGCGCCAGCACCGAAGAAGCGCAGGAAAAATGCGGCATCGAAGTCGCCGAAGTCATCGCGGGTTATCTGCTCACGGGCGAAGTCCGCAACGCGGTGAACCTGCCGTATCTCGACGCGAAAACTTACGAGCAGGTGAAGCCGTATCTGCCGCTCGGCGAGGCGATGGGCAAATTGCTCTCGCAGCTCGCGACGGCGACGGCGGACCGCATTTATATTACTTACGGCGGCAATGCGCGGTTGCTGCCGAACACCGATCCAGTGACGCGCGCGGTTCTGCGCGGCTTTCTGTCGGGCAGCAATTTGAAGGACGTGAACAACGTCAATGTCCGCGCGGCGGCGGCGAGCATTGGCATCACAGTTGAAGAAAAAAAATCCGACGAACCGGTGACGTTCAACGAATGGGTTCACGTCCAGATTTTCAGCGGCGGGAAAAAATTGATTTCAGCGGGCGGAACATTTTTCGGTTCGCCGAACAATCCGCGCATCGTGCGGCTGTTCAGTCAGTCGGTTGAAATTCCTGTCACCGGCACGCTGCTGCTGTTGAACAATACGGACAAGCCGGGCATCGTCGGCCATCTCGGCACGCTGCTGGCGAAGCACAAGGTCAACATCGCGAGCATGAGCCTGGGCCGCGACACGGTGGGCGGGCTGGCGTTGACGGTGTTGAGCCTGGACAGTGCGCCGCCGCAGGCCGTGCTGGATGAATTGAAGAAAGACACTGACATCAGCAATGTGAAAGTGGTAAAGTTATAGCCCTGTTTTTTAACCAAACGAAAATTGAACATTAAAATGAAATTAAAACTGATTCTTTCCGCCGCGTTGATGGCCGGTGTGATTTCCGCCGAAGCCGTAACCCAGCCGGCGGCCTTGCCTGCCGCCACCAACTCCACCACCGACGCGATGAAGGCGCTGTTCGGCGACCCGGTGATCGTCAAGGGCACGGGCTTTGAAATCAAGCGCAGCGAACTGGACGAAATTGTGTCCGGCGCCAAGGCCAACGCCGCCGCGCAAGGCCAGCAGTTGCCGCCGGATTTCAACCTCGGCGTAATGAACCAGCTCATCACCATCCAGCTCCTGTTGCAGAAGGCGACCGCCGCCGACCGCGTGGCCGGTAAGATTGAAGCCGACCTGCAATACACCAACCTGCTCAAACGCTTTCCCTCACCGGAAGCCTTCCAGCGCCAGTTGAAGGCCGTCGGCATGACGGTTGAGGATTTGCGCGCCAAGGCCACGCAGGAAGCGACCGCCAAGGCCACGCTCAAGCGCGAGTTGAACATCAGCATCACCGAAGCCGATGCCAAGGACTATTACGCCAAGCACCCGGCGGATTTTGAAGAGCCGGAAAAAGCCCATGTCCGCCACATTCTTTTGATGACGGTTGATCCCGCCACGCGGACGCAACTCTCGACGAACACCGTGGCCGCCAAGCGCAAACAGATTGATGACCTGCTCAAACGCGTGAAGGCGGGCGAAGATTTTGCCAAGCTGGCGAAGGAATTCTCCGAAGACCCCGGCTCCAAGGAAAACGGCGGGGAACTGCCGGAATTTAAACGGGGCGAAATGGTGCCGGAATTTGAAGCCGCCGCCTTTGCGCTCACCAAAGACCAGACCAGCGACGTGGTCACCAGCATGTTTGGCTATCACATCATCAAATTGATGAACAAAACCGCTGCGAAGAAAATTGATTACGCCACCGCCGCCGCCGACATCAAAGAAGGTCTGTCCCGGATGCAAATGGCCAAGCTGGCCCCGGATTTCGTCAAAAAAATGCGCGCGGAATACAAGGTGGAAATCCTCGATCCGATCTTGAAATCCATGGACGAAAAAATGCAGGCCAGCATGGATGCCGCCGGCACCCCGGTCATGGCTGAACCGGCCAAGTAAGCAGGCTTGCAAAAACGTCCGCAGGCGTTAAAGGTTAATTCCGTTATGAAAATTAAAATTGCCATCGTCATCCTCGCCATCGCCTGCGTCGGGCTGGGCATTACGCTGTTCGCGACCAAAAAACAAAGCGACGAGCAGCACACCGCCGATGTCACTTCCACGCTCGAATTATCCAACCAACTGGTCGGGGCCACCATTCAGTTGAATGACTTCCGGGTGGCCAATGTCAACCTGACCAATGATCTGGCGTCGAGCCGGCAGCAGCTGGCGTTGACCGAACAACAGGCCGGGCAGCAGGCCGAGCAGCTTTCCAACAGCCTCGCCGCCGCCACCGCCACGCTCGAAAATACCCGGATCTCGCTCGCCGCCGCGCGCGACCAGATCACCAACCTCAACACTCACGTCTCCGACCTCGAGACGCAGAACAAAGTTCTCGACCAGCGCGCCAGCGAGCTTACGAACACCATCGCGCAGTTGAGCGCAGCCATTGAAAACACGCAGAACCGGCTGGCCATCGCCGAAACCAACCGGGCGTTCATCGAACAGGAATTGCAAAAGCAGATGGCGCAGAAAGCCGAACTGGAACACAAGTTTAATGACCTCAACGAGGTTCGCGCCCAGGTCAAAAAACTGCGCGATGAAATATTCATCGCCCGCCGGATCCAGTTGATGAAAAATGACAACGGCCAGAAAAAAGGCGCGGAACTGCTCAGGCAACGCACCCCGGCGGTCACCAACCCGTCCGCCGCCACCGCCGGCCATCAGACGAATTACAATCTCAACGTCGAGGTCGGTTCCGACGGTTCCTTACGCGTCATTCCACCGTTGAACAGCGCCACCAACGGCACCGCGCATTAAGCATCCGGTCAGCCCAAAATTTCCGGCCGCAAGTCATCATGCCGACCTACGAATACATTTGCGAAAAATGCGGCCATGAATTTGAGACGATCCGCTCCATCGCCGCGCCACCGCTCAAGATTTGCCCCGCAAACCTGTGCGCCCGCAAGACCTGGGGCCGCGGCAAGGTGAAGAAAAAAATCAGCGCCGGCACCGGTCTGCTGTTCAAAGGCAGCGGCTTCTACATCACCGATTATCGCAGCGAAGGTTACAAACAGTCCGCCAAAAAAGATTCCGGCGCGACCAAGACCCCGGCTCCGGCTCCGGCCAAAACTGAAGCCAAGGCCGCACCCGCCAACGCCGAAAAAAAATGAAACCCGCGCGCCAAATTTGCGCGATTCTCTCCGGCCTGTTTCTCTTTCTGGCCGCCGCCAGCGGACAGGATTCCATCCGCAGTTTCTCCGGCCTGTTCGTGGTCGGCACCACCGGCGGATTTTCTCCGCTCGCACACAATCACGCCATCGCGACCAATGCTGATTTCATCCGGCTCGAACCCACCCTGCTCGCCGTCTCCGCCGAGCGTTTCAAAAGCTCCCTGGCGCGCGAATTGGGCTTGAAACCGGACGCGCCGTGGAGCGGAAAAATTATCCTCGCCCTGCACCCGGCGCGGTCGTTGGACGATGAAGTTTTTCTCGCCCCACAACCATATTTCCGCGCGTGGAACTGTCGCGTGGAACTGCCAGACGTGATTGACCGCACCCGTTTTGCCCGTGCGATCACCACCGCGCTCCTGCTGGAGATCGCCAACCGCGACACGTCCGTTTCCGGCCGCTCCACTGAAATCCCCGCCTGGCTCGCCGACGGCCTGGCGCAAATCATCCTCGTCAGCGACCGCGACAAAATCATCCTGTCCACGTCCGGCAAAACCGTGGACGGCCTCCCGCAGAACCGCCTCGACGAAACCCGCCACAGTTCCGATCCGCTCGCCAAGGTTCACGCCACGCTGCAAAATTTTTCAGCGGCCACGTTCGACCAGTTGAGCTGGCCGACCGACGCGCAATTGAACGGTGACGACGGCGGCGCGTATCACGCCAGTACACAACTGTTCGTCAACGAACTGCTGGAATTATCAAAGGGCGCGGCCAAATTGCGTGCCCTGCTCCACGATCTGCCCGGCAGCCTGAACTGGCAAACGGCCTTCTTCGCCGCGTTCCAGGAAGATTTCAAACGTCCGCTTGACGTGGAAAAATGGTGGGCGCTCCGCGTCGTCCAGTTTGCCAGCCGCAATCCCGGTCCGCATTGGACGCCCGCCGCCAGCCGCGATCAGCTCGCCGGCTTGCTGACCGTGCCGGTGGAGTTTCGTGACAGTTCAAATTCCCTGCCAACCCACGCGGAAATTTCGTTGCAGTCAGCCATCCGCAGTTTTGATGCCGCGCAGCAGTCGGTCGTATTGGAGACCAAGCTGCGCGATCTCGCGCTGGCGCAACTGCGCCTGACACCGCCGTTCGCCGCGCTGGCCGAAGGCTACCGCGCCGCGCTGGCCGATTTTCTCATGCGCAAGCGAGCCAGTCTGAAAAACACGTTGAAACGGCTGGACGCGCTCGATGCCTGGCGTCGCGCCGCCGAGGCGGCCGTCAAGCCGGATTTGCCGCTGCCTTGATCCGGCTTTGAACGTCAATCCACCGGCGCGGTCAACTTGACAGGACACAAATCGAAATTATAGTCGCTACTGACAATGCAGGCTGACAATTCATCCACAGGTGCCGACGAGCCGCCGGCGGCTCAACCGCTTCAATCCCTGAAACAATTCCGTTCCGCCGGGCGCGGTTTCTGGCACGACGTTTCCGACGCCGACTGGAACGACTGGCACTGGCAATTAAAACACCGCATCACCAACGCCGACCAGCTTCAGCGTTTGATGCCCACGCTCACGCCGGAGGAATTCGCGGGCACAAAACTTGCGAACACCAAACTTGCGCTCGCAATCACGCCGTATTTTTTCAACCTGATTGATCCGGCGGATGAAAATTGTCCCATCCGGCGGCAGGTGGTTCCGCGCATCGAGGAAACGACCACGGCTTCGTGGGAAATGAGCGATCCATGCGGCGAAGATTCGCACTCGCCCGTGCCGGGACTCGTGCATCGTTATCCCGACCGCGTTTTGTTTTTGGTGACGGATCGTTGTGCGGCGTATTGCCGTTACTGCACGCGCTCGCGGCTGGTCAGCAACGCGACCGGCTACGACTTTCATCCTGAATTCGACAAGCAAATCGCCTACATCGCCGCGCATCCGGAAATCCGCGACGTGCTGTTGAGCGGCGGCGACCCGCTGCTGTTGAGCGACGATAAACTGGAAAATTTGTTGAGCCGCCTGCGCGCGATTCCGCACGTGGAATTTCTCCGCATCGGCTCGCGCATCCCGACGTTCCTGCCGCAACGCATCACGCCCGAACTCTGCGCGATGCTGAAAAAATTTCATCCGCTCTTCATGAGCATCCACTCGAATCATCCGCGCGAACTGACGACGGAAGTCCGCGATGCGCTCGGTCGGCTCGCCGACGCGGGCATCCCGCTTGGCAACCAATCCGTGCTGCTCAAGCACGTCAACGACGACGCGGATGTGATGAAGGCGCTCATGCAAAAGCTGCTCATGTGCCGCGTGAAGCCATATTACATCTACCAGTGCGATTTGATTGCCGGCTCCGCGCATCTGCGCGCGAGCGTGGCGAAGGGTTTGGAGATCATGGAAAAATTGCGCGGCCACACGACCGGTTACGCCGTGCCAACGTATGTGATTGACGCGCCCGGCGGCGGCGGAAAAGTTCCCATCAATCCCGAATACGTCTTGTGCCGCAACGCGGGCCGCGTGCTCATCCGCAATTTCGAGGGGAAAATTTTCGAGTATCCCGAAACCGCCGACGGCACGCCCTGCGGCCAGCCGCCAAAGGAAATCCACGAACCGGAACTTGTCTGACCAGCCGCCAAAACACCGCAGCCGCCGGCTAAAAATTCTCGCCGCGCTGTTCTTTGCCGCCGCGATTCTTGGCACGATCTTCGTCTGGAACATCGGCGGCGTCCTCGTCGCTCCGGCAAATCACCCGATTGGAAATCCACCGTCGAATCTGCACGCCCAGTCCGTTGAATTTTCCAGCGCGAGCGGTGCGATGATTCACGGTTGGCTCGTCGCGGGCCAGCCGGGAAAAGGCGTGCTCGTCCTAATGCACGGCGTCCATGCAAACCGGCTTTCCTTGGTTGCCCGCGCCGAATTTCTTTCGCGCGCCGGTTATTCCGTGCTGCTGTTTGATTTTCAAGGACACGGTGAAAGCATCGGGAAAACCATCACGTTTGGCTTTTTGGAAAGCCGCGACGCGACTGCCGCCGTGGATTTTGTCCGTGAAAAATTTCCCGGTGAAAAAATCGGCGTCATCGGCGTTTCGCTGGGCGCGGCTTCGGCATTGCTGGCGGAGCCGATGCTGCCGGTCAACGCAATGGTTTTGGAATCTTCGTATCCGACCATTTATCACGCAACCGAAAACCGGATGGTCATGCGGTTTGGTTTATTAGGAAAACTAGCGACGCCACTTCTGACGTGCCAGTTGAAGCTGCGGCTTGGAGTTGGTTTGGACGATTTGAAACCGATTCGGCACGTCGGCAAAATTTCCGTCCCAAAATTTTTCATCGCCGGCACCGCCGACCGCGACACCACGTTGCCAGAGTCGCAGGCTTTGTTCAATGCCGCCGCCGAACCGAAGCAATTCTGGCTGATGGACGGCGCTGCCCATGTGGATATGCACGCTTTCGCCAAGGCTGAATACGAACGGCCGGTCTTGGAGTTTTTTACCAAAAGCCTGAATTAAACCGCCTTCAAAGTTTCCGTGGTGTCTTCGTGCCTTTACGGTTAAATTTTCCGCGCATTCAGACATTGGCTGAAATTAAACCACAACTTAACTTTAGGGCAAAATTATGAACATGGTAAAAGAATTCAAAGAGTTCGCGATGCGCGGGAACGTGGTGGATCTCGCCATCGGGGTCATCATCGGCGGCGCGTTCGGCAAGATTGTCTCTTCGCTGATCGAAGACCTGGTCATGCCAAGCATCGGCAAGGTGATCGGCAGCGTGGACTTCAGCAATCTGTATCTTCCGTTGTCGGCAAAAGTTTCCGGAGCCATCCAGAAAGCGCCGGACGGCGTGCTGGCGCTGGTGGACGCCCGTAAAATCGGCCCGGTGCTGGCCTATGGCAATTTCATCACCATCCTGCTCAATTTCATCATCCTCGCCTTCTGCATATTTCTGCTCGTCAAGGGCATCAACGCCTTGAAACGCAAAGAAGAGGCCAAGCCCGTCGCGCCGCCCGAACCAACGGCCCAGGAAAAGCTGCTCACGGAAATCCGCGATCTGCTGCGCGCAAAATAATTTTTGGACTCGCACCGGCCCGGACTTCGGTTCAAAGACCGGCTCTTCGAAGGCTTGCTGCATTTTGCCGCACTGTTAATCTTCACCGCCGATGCCACGCGAAAGCACAGCCGCCAAAATTGAACGCGCGACGAAAATCATCGCCGCGCTCCAGCGGACTTATCCGAACGCGCACTGCGAATTGAATTTTTCCAATCCGCTGCAACTGCTCGTCGCCACGATTCTTTCCGCGCAATGCACGGACAAGCGCGTGAACCTGGTCACGGCGGAACTGTTCAAGAAATACCGCAGCGCCAAGGATTTCGCGGACGCACCGGTGGCGGAAATCGAAGAGGCCGTGAAGACCACCGGTTTTTTCCGCAACAAGGCGAAGAACATCCATGCCTGTTGCCGCAAGCTCGTCGAGTTGCACGGCGGCGAAGTGCCGCGCACGACGGACGAACTCACGTCGCTCGCCGGTGTCGGGCGCAAGACGGCGAATGTGGTTCTCGGAAACGCGTTCGGCATCAACGTCGGCGTGGTCGTGGACACGCATGTCACGCGGCTTTCCAACCGCCTTGGCCTGACGAAACAAATGGACGCCGTGAAAATCGAGCAGGAGTTGATGCAGCTCGTGCCACAAAAACAGCGAGCGTTGTTCAGCCACTGGCTCATCTGGCATGGCCGCCGCCGCTGCGACGCGCGCAAGCCGGATTGTGCGAATTGCGAAATCAAAGATCGCTGTCCGTCGGCGGGCAAAGTTTGAAATGAAGAAACATCCAACATCCAACATCCAACATCCAACGCCCAAGCTTGCGAACGACGGGCGCGCATTGGATGTTGAGCGTTCGATGTTGGATGTTGGATGTTTTCCCATTCCCCAAAACTGGCTCGTTCTCAACTCCGGCGCGGGCGGCGCGGCGTTCAACATGGCGCTGGACGAGGCGTTGCTGGAAGCCATGCTGCGTTTGCAAAAACCGGTTTTGCGTTTTTACGGCTGGACGGAACCGGCGGCGACGTTCGGCTATTTCCAAAAAATTTCCGAGGTGGAACGCGCCACGCATTTGCGTCCGCTCATCCGCCGTCCGACCGGTGGCGGCATCGTGCCGCACGAGGCGGACTGGACTTACAGTGTCGTTTTCCCGCCCGGCCACGAATGGCATTCGCTCAAGGCCGAGGAAAGTTATCGCCGCATCCACGACTGGCTGCGGCTGGCGTTCGCGGAATTGAAAATCGAAACGGAACTGGCGCCGTGCTGCCGGAAAGCAGAAAGCGGAAAGCAGAAAGCAAAAATTCCAAGCGCGTGTTTCATTGGTTATGAAAAATCTGATCTGTTGTGGCGCGGCAAAAAAATCGCCGGCGCGGCGCAGCGGCGGAATAAATTGGGTTTGCTGATTCAAGGTTCGGTGCAGCCGCCACCAATTTCTTTGGCGCGGACGGACTGGGAAAACGCGATGGGCGAAGTGGCGCGGACTCCATTCCACGTCGCGTGGAGCAAATTCACGCCGGACGCCGGGCTGGCCGCACGGGCGGACGAATTGACCCGTCAAAAATATTCGCAGCATGGTTACAATCAAAAACGGTAGCGCGAACCGAAATGGTGCGCTATTTTCCGGCATTATTTTGACGCGATGCACCCAAAAGATCTTCCGGTTTTGCGCGGCGGGCCTGATCACAGCCGCCGTTTTTTTGGCGGGTCCGGTCTCCGGCCAGATTTTGATGAGCGGCGGGACGTATGCGCAAAATTTTGATGCGCTGGCGAGCAGCGGCACGGCAAACGGCTGGACGAACAACCTGACGTTGCCAGGCTGGTATGCTTCCAAAGCCAGCGCGGACAGCACAACTTTTTCCGCAGGCTCCGGCACCAGCGTCACGGGCGGCATTTATAGTTTTGGAACGAATGGAATTAATCCCGCCTCCGACCGGGCTTTGGGTTCGCTGGCCTCCGCCGGGAACACTTACGCCTACGGGGTGCGTTTCACCAACGACACTGCGTCCGCCCAGACCAACATCATCATTTCCTGCACCGGCGAGCAATGGCGGAATGGCGGCAGCGGCGTGGCAGAGACAATTTCTTTTTACTATGCGGCCGGCAGTTCGCCCATGACAAATTCATTTTCAGCGGCGGCATGGACAAGTTTTAATGCGCTAAATTTTACTTCAAGAATAACCTCTGCAAGCTCGGCGGCATTGGATGGCAACGCCGCCGCCAACCGGCAGGTTTTTACAAATGTCGTGTTGACCGGAGTGGTGGTGCAGCCGGGACAGGAATTATTTCTGCGCTGGGCGGACACCGACGACGCGGGTTCGGACGACGGGCTGGCCATTGATAATCTGACGGTTTCATTCAATCCAGCGGCTGCCAGCACCAACACGCCGCCGCCTGCCACAACCATTTTCACCAATGGCGCCATCACGCTCATGACTTACAATGTGAAGGGCAACGGCGTGGCCGACTGGAGCACCAACACCGCGCAGGTGCAGGCCATCGGGCGCGAACTGGTTTATCTCAACCCGGACATCATCGCGTTCAACGAAATCCCTTACACCAACACCTGGCAAATGGCCAACTGGGTGACGGCGTTTCTGCCGGGCTATTTTCTGGCCACCAATTCCGGCACGGACGGATTCATCCGCAGCGTCATCGCCAGCCGGTTTCCGATCAACCGTTCGCAAAGCTGGCTGTCGCACGCGAATTTGAATCCGTTCGGCTACACAAACAATTCGAGCCAGAACGCGGACAATTTCACCCGGGACCTGTTCGAGGCGGAAATCAACGTGCCGAACTGGCCGCTGCCGCTGCACGTTTTCACCACGCATTTGAAATCCGATTCTGGCACCACCTACGCCGATGCCGCCGCCAAACGCGCCGCCGAGGCGGCGGCCATCACAAATTTTTTTGCGACCAATTTTTTTGTGCTCTCCCCGGCGCATCCGTTCACATTGTCCGGCGACATGAACGACTCGGATACCAACACGCTCGCCATCCAGCGGTTGATCAGCGCCAACCACCCTGCGCCTGACCAATCCCACCAACCCGTTCACCGGCAGCATCAACACCTATTCCATCCAAGGCAGCGTTTCGGAACGGATTGATTTTATTTGTCCCAGCGCGCTGCTGGTTTCGAATATCATCGGCGGCCAGGTTTTCCGCACCGATTTGCTCACGAATTTTCCGGCGAACCTTTTCAGCAACGACGACAAAACCGCCTCCGACCATCTGCCCGTGCTGATGACTTTCGCCAATCCCTTCGACACGCCGTTCAAATTATTGTCCATCGCGCGGACAAATCAAAACGTCACGCTCAAATGGGAATCGCAGAACACCCGGAATTACAGCATCGAAGCCTCGACGGATCTCGTCGCGTGGACTCTGTTCGCCACGAACCTTGCGACCACGACCACCAATGCCACCTACACTTTCACGAGCAACAACGTCCCCGACCGGATAAAATTCTTCCGCATCTATCGCGTGCCGTGAACAGC
>Ga0207932_1000400_pt1 | contig 14534 bp, 12 predicted proteins | sample NGESurdeep092012_FD_184480 | JGI IMG/M metagenome (GOLD analysis project Ga0207932, IMG submission 184480) | Arctic peat soil microbial communities from Barrow, Alaska - NGEE Surface sample 415-2 deep-092012 (SPAdes) | ecosystem: Environmental > Terrestrial > Soil > Wetlands > Peat ...
GACCACTACGCCCCGCCCCCCACCGACGACCTCCGGAATGAGGCTGTATTGCCACACTTGCAGATCGTTAAACGGCCCATCCTGCAGCGGCCGTTCGGTTGCATACCCAAAGTTGTTGAGCACCACTATGATGGGGTTCAAGCCGAGTCGCGCCATAGTTGAGGTCTCGATTCCGGTCATCTGGAATGCACCATCACCGACCAACACTAACGGACGCAGATTAGGATCTGCAAGTTGCGCTCCAATGCTCGCCGGCACCGCAAACCCGAGCGACAGGTAATACGCAGGCGAGAGGAATTCAGTTCTGCAGTGCGTAATGAGGTCAAGCCCCCCAAACAGCGCATCGCCAACGTCTGCAATGACGACCGTGTTGTCCTCGAGCGCCCAGTTGAGCCGTTCAAACAACCGTTTAACGGTAATTCGTTGCCCCTGCTGCGTTTCGAACGGCTTTCTTTTCCGTGGACGGGGTAAATCGTGGAGGGTTCGCCGGGCGATGGGGGCACCGATCAACCCGTCGAGGAAGTCATGTAAACGGACGCACGCGTAGTTGTGGTGCCTGATCAAGCACTGTTCACTTGTGACATAGATTGCCTTTTCCTGATCGATGTGAGCTGTGTATTGCCCCAAGTTGATGTCCGTCATGAACGCGCCAAGTAAAATCAGACAATCGCTTGATTCGACGTAATCCCGGACCGATGCAAATCCCATAGCCCCTTCATAGATGCCGATATACAGAGGGTGGTATTCACCGACGACCGATTTCGCGAGAATAGTCGCAGCGACCGGGATGTGCGCTTTATCGACAAATGCAACGAGTTGATCCTGCAGTCCAAAGCGGTGCAGCTCAATACCCGCAATTACCACAGGCTGGTCCGCCGCATTGATCATCCTCACTGCCTCGTCGACGGCGCTTGACAAAGTGTCTGGATCGCTCGCGACTTCTACGTGCGTTAAACGAGGTATGTTGGGCAGCTCAACAGGCGCGAACGTGATATCACGGGGAAGTTCAATGTATACGGGTCGACTGACACGGTGCGCTTCTGACAACACGCGATCAATCTCGCCACAGGCTGTGCGTGGGTTGTCAAGGACCGTCGACGCAACGGTCACCTCCGCAAAGACCTTCCTCTGCGTGTCAAAGGTCTTTACTTTATGGTGAAGGAGCGGGTTGCCTACACGTTCTTTACGCCCTGGCGCCCCGGCGATGACCACCAGCGGGGATTTCTCCGCATATGCCTGTGCCGTGGCATTGACGACCTTGAGACTGCCAACGGAGTAGGTGACACATACGACGCCTATTCCGCGGATGCGCGCGTAAGCGTCGGCGGCGTAGCCTGCGTTCAATTCATCACACGTCGTAATAAGGTTGAGTTGACTGTCGCTCAACAGCTTGAAAAAGCCCAGCACGTAATCGCCTGGCACTCCGAAGACGTGCGAAACGCCTAATGATTGAAGTCGCTCGATAAGATACGCTCCAACGTTGTCCGGATGATTTGACATCGTGGATGCAGAAGCATAGCCATCTTCCATATCGCTCCTCCTGGTTCGTCGTGAGAGTATAACAATTGCTCGATATATGCTTTGCTTAGTCGACGAAACGCCCTGAAGGTTCAACGATAATCAATGGTCCTTTCGCGATGTTGAGCGATATACGGCGCGCTGTGGCGTCCTCCCATAGGCGAAAGTGGGCTCGCAGGTTATGGTTTAGCCACAGTGGCCGAAAATGGACGACTGGATCGGAATCGGTCACCACTGATGCGCTAACGCCTCGCGAACGCGGATTACGGCGCATTCGAACAAACGCTTGCCACGCAGCGGAGCGGCGCGCAAGATATTTAAACGAATACGTTTCCATACGGCATCAATGCTAAAAAGTGACCTGTTTTCAGCATTTAAAACGACTGTGATCTTTTTAGTATTATGCGGAGTAGTTTTCCCTCTCGTACTCGTGGGCATAGGGCAAATCGCCGATAGGCCGGCTGCAGAAGGAAGCATACTGACACAAAATGGCACAGTCGTGGGTTCGAGCCTAGTCGGCCAGTCGTTTGCCGATCCTATGCACTTTCAATCGAGGCCCTCGGGCGTGTCCAATTGGGGACCGAACAATCCTTCCCTCATCACAAATGTCAGTCAACAGGTAGCCTATCAAAAGCAGCTCAATCCGTCCATCAGTCTAGTACCGATCGACCTGGTGACGCAATCTGGCTCAGGCGTTGATCCGAATATTGCATCTGACAGCGCCCTCCTGCAAGTTCCGCGCATTTCGAACTTGACAGGCATCTCTCAAAATGTGCTCACGCAGCTCGTGAATCAATACACCGAGAATCCTGTTGCCGGCGTCTTTGGAGCGCCACGGGTCAATGTACTCCAACTAAATCTTGCATTGGACAATTTATTGAGCCCTTCAGCGCTGAAATCCGCAGAGGCGAACGCTACGGCCTTTAACGCAGCAGCGCTGAATGCAACGGTCATGAACACAACCGCGGGGTGAGCTTCGTCTACGCCCTCACGACAAAGACGTTACTTTGCGCACTTTCAATAACTTTGTCAGCTACAGTTCCAAACACGACGCTGGCGCTGCGCGGGCGTTCCGAAGCCCCCATAACCAGCGCATCGTAGTCTTTTGCAATCGCTATAATCTGCTCAGCGACAGGACCTGAACGGACTTCGACGCTTACACGCTCATTGGCGGACGCTAATCGCTTGAGGTCGTCTAGGACTTCACTTTCATTTGCTTCAGCTATATGCAGTAACGTTATCTGGCCCTGCGTAGGTTCTGCTAGCGTTGCTGCTATCTTGAGCGCGGCGATAGAATGCTTGTATCCTGCGGAAGGAACCAGTATCCGCTCAAATGCGCTGTCATATTTAAGATTCGACAGTATGACATCACACTTCGCATTTTTCATGATGGGATAGATGATGTCACCGTGACGAATCTTGTGAAGAGTTGATCGTAGACTGTAGCCCAGCACCGTCAGATCGGCGTCGTGTTTCGCTATCTGCTGAACAATGGCATCATAAACAGAGGAGGCTTCTGTAATTTCTGGGACGGCCTCGACGTTGAACCGCTGCGCTAATTGCATCAGGCGCATGATGAGATTGACTTTGTCAAGATAGTTCTTGTTCCGGTCAGGATAACGTTCACGCGCGAGAAGCACGCCTAAGAGTATGAGCGTTCCTTCACTATCGAGCAGTCTCAGCGCCGCTTTTAAGGTGTACTCAGCATTTTTTGGGTTCGAAATCGGAAGGAGGATGTGCTTATACATAAATGAGCTCGCGCTTGGTTGGCGTTACAGTGAACCAGAACTTGCACGCGCATTGACGCTGTTTGTGGCCTTATACCTACGTCTTACGCTTCAAGTAGCTTGTTTAGGCCCTCAAGGGTGAAGCTTTTATAGGCCCATGCATATCATGCGATGGATGGATATATACTACGTCGTCTTCGTAGTCATTTCGCTATTGTTGCTCATATACCTTACCTACGTTATACTATATCCCGATCGGTTTTAGTGGTGTGAATGGATGTCCTGGGCGTTGTTCAGATTATCGTGGAGCTTACTGCTGTGCTGCTCCTTGTCCGCCCTGTAGGCGGCTACGTAGTTGGCGTTTTTTTCAAGGAGCGAAGTCGACTCGACGCGCTGTTTGGTCCGATTGAGCGAGGCTTATACTGGGCAATCGGTGTTGACCCGAGTGAAGAAATGGGCGTAGGACGCTACGTCCTAAGCCTTCTTTTGGTCAACGGGCTCATGATCGTCATTGTCATGCTGATTCTCACTACTCAAGGGTACCTCCCCCTGAACCCGACGGCCGCGGCAAACATGCCGATCGACCTAGCGTTTAACACCGCCGCAAGTTTCATGACGAACACGAACTGGCAAAGCTATGCCGGCGAGACGCAAGTGTCTTATCTCAGCCAGATGATCTGCATCACGTTTCTCATGTTCACTTCAGCCGCCACCGGAATGGCAGTTGGGGCGGCGTTCATTAGAGGGTTTGCGAGCAGGGACCAACGGCCAGGTTTTCGCGAGATAAACGGCATTGGCAACTTCTACTTTGATTTTGTGCGCGTGCTGACGCGGGTGCTTATACCGTTCGCGATCATCGTGTCGATTTTGTTGCTAGTGCAGGGGGTTCCGCAAACGCTGGGAGGGCCACTAAGCTACCACACTGTTGAAGGGAGTATCAGCACGCTGTACCGAGGACCGGTTGCTTCGCTCGAGTCGATAAAGCATCTCGGGACGAACGGTGGCGGGTTTTTCGCGCAAAATTCCGCGCACCCCTTTGAAAATCCCACGCCGCTTACCAACGTAATCGAAATCGTCGCAATGCTAATTATCCCTATTTCCCTGCTTTACACATTCGGGGTTATGACAGGTAACACCAAAGAGGGGCGGATTCTCATCGGAACTCTGGCGACCATATTCATCGTTTTGCTCAGCATCGGGCTCCTTGCAGAATCGTCAAACCCTGCTCTCTCGAACCTTGCAGTGAACCAGTCGAGCGGAAATCTGGAAGGCAAAGAGGTTCGATTCGGCACCGAGAACTCCATGATGTTCATTGTGTCGACGACCTCAACGGGGACGGGATCGGTGAACAGCATGATCGACAGCTACACGGCGATCGGAGGAGCCGTCCCGCTCTTCCTCCTTATGATCGGCTCCCTTTTTGCCGGCGACGGGTCAGGCCTTCTCACTGTCCTTATGTACGTGATACTGGCCGTATTCATAGCAGGCCTGATGGTCGGACGTAGCCCGCAATACCTTGGCCGGAAGATCGAATCCAAAGAGGTCAAGCTCACATTCCTCGCATTTCTCGTTCACCCTATCCTTATACTCGGGTTTACCGCAGCAGGGATCATCTTCGCGACGAGCTCTTTACTCAACCCAGGGCCTCACGGCTTTACTGAGATGCTCTACGCGTTTTCGTCAGCCGCAGCCAACAATGGATCAGCATTCGCCGGTCTGAGTGCGAATACCCCGTTTTTGAACTATACGCTTGGGATCACGATGCTACTCGGTAGGTACATAATGTTCCCGCTCATGCTCCTGGTTTCAGATTCATTCCTACGTAAGAAGACGACGCCCTACGATGCCGGAACTTTTCGAACCGACAAATGGATTTTTGGCCTCATACTGATCGGTGTCATCATCATTCTCGGCGCACTGACGTTTTTCCCGGTGCTGGTTTTAGGACCTCTGGGGGAGGCACTCCTCTGAGGGGGGCAGGCCATGGACAACCAAAAGTGGTTTAGCGGGGCATTGCTCGCAGAGGCGTTTAAGGAATCGATACGGAAACTCGATCCGCGGTCGCTCATCGCAAACCCCGTGATGTTTGTCGTCGAGGTGGGCTTCTTATATACGCTCATACTCACGATCTCTGCCGCGATAGCCGGAAACGGACAGCCCGTGTTCATCGGCGAGATTTCAGGGATCTTACTAATAACCGTGCTCTTTTCCACCTTTTCTGAAGCGATTGCCGAGGGACGTGGCAAGGCCCAAGCAGAGAGCCTGAAAAAAACGAAAAAAGAGGTCATAGCGAACAAGGTCGTCGGGGATCAGATCGTTGAAGTAAACGGGCACGATCTCGTGAAAGGCGATGTAGTTATAGTCAGTGCTGGCGAGGTCATCCCGAATGACGGCGAGGTTATCAAGGGCAGGGGTGCCGTGGACGAATCCGCGATAACGGGAGAGTCCGCACCGGTAATCCGCGAAAGCGGTGGAGATTTTAGCTCGGTAACGGGCGGTACGACGCTCTTGAGTGATGCACTTACAATACGCATTACGGCAAACCCGGGAGAGTCGTTCCTCGACAAAATGATCGCACTCGTCGAGGGGGCGTCGCGACAAAAAACGCCCAACGAAATAGCACTCACCATCGTTCTTGCCGGCCTCACGTGGATATTCCTTCTAGTCATCGTTACGCTTAACGCGCTCGCCGGTTATTCCGGTGTACTGGTAAGCACCACCATCTTAATCGCTCTTCTCGTCTGCCTCATCCCAACGACCATCGGTGGGCTGCTTTCCGCAATCGGAATCGCCGGTATGGACAGAGTGACGCAATTCAACGTTATTGCCAAATCAGGAAAAGCCGTTGAGGCGGCAGGTGATATCAACACGCTTATCCTCGACAAAACAGGCACGATAACGATCGGCAACAGACTCGCAGAGGAATTCATCCCGCTTGGCGACAAGACAAGCGGAGAGGTCACGAAGGCAGCGTTTCTCGCCTCAGCGCGTGATGAGACCCCCGAAGGCCGGTCAATTGTGGACCTGGCAAAGAAGCTGATGCCCGATTTGGTTGCGCCGGAGATTAGCGAAGTAATCGACTTCTCTGCAGAGACAAAGATGAGTGGAGTTAATCTAGCCGATGGCTCAGAAATTCGCAAGGGAGCATTTGACGTGATGTCAGCTTACGTCACGTACGTTCCCGGCGGATTCAAAGAAGTTGTTGATGGCATTTCACGCAAGGGGGCGACGCCGCTCGTGGTATCAATAGATCACGACCCCATCGGCGTGATACACCTCAAAGATACCGTAAAGCCTGGCATGCGAGACCGGTTGCACGAGTTGAAGAGCATGGGAATTAGGACTGTCATGGTCACCGGAGACAACAGGCTCACCGCGGCGACGATCGCGGCAGAGGCAGGAGTCGATGATTATGTTCCCGAGAGCAAGCCGGAGGACAAGATAAAAATCGTGCAAGCGGAGCAGGCAGCAGGCAAGCTCGTTGCGATGACCGGAGACGGCACCAATGATGCTCCTGCATTGGCACAAGCCGATGTGGGACTCGCTATGAACAGCGGCACGCAAGCCGCAAAAGAGGCCGCGAACATGGTCGACCTTGACAGCGATCCGTCAAAGCTGATAGCGGTCGTGTCGATTGGAAAACAGCTCCTGATGACGCGCGGTGCCATTACGACGTTTAGCATCGTCAACGACGTCGCCAAGTACTTTGCAATCATCCCTGCGATTTTCGCCGCTGCAATTCCTGAGGCAAATAAGCTCAACATCATGGCACTATCTTCACCGAACAGCGCCATACTATCTGCAGTTATCTTCAACGCCCTAATAATCCCGGCGCTTATACCACTTGCCATGAGGGGTGTGAAATACAAGCCGAGTGACGCGTCGACAATCCTCTTGAGAAATATTGCGATATACGGCGTTGGGGGCTTAATAGTCCCATTCATCGCGATTAAAGCAATCGATGTTATTATTACGGGCCTTCATCTCGTTTAGCGGATCCAGCCCATGATTACCGCCGAACGATTGATTAAGCTCCTGAACCTGCAGCCCCATCCCGAAGGTGGATACTACGCGGAGACCTGTAGGTCAAATGAGCTCATCCCAAAGGAGGCGTTGCTTGAGCGGTACGCAGGGCCCAGAAGTTACGGAACTGCGATTTACTACCTACTGACTCCTCAGACGTTTTCCGCTATTCACCGATTGGCGCGACGAGATATACCACTTCTACCTCGGCGACCCGGGTGTGCTAATATTGTTGCAGCAAGACGGTTCTGGACGTTTGGTTACACTCGGCAGCGATGTTGCAAGCGGGATGCAGTTGCAGACCGTTGTGTCTCGAGGGACTTGGCAAGGGGCCAAACTCGTTGATTCGGGAAAATACGCCCTCCTCGGCACGACCGTCGCTCCTGGTTTCGATTTTGCAGATTTTGAAGTAGGGCGCAGAAGCGATTTAATTCCTTATATCCAGCGTTTCGAGATGCGATCATGGCGATGACGAGAGGGCAATAGAAGCACGAAAACGCTTATAAGATAGGTGGGCGATTGGCCCTCGGATCAAAACACGCTGCGATTCAGTAGAAGATTAGAGTCAGTCAACAAGTTTCATAGTGTTGTACACGTCATACTGAATCGCTCTCAGGAGGAGTGAAAAAGATGAAAATCGAGCTCGGAGCACAGAATTGTCTTTACCCCATGCCAACGACACTTGTCGGAGCAACGGTGGAAGGACGGCCCAACTTCCTCACCATCGCGCACGTCGGCATTATGGATCTGGGCAGCGTCTCGTTGGGGATGGCGAAAGCTCATTACACGAACGCCGGAATCAAAGAGAGCGGCACGTTCAGCATTAACCTGCCCTCTACTGAGATGGTTCAGGAGACTGATTACTGCGGCCTCGTATCGGGGAGGCGCGTTGATAAAGCAGAGCTGTTTAGCGTGTTTTACGGCAACCTCAAGACGGCCCCGATGATTAACGAATGTCCCGTCAACATGGAGTGCAAGCTCAAAAAGGTGGTTGATTTCCCTAAGCACGACGTCTTCATCGGCGAAATCGTGACTACGTATGCTGAGGAAGACGTGCTTACCGATGGTGTAGTAGACTATGGCAAAGTGCAGCCGTTTTTTTTCACCATGACCGACAACGGTTATTGGAAACTAGGCGAGCGGTTTGCACAAGCGTGGAGCGTTGGAAAAGTAGTAGAAAAGTGACAAAAAACCTGACCAGTGCGCAGTAATACGATTATTATGAACATGCGCACAACGGTTCCTCTCAACAACTGAACAACCTGCTCACTGCAGATTATCCTGCCGATACTGGTAAAACCGATAAGCGCTAAGCTTGTGAAATAACAATGAAAACTAAATACGCAATTCTGCCAATTGTCGCACTGATTGTCCTAACCACGTTTGTATCGGGCTGCTCATCTATTAACCCCTTAAGTGGAGGAAATAACAATACGAGTGGTGTGCCCGTTTATGAGCCCTCAGTGAAAACGGCAACGGTCAACACAAGTCAAGGCAGGGTGACGACGTACCAAACAACAAGCTCTCCATCACAGGTAGCTGATTTTTACAGGACAGAGATGGCAAATAGAGGCTACCAAGCCTCGGCCTCCTACCAACCGCGCGTCAGCAGTGTGGGATCTGACGTCGTACTCAGTTTTGTTAAGGGAACGAGCACAGTGCACGTTGCTATTGCTACGATCAGCGCTCAAATTGGCCCTCTCAACTTATCTCAAGCTGGAGGGACGACGTTCGTAATAACAGAACAGAGCGCGTAAGCTCCCGAAGATTCGTCAACGTTTCAGATAATCACGTTCGTACGCAAACGTATTGTGTTCGCCTGCCACTGAGACATAGCTAAGGTCGAGGCAAAAATAATGGTTAAGAAGCTCGCCGTTCTTCTTCTAGTGCTTCTATGTGGATCCTCTGCCGTTTGTCTTCCCGTGGCGTCCGCGACTACACCGACGATCACAACAACTGCTCCAGCTATATCCGACGTGACGCCAACCCCGCGCCTCGACTACCGCGTGTCTCTTGCGCCTGACCAAATCTCCAACGATACGATAGGGTATTTTAAAGCCCGTGGCTTTACCACGGTCGTGCTTGTGGCCGCTGAAGCGCTCCCGTACGACAAAGAGCTGCAGAAAATTAAGCAACTGGGGATGTACCCCATTTTAGATATCGAGGTCGTCATTTGGGATGGCGGAAAGAAAAAGTCGACCCCAATTACAGAGTTCGATGCGGCGTTTGCCACTTGGAAAGAGGTTGGTTGGTGGAACGTTGCAACGGAGGGGGGGCGAAGCGGCGATTTTGAAAAACTTAAGGACTATTTCCCTGAGATTACTTTTTTTAACTGCGATAAATGTGGTCTCTGGAAAGATGGTCTCTGGAAAGAAGGCCACAGAAACCCGTATGTGACAGAAATGTCGTGGGAAACGTACTACCCTTCTGAGATCACAAGCATACAGCGCGGAGCCTTGATCTCGTACAACCTCGGAAAGCCTCAGGGCATAACAGCCGGCGTTTGGACTCCCAACAACGAAAACCGCAATTATGAAACCTACAAAGCGCTTCTCGACTGGAGTTATGCCAACGGCGTGGGGTTTACGCACTTCAACGTATTCTTTGGATTGGGAGCGACGCTTGCCGACTATCAGCGACTTGGGTTTGAGACCATCATTTCAAAACTGCAAGCGGATTATCCGCCGCTACCGATGGGAAAGTGGCCTGTCACTGTAAGATCTGTTCGTCAGGTGCCGACTCCTCAAAACTCTCTCGCGTGGGATATTGCCAACCTTGGGAACGAAGCGGTGTGGGTAGCACCTTATGCAGTGCTGCGTAACAGCACTGCCACGCTGCCGGGCAACCTCACTGGCGAAGCGATTCTGAGTCAAGGAACGAACAATAATTCGTCGAATGATGTTATACGGGACGAGGACGGATATGGCTGGATTCTCCTTAGAGCAGGCGAATGGACAAGCATCCGATCTCCACCGACGATTCCGCCCGACGCCGAAGGGGCGACATATAATGCGTACGTATATTACAATAATTCCTCTCATGGATGGCTTTTTGCCCAGCCACTGTATACGACCATCGGAGCCAAGCCCGTCCCGGCGAGCTTCTTCGGACTGTTTGACTATACCTACGCGGATGTGGTAGGGGGCTTACTGCTCGTATTGATTGTGATACTCGTCGCTGCATTTCTGCTTCGACAAAGAGGGACGCGAGAAAAACAATGAAGAGCTTGCTGAGCCCTTACTCCTCAATGAGGGGTTTTAGGTGCGCTCTTATTTCACTCATCTCTTCTTCGGACGCGTTGTTAGCCTCGAAGATGGCGCTTAATGTATCAAGTGCGTCCCTTTGAACCACCCAATTATCTACCGTCCTATATCGTGTCGTCATCAGCGTCGTCCTGATTCCCTCAAATGCTCTGGCTAAGTAGTTCTCTCGAAAGAAGGCAATATCAAGATCACTTGTCCCACTTCCAGCTATGATAACCATTGTTTTATCACCGTAACAGTGACTTATATCACGCAGAAGGACGCATCCAGAAGGAGTCGGCAGCAGCAACACGTTGCCTAAACGCTTTTGATAGTACTCCTGGAGTTGGATGAGATGTCTTTCTAGCGCAAGCAACTCCGTTTTTTCGTCCGATTCAGCGATAATCACAAAATCTGCTGGAAAACCGATCTTCTTCCAATCGATTTGTACGGTGTATCGCGTGAGGACTCCTCTCTTCGCAAGAAGTTTAACGTGATACGCAGCTGCATTGCCGTCATTGAGGCCGAGACGTTCGGCAAGTTCCACATTCGACGTCTTGCCATTCCCAAGAAGCGAAAGCAAGATTATAAGTTCCTTTTTGTCAAGGGCGATTTTCTTTTCGAATGCCTCAGCAAGTTTCAGGTTTTGTTCGTCTTGCAGTCTCCGATCGTTTTTCTCGAACGCCCCGTTTTCCTTATTATGCATATTTCTCTTCCATGAGCCCATATAGACGGCGTGCCGGTACTCCGCATAACGAGCGATCTTTATACATAGCTTTCGTTGTTTACAGTCTTACAATTAGATACACGACAGTCAAGATGGCATAGAGGCTTTACGAAAAGACGTGCCTTTGGACGTCACTGCGCCAACGTGTTTTAAGAAGATATAACGCAATATTTACGCGATGCTCACAAAGCGAATTATCCCATGTCTTGACGTGAAATATGACGACGGCAACAGGGCGCTAGTCGTCAAAGGAGTTGAATTCGTTTCGCTTAGAGAGGCTGGGGATCCGGTAGAACTCGCTAGGCGATATGATGAGGAAGGAGCAGACGAATTGGTCTTCCTCGACATCACCGCTTCACATGAGCAGCGGAAGACGATGCTCGACATCGTCGAGGATACGGCGGATCAAGTATTCATCCCATTTTGTGTCGGGGGCGGGCTGCGAACTCTCGATGATATCATCCAGACATTACGAGCCGGCGCGGACAAGATAGCGGTAAACACTGCTGCCGTCAAGAACCCACAGTTCATAAAGGCCGCAGCTGAGGCGGTTGGTTCGCAGTGCATCGTTTTAGCCATAGATTGCAGGCGCAACACAGATGTCAAAAAAGGACAGCACATTGTGCCCCTCGAAGATGGGACGCCCGCGTGGTATGAGGTTGTGATCTACGGCGGGAGATCCCCGACCGGCATCGATGCGATTGCGTGGGCAATAAAGGGTGAGCAGCTCGGCGCGGGTGAAATCCTGCTTACGAGCATGAACAGAGACGGCACAAAAGATGGCTATGACATCCCTATCACTAAGGCAATATCAGAGGCTATCGACTTGCCGATAATTGCATCTGGCGGTGCCGGAACTGCTGCGCATATCTATGACAGTTTTGTCGATGGAAAAGCAGATGCATGTCTTGCAGCAAGCATCTTTCATTTTAGGGAGATCTCCATAGCTTCTTTGAAACAATACTTGCAGGAGCGCGGCATTCAGGTTCGCATTTAAACGTGACGATCGAGGGGAAGCGTAGTGATGCCTCACTTCCTCCGTTGCTGCTTTTCGCCTCGCAGATAGCGCTGAGCGAGCGCGGCGTAACTTTTTGCGTTGGCCTCTATTAACTCCAGCTGCTCCGCTGTAACCTGCCTAACAACTTTTCCCGGGACGCCTAAGACAAGGCTCCGATCTGGTATTTCGGTGCCCTCTGTCACCACAGCACCCGCACCAATGATGGACCCCGTCCCTACCCTTGCACCATCTAGCACGATTGCGCCGATCCCTATTAAAACGGTATCTTCGACCTGTGCTCCATGAACGATTGCCCCATGTCCAATCGTAACCCGGTCTCCTATTATGGTCTCAACTCCTTCACTCACGTGAATAATCGCGTTGTCCTGCACGCTTGTATTACGACCGATTTGGATTAAGGCCATATCACTTCTTAAGACCGCACCGAACCAGACGCTTGACCCTTGAGCAATCTTCACATTTCCGGTCACAGTCGCAGTCGACGCAATGAACACACCGTCAAAGTTGCTTTTCATCAGTTCCCTCTCAGTTCTTCGGTACCGTCATGATGCGTTTTAACGTTCAAAAAGGCAACTGGTACCTTAGTACCCTATATTAAATACCTGCTAACACTATGACCGAAAGTCATGACGTGCGTTGCGATCGGTGGGACATTTGACGTGCTGCACGACGGCCACAAAGCGCTGCTGAAAAAGGCCCACACGCTAGGTGACGTGATTATTGGGCTTGTTTCTGATGAGATGGCAGGGGAAAAAATCCACGTGGTCAACACTTACAACAGCCGCAAAAAATCATTAATCGCGTACATAGAGACGCTAACTGGGGCCCCCCCACTGATTATCGCGCTGAGCGATCCTTATGGGCCTGCGCTCGAAAAGAAGTTCGATTATATCGTCGTCTCGCCTGATACCCACGCTGCAGCAGAGCAGATTAACGCGCTGAGATTACAGCGCGGACTCCCACTAATAACGATCGTATGTGTCGATTTTGTCCTCGCGCAAGATGGAAAACCGATATCCTCAACCCGAATTCACAATGGTGAAATCGACGAGCACGGGGTGCTTCTATGAAAGTTGCTGTCGGTTCTAACAACCCGCTAAAGAAACAGGCGGTCCATAACACGTTCTCAAAGGTTTTTGGGAAGGTTGAGGTCGTTATGCAAAGCGTTGATTCGGGTGTGCCATCGCAGCCGAAAGGAGATGCAGTTGTGACTGGCGCCCGCCAGCGAGCAGAGCGCGCTTGTGTATCTGTTTCAAACGCGGACTTTGGCGTCGGGATTGAATCTGGTCTCTTTGACGTTTTTGGCGTAGATCTAGATGTACAGGTGTGTTCAATCTTTGATGGAGCGCGGCACACGATCGGTACCTCTCCCGGGTTCACCTATCCGGCCAGCGTGCTCGATCAAATTGCAGCAGGACGAGAAGTCGGCCAAATCATGGAGCAGCTGTCCGGGATAAAGCGCATAGGACAAAAGAGTGGAGCAGTCGGCTATTTCTCAAAAGGACTAATCGAAAGAACACACCTCACAGAGCTCTGCGTTATTATGGCACTCATCCCAAGAATGAATAGCGAGCTCTATGAATTATAACAGACTAATGGACTATCCTGGTACCTACTCTTTTGCCCGCGATAACATCAAGCAAAATTCCAGGCTCACGTCCGTCGACGACGACCGCTGAAATCTTGGAGCGTTCGATAATCTTCGCAGCAAGCGGGTCGATTACGGTCTTTACCCCGGCCTTCATCTCATCAGACATGACTATCTTGACGAGCTCGTCAGTTGTGACTTCATCCAGTTTCTTTGCATCCTTGTTAATATTGGGATCAGCGGTATAGACGCCATCAACTGACGTAGCTATCACAAGAAGATCGGTCTGGACATATTCAGAGAGTATCGCTGATACGGCATCTGTTGTCTGTCCGGGAGCTACGCCCCCCATCACGACAACTTTGCGTGCGGACAGCGCCGTTTCAGCTTCCCGGTAATCGTGCGGGATATCCTGAAATGCCGCACTTGATAATGCCGATATTAGCAGCCGGGCATTGACGCGTGAAAGGGCAATGCCGATAAGGTCGCATACCGCTTCGCTCGCCCCCAGAGAGCGGGCAGTGTGAATGTAATCCCGCGCCGCCTTTCCCCCTCCGGTCACAACAAGTACGGTGTTTTCCTTGGTCAGCTCCTTGATCACGTTAGCATACTCCACAAATTTTTCCTGCGAGAGCGTTGGAGCTATGACTGACCCGCCGACGGAAATTACTACTTTCATCAGCTTATCAAT
>Ga0207932_1000401_pt1 | contig 14532 bp, 12 predicted proteins | sample NGESurdeep092012_FD_184480 | JGI IMG/M metagenome (GOLD analysis project Ga0207932, IMG submission 184480) | Arctic peat soil microbial communities from Barrow, Alaska - NGEE Surface sample 415-2 deep-092012 (SPAdes) | ecosystem: Environmental > Terrestrial > Soil > Wetlands > Peat ...
GGAGGGTGCACGACCTGGGCGTCGATCCCGTAGATGTCGGCCACCCTCGACCGCACCGCTCGGGAATTCACCAGGTACCGGTCGGCGGTTGCGGCCGCAGCACGGTCCCATCGGATGAGCGGGGGGCGCAGCGCCGCCAATCCGGCGCTGGCCAGTCGTGACGCACCCATCAGATACTGATCGGTCTGGTAGAGCCAACGCGCCGGATTGTGGCAGTAGACGATCTTGGCGCCGGTCACGTGTGCGCCGTGCGCCCAGCCGCTCGACGAACACACGGTGACCTCCGCGTCCACGTGCAGGCGTGAGAACGCCGGGGCGAGGATCGGCAGCGCCAGCCGATGATGGTCCCTCAGGAGGCGTACCCGGTCGATGGGCAGCGTGCGCACGTGATGAGCGCCGAACTCGGGAAACGTGGCGTCAGGATCGTAGAGCGACGTGTGGAGGATGGCGTCGGGATAGCCCCTGGCGAGGGTCAGCGCCACGCGTTCCGCCCCGCCGCGCTGGGTCAGGTAGTCGTGGACGAGCGCCACTGGTGGACGAGATGCGGCGGCACTCACTGTGCAGGGATGGTAGCCCGCGGAGGTCGTCCCGACCAACGGTAGGGTGGGGGCGTTCTGGTCCTCTTCGTCTGCACCGCCAACATCTGCCGCTCACCCATGGCCGCCGCGCTCTTCGCCGGACGGTCGGAGGGTCGCGTGGACCGTCTGGCGGCCGTGTCGGCCGGGCTCGGCCCCTCGGGACTTCAGGTGCCGGACGAGGTCGCCGACGTCATGGCGGCCCGGGGCATCGATGTCACCCGCCACCGGAGCACGACGCTGACAGCGCCCATGGTGGTGGCCGCCGACCTGGTGGTGGGCATGAGCCTCCGCCACGTCCAGGAGGCCGTCCTGCTCGAGCCCTCGGCCTGGCGGCGGACCTTCCGGCTGAAGGAGCTGACGCGCCGTGGGGAGTTCGTGGGGCCCCGGCTGCCGGGCCAGGACGTGGCCGCCTGGATCCGGGCCGCCCAGGGCGACCGGCAGCGCGCGGCGCTGGCCCATGTGTCGCCGGCCGACGACGTGGCCGACCCCTATGGCGGGCCGCCCGAGGCCTACGAGGCGGCCGCCGCCGAGCTCGAGAACCTGACCGGCCGGCTGGCCGATCTGCTGTGGCCCCGGCGCTGACCGACCACACCGGTCCCGAAGGTCCCCGGGGTGGTCGACGAGGGGCGGCATGCGTCGGGCGACGCCGGGCGCGACCATAGAGGGGTGCCAGACGGCCACCACCTCCGCGAGTTGCCCGACGGCGGGCTCGAGTTCGTACTCGAGGACCCGGTGCTGTCCTGTCTGATCGTCGACGACCGCGTGACCCTGCGGTTCGGCCGTACCCTCGTGGTGGTCGCCGACCCTTTCGATCTCGAGGTGGACGGCATCGGCCATGAACTGGACCCCCGCCGGCCCGACACACTCGGCCCGCTACTGGCCACCTACCCGGGCACGGCCCGGTGGCTCTGGGCTTCGCCGGACGGCGAACTAACGCTCGTCCTCATGCAGGGCCAGCGCCTGGTGGTGCCAGGCCCGGCCGTCCGCAGCGCCTGGTCGGTGGGCGACATGCCGGTGGCCGACCCGGACGCCGAGCCGCCGACGTAGGCCCACGTTCGGCCGCTCCGTCCGGCATCCGGTCAGCCCTGGAGCAGCTCGGGGTGACGGGACTCGACCATGCGGCGCATCCCGTCCTTCCAGGACACGGTGGTCGGTCCGACCAGCTGGTGCATCCGGGTGAGGTCGATCTCCACGCTGTCGATGGTCTCGGTGGTCGGGGCGAAACCGGGGTGGAGCCCGGTGAGTTCGCCCAGGAAGCCGCACCACTCCTCGATACTGGCCGCCTGACTGCCGCCCCAGTTGACGACGGTGGCAGGCGTGCCGGCCGCTCCGAGCAGGCCGGGCACCATGGCGATGATGTCGTCCTCGTGGATCGGGTGGTACGTGCTCGGGGCGTCCACGTGCACGGGGATGTCACTGCCGTTGATCATCATCTCCAGGTGGATTGCCGGCCAGCCGCCCCGGTCGCCGTACGGGACGGAGAGCCGGGCGACGGTGGTCGGCAGCCCGAATCGGTCGGCGGCCCACAGTGCGGTGGCTTCGGCCGCGATCTTGCAGATGCTGTAGGTGCGTAGGAATGGCCAGACGCCGTGGTTGTCGCCGAGCGGGTCACCTTCGACGAACACGTGGTGGCCCATCGGCTTGTAGATGCCCGTGGTCGAGCAGTGCAGGAATGCCCGGGCGTCCTGGTGGTGCTCCATGAGGTAGGCGAGGCCGCCGCTGTTGGCGCGCAGGTCCTGCTCCCACTCGTTCGACTTGGTCACCGCGAAGTTGACGATGTAGTCGGCGTCGGCCGGGAGCCCAGCCACGTCACCGCTCAACAGGTCGATGGGTACGCACCGGACGCCGGCGTCCTCGAGCCGCTGCCGGGAGGCGGCGTCACGGAACCGGGCGCCGGCCACCACCTCGTTGGTGGCGGCCAGGGCGATGGCCACCGGCTCGGCCACTTGGCCGGTCGCCCCGGTGACGACGACGGTCTTCCCTTGCAGATCGACTGGGGCCATGGGTGCGCTCCTCGGGGTAGGGGCCGGGGCCGGGTGGTCCGGTCCGGTAGGCGACGAATCCTAGGGGACGCACCGAGGCCCAGCGGGGGAGGGCGGAGCGACTGGAACCGCGCCGACGGACGGTTGCCGGCCGGTGATCACCGGGGGAACGGGGCCTTCCGGTCGTAGGAAGTGGTGGCCCGGCCGCGTAGAGTGGCATTATGTGGTGGACACCGCGGGGCGCCGTGGGGCATACTGGTCTTTCCGCCAGTTTCCGTCGGGAGGCCACATTCTCCCAGGTCACCGACGCAGTCCCTGGCGGGTCGTCCAGTGACCCCAACCGTAGCAAGGAATGTTCCCATGAGTGCCACCTGGCGCAAGCACGCTGCCTGCCGGGGCATCGATCCAGATGTGTTCTACCCGGTCTCCGACGAGGAGGCCGACGAGGCAAAGGCCATCTGTGATGTGTGCGCCGTACGCGAGGCGTGCCTGGAGCATGCGCTGGCCAACCGGGAGCGCGAGGGCATCTGGGGCGGGACCACCGAGCGCGAGCGGCGCCGGATCCACCGCCAGCGACGCAAGTCCGCCTGAGCCTGCCCGCCGGGAGCTGTCAGCTGACGACTCCGGCCGGCGCCGACCGCCTGCCCCGGGGGTTGCCGTGACCACCCGCCACCGTCCGTCGGACGCGGACGCCCGCACGGCCTGTGTGCTGGCGGCGGTCGACGCCCACCCGGTCGGCGACGCCCGCGAGGCCCGGTCCATCGACGAGCTCCGGGAACACCTGCGCACTCTGGCCCACCCGTTCGACCGGTCGGCAACCCCGGTGCACGTCACGGCGTCCGCCATCGTCGTCGGCACGCGCGGGGTGCTGCTCCACCGGCACCGCCGTCTCCACCGGTGGCTCCAGCCCGGGGGACACCTCGATCCCGGGGAGTGGCCGGCGGACGGTGCCCGGCGGGAGTGCGAGGAGGAGACCGGCCTGACGGTCCAGCACCCGGCGACGGGGCCACTCCTGGTCCACGTGGACGTCCACGATGCCGCCGACGACCACGTCCACCTCGACCTCCGCTATCTGGTGCTCGGGCCCGACGCCGACCCGGCGCCCCCGCCAGGTGAGAGCCAGGAGGTCGGCTGGTTCCCCTGGGCCGAGGCCGCCGCGCTCGCCGACGTGGCCCTCGCCGGAGCCCTCCGGTCAGCCCGTGGGCTGATCGCCACCGGGGCCGTCGACGTGCCGGGAGCGACTCCCGAGGAGGCCGGTCGCTGAGCCGTACGACAGACTGCCGCGGGTGGGGGAGTCCGACGGCGAGCTCGACCACCGATAGCCCCTCCTGGTAGGTGAGCGACTGACCACCGCGGCTCTGTCCCGCGCCTGGGCCCGTGCCGGATTTCGCGCAGTGGGGCCTATCGAACGCGCGAACCCGTGCGTTACCATGGTTCTTCGCCCCTACGCGGGTGTGACGAGGGGCAGGCGGGCGTCGAACGACCGGTTCGTTGCCACCGCCACACGCGGTACCGACCCTCCTTGAGCTGTCTGCACGCTGTCGTGCGGCCCGAACGAAATGTTGGTGGCATGAAGAGCAACCTTCCGTCGAACAGGTCGACCCGCAGGGTCGTACTCACCGGGCTGGGCCTGGTGGCAGTGGTCCTGGGCGCGCTCGGACTGCAGGGGACCCCCGCCGGGGCCAACGGTGGCTCGCTGGTGACCTACACCGCCACAGCGACGGTGCCCACTCCGCCGGCGCTGGCGTTCTCCGCCTACTCCGGTGGCGACGGATGGGGCGTGGCCGTCAGCTCGACGCAGGTCTTCAACGTGTTCCACCACTCGCCGGTGCTGCAGGTCTCGTGCCTGAACCAGTCGAACGGCGCTCAGTGCTGGGGCAGCCCCGTGACCGTCATCGACGGAAGCGGCAACAACTTCGCCACGTCGAACGCCCCGGGGCTCTACCTCGACCCAGCGACGAGCCTCCTCTATGTGTTCGCGGTGCGGACGTCGGACGACACGGCCGGCGTGGTGTGCATTGACCCCACCCTCCCTACGGGTGCCACCGGGGCGCAGCGGTTCTGCGGATTCACCGCGCTGTCCGCCGTGGGGGACGCTCCCATCGTCCAGAAAGCCGGCGTGTCCGACCCGATCCGCGTCGGCAACAACTGGTTCGCCTTCAACGAGGTCCCGGGCCCCTACTCCGGCACGGAGAACCAGATGCTCTGCTTCAACCTGGCGACCGACACCGCATGCCCGAGCCAGCCGTACGCCTTCGACCTCGGCGGGACCTCTTTGGCGCCATTCGTGTCCGCCGCCCAGATCGGACAGGCTGGCACCCGGCTGATGGTCCAGTTGATCGGCTCGTCGGACACGATGAGCTGTTTCGACACCGTGACGCTGGCCACGTGCGGCAATGCGTGGCCCGTGGCAATCGGCGGCTTCGGCGGCGCGCCCTTCCCGCTGCTGTCGTCCAACGGCACCGTCCTCGGTGGATGCCTCCCCATCAGCGGCACGCCCTGCTACGGGTTCGACGGGAGCCACGCCACGCCTCCGGCCAGCCTGTCGAGTGCCATCGGCGCGACTTCGTTGAACAACGGCCCAGCCGTCGTCTTCGGGACACGCGTCTACGTTCCTGACGCCCGTTCCGAGACGATCGACTGCTTCGACTTCCAGCTTGCAGAGTCCTGCACCCACTTCCCGAGGGCCATGCAAAACACCACCTTCCTCTACACGGTGAACCAGGACCCGAATCGGCCGGGCTGCATCTGGACCAACGCCGACCACGGCGCGGGGCAGATCCAGAGCATCGACGGCTACACGGGCGGCGCCTGCCAGGGGTCGACCCGGGTGGTCTCCAGCGCGCTGGTCGCCCCGTTCCCGGTATGCCAGCCCGCCAACTACGCGACGCTCCAGGTCACGTCGCCCAACCCGACAACGTACACCTCGGGTTCGGTGACCATCGAGAACTCGAACGCGGCCGCACTCCCGAGTGTGCCCACGCAGACACTGTCCGCCACCGGCGCGGTCAACCTGGCACCGCTCAACCTCACCCGGCTGACCCCGCTTCCCCAGTTCGTGATCACGCTCGTCGGGGCGTCACCGACCCCGTCCCAACTCCAGGTGTCCCTCTCCTGGACCGGCACCCTGGCCGCCAGCTGCACCAGCGGTGGCCAGGTCGTCTCGGGCGGCGGTGGCCCGACCAGCCCGCTCGGGTACTGGGAGGTGGCCTCCGACGGAGGCATCTTCACCTATGGCGGCCTCGCCTTCTACGGCTCGACGGGCAACCTCCACCTCAACAATCCGGTGGTGGGCATGGCGTCCACGCCGGACGGCAAGGGTTACTGGCTCGTGGCCTCCGACGGAGGCGTCTTCGCCTACGGCGACGCCGCCTTCTACGGCTCGACCGGCAACCTCCACCTCAACAACCCGGTGGTGGGTGTGGCATCCACGCCGGACGGCAAGGGTTACTGGCTCGTGGCCTCCGACGGAGGCGTCTTCGCCTACGGCGCCGCCGCCTTCTACGGCTCGACGGGCAACCTCCACCTCAACAAACCGGTGGTGGGCATGGCGTCCACGCCGGACGGCAAGGGCTACTGGCTCGTGGCCTCCGACGGCGGCATCTTCGCCTACGGCGACGCCGGCTTCCACGGGTCCGGTTCGGGCGTTCCGCTCGGCCGTCCGATCGTCGGTATGACCACGACGCCCGACGGCAAGGGCTACTGGTTGGTGAGCGGCGGCGGGGCCGTCCTCAGCTACGGCGACGCCCAGTTGTACGGCTCGCCGGTGTCGCTGCACCTCAACAAGCCGATCGTGGGCATGGCGCGGACGCCGGACGGCCTCGGGTACACCCTGGTGGCGAGCGACGGCGGCGTCTTCACCTACGGCGACGCCGTGTTCTACGGCTCAGCCGGCAACATCGCCCTCAACAAGCCCATCGTCGGCATCGCCACCTGACCCAGGGGGCGTGGGGCTCGTGGTCACGGGTCCATCCCACCCCGCAGCGCCGATGGAGGCTGTCGGCGGGCTCCCGGCCTCCCGGGCCTCCAATCCGGCCGTCCCGACGGTCGCGCCGAGGAGAGACGGGACGTACTTCCTGGTCAGGCGCGCCCGAATGGGTGCACTGCGGCACGGAGTGACTTGGCTTAGCATGACGTCACGGATCTCATCTTGAAGGTCGGAGCCGTGCAGCGTCAGGCCATGCCTCCACCGAGGCTGATGCCTCGGGCGTTCCGTGGCAGTCACGCAGTGATGTCGGATCTACAAACGGGCAGGGGATTGCAGAACAGATGAGCGGAGACGCGCCAATTCGCAAGAGGAGACTGGCAGGCATACGGGCCGCCGCGGCGATCGCCGCGGCGGCAGCCGTCGGGTCGGTGGTTGTGTCCGCCGGACCCGCCTCCCCGGACCATGTGGCGGCGCCCCGTCCCGCCGGGCTCCTCGCCTCCACGTCGGTCCCGGCGACCACGGCCTCGGGCCTGCTCGACATCGTTGGCGTGAACATCCACTCGGACTACGGGCCGACTCCGTACGGCAACTACCCGGCCACGGCCAAGCTCCTGGCGAACCTCGGCGTCAACACCGTCCGCGACGCCATGGCCTACAACCCGAACTTCGTCCGGGCCGACCAGTACGCGTTCTACAACACGCTCGCCGCGCAGGGCATCAAGATCGACCTCGTCCTGACCCCGAGCGCCGACCAGAGCGATATGGCGGGCCGCCTGGCGTCGGTGGCGAAGTACTTCCCCACGGCAGTCAGTGCCATCGAGGGGCCGAACGAGCTCAACCTGTCCCCGGGGAACACGGCCTGGGCCGCACAGGACGCCTCGTACGCGAAGGCGCTCGCCACCTCGATGCGGGCGAACCCGACGCTTCGGTCGATCCCCGTCCTCGCTCCGTCGCTCGCCAACTACTTGGCGATCCGCAACAACAACCAGGGCTTCCTCCAACTCGGCAACCTCACCAACTGGATCACCAGCGGCAATGTCCACAACTACCCCGGGGGTCGGGACCCGACCTGGAACATGGATGGCACGCTAGCCGGCGTGCAGAACGTATCGGGCAAATTGCCTGTCTGGGTGACTGAAGCCGGCTACCACGACCAAGTCGCCACGCCCGGCCGCGACGAACCAGCTCCAGATTCGGTTATCGCTTCTTACCTACCCCGGCTTCTGCTCGAATACGCCCAACGCGATGTGGCCCGGGTCAACATTTACGAGCTGTACGACGAGGCAGCCGATCCGAGCCTGGCCAACTTCCATGACCACTTCGGCCTTGTTGGCCTGAACGGGAAGCCCAAGGCCCAGTTCAATGCTCTCAGTAATTTCGACCACCTGCTTACCGACAACGGACCCTCGTTCGTCCCCGGCTCACTGACCTACAACGTGGCATCGGGCACCACGCCCGTGTCGACCAAGCTCGTCGAGAAGAGCAACGGCGAGTTTGTGCTGTTTATGTGGCGAGATGTGAACGTGTTCGATCCAATCGCCCAGAAGCCGATTGCGGTGTCCGGGGTACCGGTCACCGTCACTCTCGCATCCCCAGCCAATCGTATTCAGCTCTTCCGTCCCTCGATGTCGGCACGCTCCCAGGTGACTGCGTCCGCTACATCGTCGGTCACCGTCAACGTGTCCGGAGATGTCGCTGCACTAGTAATCAAGCCATAGACGGGCTCAACCAGCACTCTCCGGGAGGCCAAGTACCCGTCGCTCGAGCGGCCCTCGGACGACGACGCCAAGCTGCTCGAGGCGACTGTGTTCCCGAGGCGGGGTGAGGATCGCCCCATCGTCCTTTACGATCCGTCGCCAGCCCGCCATCCACTGGTCGACCCAGTAGCGGCCGCGCACGGACGTCGCCCGCTCGGCGGCCCGCAACGTGAAGGTGAGGTGGCTGCGCTGTACAAGCATTCGCCGCGCGCCAATCTCAGGCACCGGTGACCCATAGCCGGAGGCAAAAGCATCGAGATCAGGCTGACTGACGTGCTGCCGATCAGAGTCCAACAGGTACGCGACGTCATACTCGGGGCTCCCGAGCCCGATTTCGTCGGTATCGCACAGAACAGCGCTCTCATTGGTGACTAGGACGTTCGGCCAGTGGAGATCTCCGTGAACAAGCGACTTGGCACCAGTGTCCGGCGGGCCCAGGGAGCTGAGAAGCCGGTTGTCTACTATCGAGAGGACCCTTGCATCGGCCGGTCGGAGCAGGCGGCGGTGGGCGAGGTCGTCTATCCATTCGGCTGTATCTCTCATTACCCGAGCAAGCCCGAGTGCCGACGTCCCCGTCTCTACTGTCGAGCCGTCCACGGCATGGAACCGGGCCACGGCGGCGCCGATCACCTCAAGGTCCAGTGCGGGGACGGTCGGAACGTACTCCCATACGGAAACGACTCCGCCGTCGGTCGCGAGCGGCTGCTCGGCATCGGGCAAAGGTCGTACGAACGGCGCACGTTTAGAGATGGCCCGTGCCAGCTGGATTCGGGCGGCGACACAGTTCGCGCTTATTCCGGACCCCGCCACCGCAACCACCACGCCGAGCGACTCGCCCAAGAACACGGCGTTGGTCCGCCCCTCCGACGCACGGTGGAATTCCGACGCCGGCCATCCGCGAGTTGCGCAGTACGCATCGAGTGCCCGCTGCGCCCGCCGGTCGCTCCGACCCGCCACGGCCCGCCTAGGACCGGTGCGTCGGTTCATGGATTCCATTCTTCCAGTTCGCGGCGTCGTCGGGTGTCGTAATCGGACTCGTCATCGCGCCGATGACCGGTCAGTCGTCCCAACCGAGGCGCTGGTCGAGCACGGCCTCGAGCTCCCTGTTGAGTGGGGCGAAGCGCTTCGTCAGCATCCGGTTGATCCCTGGGTCCATGGGTTCTTTGGGCGCAGCATTGAGGACCCGCGCCGGCCGATGGCCGAGCTGTGGCAGGCCGAGGAAGCTGTAGATCTCGTCGGCCGTACCGGACGGGTCTGGATAGAACTGTTCGCTCGTGACCACGAGAAGCCGTCTCCGGTCGAAGAACTCCAACCAACGTCGGATCCCGTGGACGTATTCGCTCTGGGCCATGTACGACTGTTGTTCGTGAGGGAAGCTCACGGCGTGCTCGTCAGCGATGAGCCGCTCATGCTCGCCGTTTGTCCGTTCGAGTTCGGCATCCAGCGCCTCGGCGAAGCTCAGGTGCTCGACACCGTTGCGGCGCTGCTCGCGGTAATGCGAGAACGTGCGCTCCACCGGATTGCGCAGAATGGCGACCAGTCGTGTTGACGGATTGGTGCGCACCGCCCGTTGTGGTGCCAGCGGATGGTAGAGGTAGTAGGGAGAACCTTCACCCGTTTGGGGCTCGTATCCGAGGCGTGTGGCTGCGGAACTCCGCTTCAGCACCGAAGGGAAGTGCGACCGGTACCAGGCATCGCCCCGGTCGGCTTGGGTGTCGAAGTAGTGGACACCTTTGGTGTCACGGGCCTTGGGCAGGAGTTTGGCCGACGGATACAGCGGGAGGATGCCCGGGTGCTGGAGGAGCTGGAAGTAGAGCGACGTGGTGCCGCTGCGTTTCGCCCCGATGACCATGAACTCGGGCAGTGGCCGGAAGCGGTAAGTGGCGAGCCCCCAGCCGTCCGTCATCATCCGACCTCCGGACAGGACGGGCTCGGGCACCGTCCGTCCGAACAACTTGCGGGGAGGGCCGGGGCGCACCAATGGGATCTGGGGAAGATTCGAGGCAGTGGTCATGTTGATTCCGCTCCTCCATTCCCGGATCTCCGTCGACGGATGAGGACCAGGACCACGGCGACAATCACCAGGACGATCAGGACCGTTGCGCCGATGACGATGCCTGCGTCGGATGACGATGTGATCGCCGGCACAGTCTGGTAGGACGATGCGAATGCGTTGACCGACGAGGAACTGCTGGCGGGCACGAGAGTGGCCCCGCTGGGTGCACGGCGCCCGAACACGACGACGGCAAGGTCGGGGCCGACGGTTCCCGTGACCGTGGATCCTGCAGCGAAGGTGCGGAGTGCCTTGGCCTGAAGCGCGGGACGGTAGATGGTGGCGACGTAGCCCGGTGCCGACAGTTCAGTGCTGGCGGTACCGGCGGGCAGCGCATGCAGGGTCTTCAGATCGGACGCCACCACCGCCGCCGTCCAGAGCAGGACCACCCATGCACCGTCGGCCCGACGCACAATGAGGTGGGACGGGGCGTCGGTGCCGCTCGACAAATGCACCGGATCGTCCGAGGTGTCGATTGCGGACGACGGGGTCGCGGCACCGGTGACGGCCAACAGGTTCTGGATCGCCGGGTAGGCGGGCTTCGAAACTCCGGAGGCGGTGACAATTCCGAAGTTGGACTCTTCGACCGACAATGTCGGGTCCTTGCGGTCATCGAGGAGCTCGTAGACATATGTGCGAGCGACATGTGCGCTGGCGAATGCCGGATACAGCCACGACAGATACACCGCCTGGGTGGCGGGGGATACCGGTGGCTGGAGACCGGAACCGTTGACCGCCGTTTGGTAACCGGCCTCGGTGGCCATCACCGGCTTAGATCCGGACACGGGATGCTCGCCGGCCTGCTGCGTCTGCAGCCGGCTGAGGGGCTGATCACCCCGGGGGTAAGGGTGAATGTTGCCGTAGTCGAGCGATCCGCTGAGGTCGCCCAACTCAGACGCGTCGTCGATATTCGCCACGGAGGGTCCAATCACCGGAATGGCCTGGAGCTGGGAGTCGGACTTCACACTGTGGTAGAGCTGGATCTGGTAGTTCCGCACCTGGGTCGCCCAGGTCGCGCCGCCGCGGCTGTCCCACTCGTTGGGTCCTTCGATCGCATCCAACGCAGGCGCCAATCCATTGGCGTCGATGCGGGCGATCTCGGTGGCAACAGGGGTGAGCGAGGCCGAGCCTCCCTTGGGAGCTCCCGCTGAGCCGAGGATGAGGTCGGTGCGGATGCCGCGTGCCGCCAGATCCTTCACCTCGCCGTAGAACCGAGGCGTCGGAGACCGAGGGAGAGCGGTCCGGACATGGTGGACGCCGAGGTGGACGAGAAGCGTCTCGACCCGAGGGAAGTCCGCATAGGACAGTCCGGGCAGTCCGAGGTGGACGTCGACCCCCACCGCGTCTCCGAAAGCCCCGGCCGTGATCGCTCCCGGACCGGAGGTCGTAGCCGCCCCCGCGGAAGGGGGAGTGACCACGGACAACGACGCGGCGCACACTGTCGCCACAACGCCGAGCGCCACCACCACGAACACCCGTCTAGTCATTCAAGAAGACGTTCCAGCTCGAGAGATCCCGTCCGGTGAGTCGGGTCAGTTCATCCTGGGAGGTACCCTCAAGGAAGGAGGGGGCCAGATCGCGCTCGACCCCAGGTGACAGCTCGGTCCCCTCGAGGTTCCAATTGCGGACCCGCTCGGCCATGCGCTGACCCACCGAGTACGGGACGACACGCTTGACGGCGCTCTTCACGCGGTTCTGATGGGTGAGCAGCCGATTGAGCGTCGCAGTGCGCGGGGTGCCGGACGCATTGAAGACGAGCGAGGAGTCGCACACGAACGTGGAGTCCACGCCGAGGAACGAGAAGACGCCCTGCATGGCCCGGATCGGGTCGGCACCGAGGTCTTCGTAAAGGAGGACGTGGATGCGCTTTTCGGGGACGAGGTCGCGCAGTGCCCGCAACTGCGGGGCGTAAGAGCTCACCCTGCGGTAGTGCCAGCCCCAGCCCCAGCCAGCGGCCACCCGCTCGTCTTCGAGGCTGAGAGCCTCTTCGAAGTCGGCCATGGGTTCCCACCCATCCCGACGCTGGTGCGAGTAAGCCGAGAAGGCCCTGCCCACCGGGTCTCGCAGCACGCATACGAACTGCATATCGGGGTTCTCCTCGAGGGCGGCCACGATGGCGTCGCGTTGATAGAGGTAATAGACGGAGGCCTCGCCCTGGGCTTGTTCACCACGGGCACTGCTGAAGCACTGAAGGTAGCGAGCCTCGTCGGCGATCAGCAGCGGGGCGAACTGGCTCTCGTCACCCGGGCCGGTCATGGCGGGCATGCCGGATTTGCAGATGAAGTAGTGGGATTCCTTTTCCCGTGCCACGAATACATCCGGGTGTTGGCGAAGGTAGTTCGCCAACGACGTGGTCCCCGATTTCGCCGCTCCGCAGATCAGGAAATTCGGTGCGCCCATTTCTGCCTAGGACGAGATTCGAGTCGGGTCGCCTGGCGTTGCGGGGCTGACCGGCCCGTTGCCGGGTGGCCGCTCGGGCGACAACAGGAGGATGCCGGCGATCGGCACCCCTGCAGCGGCAAATTCCTGGACAGCGTCCTCCAACTCACGTCGGAGTGTCTTTCCGATGACGCCCACCACCACCACGGCATCGGCTATCCCGGTGAGCACCGCCGTGCCGACGGAATCCTGGGACGGTGCGCGGAGCAACACCATCCGCGATCTCTTGGCAAAGGATTCGACTACTGCGGGCAGCCGAGGCCCCAGGAGCCGGATGCGTGCGGTGTCCGTGGACACTCCTGCGGGCACGAGCGTGATAGCGCCATCGGGCCCGACGGCGGGAAAGTCCACGTTGGCCGGGTCGACTGATTCCTCATCGAGCAGCTCGGACAGGCCTGGCTGGAGGTCAGTACCGAACTCACGCTCCAATGCGGGACCGTCGAGGTCGGTGTCGATGAGGCCGACCGACCACCCCATTGCCGCCACCGACTGGGCCAGACCGGATGACGCCTCGCTCGATCGGACTGTCGATCCCACTGGGGCGACCATGAAGGTCGACCCGGGCACTTCGCGATGCATCAGCTCACCCGCCACCCGTCGGTAGGTCCGGGTTACGTCGGCTGGGGTCGGTGCAGTGCGGCGACCTCGGGTCGTCGATGCGACGGCGACCACGAAGGGGATGGCGGCGCCGCTCAGCGCCACGTCGGCCTCCTTGCGAATCCGCCCGTACCGCCGGTCGAGGAGTAGGCCGAGCGCCAGACCCACGAGCAGTCCGAGCAGCCCCCCGCCCACGGCGTAGACCAGCAGACCACTCAGACCCGACGACTTGTTGGGCGTGGCCGTGGCAACAACGCTCGGGTCGGCATTATTGAGGATTCGGGCATTGGTGAGGTTATTCAACTGGGATTCGAGGGTCTGTTGCTGCGCGAGCAAGGCGGTCCGCTGAGGCTCGATCTGGGCCGTGATGAGCTGGAGCTGTGCAGCACTTGCCGTGCCCGCTGCTGCAAGGGTCGCATCCAGCGGCTTGATCTGCGTGGTCACTGCGTCGATCTGACTCTGGATCTGGGCCTCGGCCGCCTTGAGCTCCTGACTGATGTCCGTGGTCCGGATGGAGACGTAGGCGTTGGCGAAGCCATCGGCGATCGCAGCGGCGGTCTTCGCCGACTTGGCGGAGGCGGTGACGTCCACGATGTTGGAGCCGGTCACCGTGGCGAACGTCACCGATGCAGAATTGTTCCCGAGTGATTGCTGGGCAGCCAGCTTGACCGGGTTGCTCTCCAAATACTGGGTCTCATTCGCCACGGTCTGAGCTGCCTGACTCGACGAGATCGACGAGGGGCTCACCGACAGTGCGATCGGGTTGGCCAGGGACACCTGCGCCATCGCCGTATGGGTGCGTTGCGAATACCCCGCAGCGGCGCCGACAATGGCAAATAGGACCGCGACAAGAATGATCAGTCCCGACCATCGTTTCGCTACGCGAATCACTGTTCCCTGATCGGCTTCGGCGACTTCCGACATGGTGGGCATCGGGATATTCTACACCGAAGTCATGTCATCTTGCGACGGGTCAACACCTCCTATAAACTTGCTCGATCGGGGCGAGGGACAGGGGAGTATCCGTGGAGACGATGTGGCATTGCTAAGCGAAGCCACAGTGCGACACGAGCCTCCAGAGGACGACCTCGGACCCATTGAACCGTCTGCGACGTCACGGGACCGGATCGGATCGGTACTCGCCGGCGTGGTCATCGGAGGCGGCGCGCTCGTGGCAATGGTGCACGTGGGAGCTCGA
>Ga0207932_1000402_pt1 | contig 14529 bp, 9 predicted proteins | sample NGESurdeep092012_FD_184480 | JGI IMG/M metagenome (GOLD analysis project Ga0207932, IMG submission 184480) | Arctic peat soil microbial communities from Barrow, Alaska - NGEE Surface sample 415-2 deep-092012 (SPAdes) | ecosystem: Environmental > Terrestrial > Soil > Wetlands > Peat ...
TTAGCCCTTTCAGTTTATCGAGTTTTCCACTGCGTTTTAAATTCCATAACATCCTGTCAATGTTATAAAGGTACTCTTCCACTTCTTCAATAAATAAAATTTTACCAGCAGTATTTATGTCCGATTTCGATGCGGCAAGATTTTCCAAAATAGATAGATTACCGCCCACTAAAATCCCTTCAGCAATTCCTTTGCGATTATTGGCAACTGGTTCGGCAATGTATTTCATCTTCTCTCCTCTTAAACATTTTCTGATTGATTCTATGGAATCAATTTGTTTTGGCTCTGCGTTGCTCCAGTCTGAAGGAAAGCTGTTGCACATTTTAGAATGAATAGTTGGGATTCCAAAGTTCCGGTTGATGTGTGAATGAAAAACCGTTGCATCGCTGAAGCCAATGATCCATTTAGGTTTAAGAGCAAATTTTTTAAAATTGATTTTATCAATGATCCGCACGGCTCCATAACCGCCCCGGCCAAGCATAATTGCTTTTATTGAGGGATCATCAATCATTTTTTGAAAATCTTTAGCCCTCTCTTCATCGCTGCCGGCAAAAGTAAAATCCCGGGCACCAACGGTGTCGCCTATACGAATTTCAAAACCCCATTCTTTCAATTTATCAACAGCAGGTTGAACCTCTTCCGGGCTTATATAACCTGAAGGGCAGGTGATTCCAATTGTATCACCGGCTTTCAAATATGAAGGAACCTTAATTCCATATTCTTCCAACACTAAAAGGCTTTTGCCCGCTTCTGCATGCCCTTTTGCAATGGCAGTAAAAGATGCCGCTAAAGGCACAATTGTTGAAAGAAAATTTTTACGGTTCATTAATTCAATATAAATAATTTTGAAAAATCACAATTCAAAACCCATTCCCGCTCTGAGCGCTTTTTCATATTTGCGCAAATCAAATTTATAAAGAAATGGAGCTTTATGCGCAACACCTTTTTTAGTCTCATTTAATTTTTTCAAAATACCTGTTGCAACAATTTTGCGTTGAAAATTTCTCCGGTCTAACTTTTTGTCTAATATCGTTTCATATAACTTTTGCAATTCAGGCATTGTAAATTTTTTTGCCAGGAGATTAAAACCAACCGGGCGAAAATTAAGTTGCAATCGTAAATTCTGCAAGGCTTCATCAAAGATATGCCTATGATCAAGTATCATTTCAGGAATATCATAAATGCTAAACCATTCGCATGCGTCAGAAATAATATCCGGGACCGGAGTCACTTTTGTGAAATCCACCAAAGCGTAATATCCAACTGTAATAAACCTTTCGAACATCCAGCTTTTCTCACTCTTAATCCCTACATTTTTTAAGAATTCTTTATTGATTTTTTTTGTTGAACGACCCGGGTCGCCGAATGCATGAAATTGCTGAAGGTATATTTCATCCAGGCCTGTCCTTTGTTTCAGGATACGATGCGCCGCCTGGTCCATGTGTTCTTCTTTCAAAATAAAACCGCCCGGCAAAGCCCATTTCCCTGCATACCTGGCCTTAACCAATAGTACTTTTAATTCATTATTATGAAATCCAAATATGATACAATCCACGGAAATATGCCTTAGATATTTCTCATGGCCATATAAATAATGATCGCCTATTTCATTTTCAAAAGTCATAATTAAAGATAGTTGGCCTGGAGCATATTAAATAAAAAGAGTAAGATTAAGAAATAATTTTTACATTGTGTCATAATAACGCAATGAACAAATTAAAATTTATAAAATGAAAAAAACGATTGCTTGTATTTTAATTGTGCTGGCGGCTAATAATCTTTCAGCGCAAACTTATAATTCAGCCAAAGCAAAAGAGCTTGTTGGCAAAATGACCCTTCAGGAAAAGGCAAGCCTGGTGGTAGGAATGGGAATGAAATTACCCGGCATGAAATTACCATCTAATGGTCCGGTGGTAGGCCAAACGCAGGACAAAGTTCCAGGTGCTGCAGGCACATCATTCGCTATTCCGCGTTTGGGAATTCCTTCCATAGTTTTATCTGATGGACCTGCCGGCTTAAGAATTAATCCTTTTCGTAATGGCGACAGTTCTAAATCATTTTATGCAACAGCATGGCCGGTTGCTACATTGCTAGCTTCTTCATGGGATACAGCAATGGTTAAAAAAATGGGGGTTGCCTTTGGAAGTGAAATCCATGATTATGGTGTCGACGTTATATTGGCGCCGGCATTAAATATTCATCGCAATCCATTGGGGGGAAGAAATTTTGAATATTTTTCTGAAGATCCTGTTATAGCCGGAAACATGACCGCAGCGCTGGTGAACGGTATCCAATCAAATGACGTTGGAACATCTATCAAACATTTTGCTGCAAATAACCAGGAAACCAATCGTAACACAGTTAATACAATTGTAAGTGAAAGGGCTTTAAGAGAAATTTATTTGAAAGGATTTGAGATAGCTGTAAAAAAATCGCAGCCATGGACCGTTATGAGTTCATACAATAAATTAAATGGAACTTATACTTCACAGGAATATGATTTGCTCACAACTATTTTAAGAAAAGAATGGGGATTCAAAGGTCTTGTAATGACAGATTGGTTTGGCGGTAAAGATCCCATTGCACAAATGAAAGCAGGGAATGACCTGTTGATGCCTGGAACACCTAATCAAACAAAAGCAATTATTGATGCAGTAAAAGATGGAACGCTTGATGTAAAAGTTTTGAATGAAAATGCTGAAAGAATGCTGAACCTTATTTTTAAATCGCCTGCATTTAAAAATTACAAATTTTCCAATAAACCAGATCTAAAAAAAGATGCACAGATTTCACGCACTGTTGCCGAAGATGGAATGATATTGTTGAAAAATGTAAACAATGCACTTCCTATCAAAAAGAGCATGCATAACATTGCACTGTTTGGCATTAATGGTTATGAACTGATAGCAGGTGGTACCGGTAGCGGCGATGTGAATAAAGCTTATACGGTTTCACTCGTTCAGGGCTTGTCCAATGCAGGTTATACAGTTGATGCTGATTTGAAAAATGTTTATACAAATTATATAAGCGAGGAGCATGCAAAGCATCCGAAAAAAAGTTTTTTTGCCGAGTTCATGAATCCAACTCCACCGGTTACCGAGTATGTTGCTGATAATGATTTCATCAATAAAGCAGCAGCAAAAGAAGATATCGCAGTTATTTCAATTGGTAGAAATGCAGGAGAAGGAAGAGACAGAAAATTAGGAGATGATTTTAATTTATCGGATACTGAAAGAACTCTTATCAAAAATATTGCAGATGCATTTCATGCACAAAATAAAAAAGTAGTTGTTGTATTAAATATTGGCGGTGTAATAGAAGTTGCAAGCTGGAGAGATGATGTAGATGGAATATTGCTGGCATGGCAACCCGGCCTTGAAGGCGGCAATGCAATTACTGATTTATTAAGCGGCAAAGTAGATCCGTCAGGCAAGCTGGCAACAACTTTCCCAATGAATTATAATGATGTGCCTTCGGCAAAAAGTTTCCCCGGAAAAGAATTTCCTGAACAGGCAACAACAGGAAATTTTGGAATGAAACAAATTCCTGCAGAGGTTACTTATGAGGACGGTATTTATGTGGGCTACAGGTATTATAATACTTACGGTATTAAAACGGCTTATGAATTTGGATATGGCTTAAGCTATACTATTTTTTCGTACAGCGGCCTTAAACTTAGTTCTTCAAACTTCAATGGAAAACTTACTGCCAGTGTTGTTATAACCAACACCGGAAAGGTGGCCGGGAAAGAAGTTGCCGAACTTTACATCAGTGCTCCTACAGGAAATCTTGACAAGCCAAGTGAAGAATTGAAGGGTTTTGCAAAAACAAATTTGCTTCAGCCGGGCAAAAGCCAGACCATTAATTTCACCATCAATTCTGCCGATCTTGCATCGTTTGATACGAAGCTAACTTCATGGGTTGCTGACGCTGGAAAATACACTGTAAAAATCGGCGCTTCATCTGATGATATCAGGCAAACAGCCAATTTCAATTTGCCTAAAAGTATTGTTGTTGAGAAAGACCATAAAGTATTGGTTCCAGAGGTTGAAATTCAAGAACTAAAAGGTAAATAATTTGATTCATTAAAAATTCTTATTTACAATTTTCAAAACTCCCTGCTGCGCCAGGGAGTTTTTTGTTTGTTTGGGCATTGAAATGCTTTGCGGTATTTTTGCAAACCCGCAGAATAATTGAACTGTGGCGGTAAAAGGAATATGAAAGAATTTAAGAGATATTTAATAACGGCAGCTTTGCCTTATGCCAATGGTCCGAATCATATCGGCCATCTCGCGGGCTGTTACCTTCCGGCGGATATCTATGTACGTTATTTAAGGGCAAAAAAAGCCGATGTAAAATTTGTAAGCGGAAGCGATGAACATGGCGTGCCTATTACCATCAGGGCAATGAAGGAAAATATTACGCCCCAGCAGGTTGTTGATAAATATCATACAATTATCAAAAATAGTTTTGCCGAAATGGGCATATCCTTTGATATTTATTCACGAACATCAAATCCTGTTCATCACAAAACAGCATCAGACTTTTTTTTAAATCTTTATGAAAAAGGTTTGTTTGAAGAAAAAGAAACAGAACAATATTATGATGAAGAAAAACAAACATTTTTAGCAGACAGATATATTACCGGAACCTGCCCTGTTTGTGGCCATTCAAATGCCTATGGCGATCAATGCGAAAAATGTGGATCCTCATTAAGCCCCGAACAATTAATCAATCCACGAAGTACATTAAGCGATGCTGTTCCTGTAAAAAAGAAAACGAAGCATTGGTATTTCCCTTTGCAGGATTATGAAGTCTTCTTACGGAAATGGATACTCGAAGATCATAAAGAATGGAAAAACAATGTGTATGGCCAATGCAAAAGCTGGCTGGACAAAGGTTTGCAACCACGGGCTATGACCCGCGACAGCAATTGGGGAGTAAAAGTTCCGTTGCCTGATGCTGAAGGAAAAGTATTGTATGTATGGTTTGATGCCCCGATTGGTTACATTTCCGCAACCAAAGAACTTCTTGAAAACTGGAAAGATTACTGGTATAAAGAAGATACCAAACTGGTACATTTTATTGGAAAGGATAACATTGTTTTTCATTGCATTATTTTTCCGGCAATGCTTAAGGCTCATGGCAATTTTATATTACCTGATAATGTTCCTGCCAATGAATTTTTAAATATTGAGGGACAAAAAGTTTCCACAAGCCGCAACTGGGCTGTTTGGGTTGATGAATATTTGAAAGACTTTCCCGGCCAGCAGGATGTACTTCGTTATGTACTTTGCGCGAATGCACCTGAAACAAAAGATAATGACTTTACCTGGAAAGATTTCCAGGACAGGAACAACAGCGAGCTGGTGTCCATTTTTGGCAATTTTGTAAACCGCACTTTCGTTTTGATGCACAAACTAAGCAAAGGAAAAGTTCCCCCGTTGCATGTTGATATTTTGGATGATGCCGATAAAAAAATGATGGAAGAATTTGGGAATACAAAAATTAAAATTGAAAATTTATTAGAGCAATATAAATTCAGGGATGCCTTGTACGAAGTAATTGACCTTGCAAGAAAGGGAAATAAATACATGCAGGATAAGCAGCCGTGGATTGTTGCAAAACAAATAAATGATGACGGACTAATAACAACTGAAGCTCAAAATAAAATAGATAATTGCCTCCATATTTGTTTGCAGTTATGCGCTAATCTTGCCATTTTCATTAATCCATTTTTACCCTTCACTGCAAAGAAAATGTGTCACATGATGAAGGTACTTGACAAATTACTCGATTGGGAAAATGGAGGAAAATCAAAGTTGTTGAGTGTGGGTTACAGTTTAAGAGCGCCTGAATTATTATTCAGGAAAATTGAAGACGCTGAAGTTAATTTACAAATTGAAAAGTTGAATAACGGATTGGCTAAATCTATGGAAGCATCCAAATCTGTTGATGAAAGTCCTAAAAAGGAAAATGAAATGGAAGAAAATAAACCTGAAATTATCTTTGATGATTTTGCAAAAATTGATCTGAAAGTTGGAACGATTCTTTCTGCTGAAAAAGTTGAAAAAGCAGATAAACTTTTAAAGCTTGAAATTGATCTCGGCTTTGAGAAGAGAACCATTGTTTCAGGAATTGCAATGCATTTTAAGCCGGAAGATATTATTGGAAAACAGGTGGTGGTGGTGGCCAATCTTTCGCCGAGAAAAATGAGGGGAATTGAAAGCAATGGAATGATTTTAATGGCCGAGGACAAAGAAGGGAAATTGCATTTTGTGAGCCCGGAAGATAAAATTAATTCCGGAGCATCAGTAACCTAACGGTAATCAATAAACGTATTTTTATGAAACAGAAAATTGGTTTTATTGGCCTGGGTAATTTAGGATCGCCCATTGCTTTAAATTTAATGGAGAGCAGTCATGCTTTATATGTTTATAACCGCACTGCTTCCAAAGCCACGCCACTTGCGGCGAAAGGCGCTATTGTTTGCGACAGTGTTGCCATGCTTGCAAAAGAATGTGATATTGTTTTTACTATTGTTTCCGATGATGCAGCATTAAAAAATATTTGTGAAGGAGAACAGGGCTTATTGAATCATTTACCAAAAGATGGTGTTCATATATCTATGAGTACTATTCTTCCTCAAACTGCCGCAGAACTCGCATCGCTTCATCAGCAACATGCACAACATTATATTGCGGCTCCGGTTTTCGGAAGACCCGAAACAGCCACTGCAAAAAAATTAAACTTTGTAATAAGCGGAGATGAAAAAATACGCAAACAAATAGAGCCCTTGCTGAAAGATGCAGGAGGTTTAAATGTGTGGGATTTTGGAGATACTATTTCTGCAGCAAATACTATAAAACTTTGTGGTAATTTTTTAATTGCATCGGCTCTTGAAGCCATAGGCGAGAGTATTAATCTTGCCAGGAAAAGTGGCGTGGATGCACAGCAAATGTGGAATATGCTATCGCAAACATTATTCAACACACCTCTTTATACCAATTACAGCAATATTATTTTGGAACAAAAATTTGAACCTGCTGCATTCACGATGAATCTCGGATTAAAAGATATGAACCTTGTTTTACAACAGGCAGCTTCAGCCAATCAATCAATGCCTCTTGCACAATTACTGCAAAAAAATATGCAGCAGGTTATTAAAAATGGTAAAGAAAATATTGACTGGAGCGCAGTTTCAACCGCTGAGATAAATGAATAATTGGTTTGGTGCGATCATTGCAAAACATTAACCATTAAATATTTTCTGATTTTATCTGAGTCAGGAATTTTTACCTAATTTCACACTAAATAGTTGTTTAACTAACCAATTTTTTATTATGCAAAAAAGAACTATAAAAAAAGTGGCTGTTTTAGGAAGCGGAGTAATGGGAAGCCGCATTGCCTGTCACTTCGCAGGTATTGGCTTACAGGTATTATTGCTCGACATTCCGCCAAAAGAATTGACTGAGGCTGAAATTAAAAAAGGCGTAACGCTGGATAAACCGGTTGTAAAAAACCGTATAGTTAATGATGCATTGGCGGCTGCCTTAAAATCCAATCCATCTCCTGTATTTACAAAAGACATTGTAAAAAATATTACTACAGGCAATTTTGAAGACAACATGAAAGATATTGCCAACTGCGACTGGACGATAGAAGTGGTGGTGGAAAGATTGGATATTAAAAAACTTGTTTTTGATGAGGTTGAAAAATTTCGCAAACCAGGAACACTTATTACTTCAAATACTTCAGGCATTCCTATTCACCTGATGACGGAAGGAAGAAGTGATGATTTTAAAAAGCATTTTTGTGGAATGCATTTTTTTAATCCTCCAAGATACCTGCGTCTTCTGGAAATTATTCCAACATCTTTTACTGATCCCGAAGTTGTGGATTTCTTAATGCATTATGGCGATTTGTATCTTGGAAAAACAACTGTTCTTTGTAAGGATACACCTGCATTTATTGCCAATCGCATCGGCGTTTTCAGCATCATGTCTATTTTTCATATTATGGAAAAACTTGACCTGGGTATTGATGAAATTGATGCACTGACAGGGCCCGTAATCGGGCGTCCAAAATCTGCAACATTTCGTACTGCTGATGTTGTAGGAATAGATACACTTGTAAAAGTAGCGATAGGTGTTAAGGATAATTGCCCAAATGATGAAGCCAAAGAAATATTTTCCATTCCATCATGGTTGCAGAAAATGGTTGATAATAAGTGGCTCGGCGATAAAACCGGGCAAGGTTTTTTTAAGAAAACAAAAGGTTCAGATGGAACTAAAGAAATATTGACTCTTGACTTAAAAAGCTTTGAATATGTGCAACGGAAAAAACCAAAATTTGCCACGCTGGAAGCGGCAAAGCCGATTGATGATTTAAAACAAAAATTAAAAATCCTGGCTGCAGGCAAAGATAAAGCAGGCGAATTTTACCGTTCATTTCATTATAGCCTGTTCTCCTATATTTCTCATCGCATTCCTGAAATAAGCAATGAGATTTACCGGGTTGATGATGCAATGAAAGCCGGCTTCGGATGGGAAATTGGCGCTTTTGAATCATGGGATATATTAGGCGTAAAGGAAACCGCAGCTGCAATGAAAACTGCCGGCTATGATGTTGCTTACTGGGTCAATGATTTTATTGAAGAAGGAAATAATTCCTTTTATAAAGTAGAGAATGGAAAGCGCTTATACTACGACGTTAGTACTAAAACATATCACGATCTCCCGGGTGGTGATTCATTTATTATTTTAAGCGATCTTAAAGAAAAAACCGTTTGGAAAAATAGTGCCTGCAATTTATATGACCTTGGCGATGATGTGTTGGGCCTGCAATGGAATACCAAAATGGGAAGCATTGGAAGTGAAGTGCTGGAAGCTATGAATAAGTCAATTGCTATTGCAGAAGAAAAATACAAAGGCCTTGTTATAGCAAATGAAGGACCTCAGTTTAGTGCAGGCGCAAATGTGGGAATGATTTTCATGTATGCAGCGGAGCAGGACTATGAAGAACTTGATATGGCCATACGCATGTTTCAAAACACAATGATGAGAGTGCGTTATTCTTCCATTCCGGTGGTAGTTGCGCCGCATGGATTAACCTTAGGCGGCGCCTGTGAAATGTGCCTGCATAGCGACAAAGTTTATGCTGCTGCAGAAAGTTATATAGGCCTTGTTGAAATGGGTGTGGGTTTAATTCCGGGTGGAGGTGGTACCAAAGAATTTGCTTTGCGTGCCGCAGATGAAATGCATGAAAATGAACCTGAAACTATCACGTTGCAAAGCAGGTTTCTTACTATTGGTACAGCAAAAGTTTCCACTTCAGCATTTGAAGCATACAATCTTGGCATCTTACGTAAAGGAATAGACGAAATTAGTATGAACCAGTCCAGGAGAATTGCTGATGCTAAACAAAGTGTAATAGAAATTTTTGACAATGGCTATACTATGCCTGTTCAAAGAACTGATATAAAAGTTTTAGGCCGCTCTGTTCTGGGCATGTTGTACGCCGGCATTAATGGAATGCTCCGTGGCAACTACATAAGCGACCATGATGTGTTAATAGCCAAAAAACTGGCTTATGTAATGTGCGGTGGCGATCTCAGCGAACCAACATTAGTAAGTGAGCAATATTTACTTAATCTTGAAAGAGAAGCATTTTTAAGTCTTTGCGGCGAAAAGAAAACATTGGAAAGATTGCAAAGTGTTTTGAAAACCGGCAAGCCGGTTAGAAATTAACCATGGGAGAAGTGGAATTACAGCCCCGGAATAATTTATTGATCATTCATTCAATAATTTATTTTTATGGAAATGCTGCTAATGAAGTTTTAAGCAGGCAGGTTGTAAAAGATATTTCAGATCATTGGAATGAACCCGAAGGAAAAATACTGATCAAAAGAAATCTTTGGAATGTGCTTTTTGATATTGAAGGAATTTATGAAAGATCCCTTTCGCCTGAAATGATTTTTGAAAACACCAATCCCCGAAATAATTATTTTAGAATTGAAGAATACGCCCAGGGAAATATTTCTTTTGTGGATGGATCCGGTTCCAATACCGGGTATTTTAAATTAGAAAATTTATTGAATAACTCCACCACAGCAGCCCATGAATATGGCCATACACTCGGCCTGGATCATCCTGAAAATTTGGATATTCGCGGGTATGGCCAACCTGGAATTATGTATCCCCGCGGAACAATAGTAGATCCCGAATTTCAATATGATCCAAATATTCCGGCGGGTTTAACCGGAGGAACTATTAATCCATTTACGCGAAAAGTTTCCCGCTACGACATTGATCATCTCAAATTGAATCGATTAAATTTCAATAGATCTGGCTTTGCAATTATAGGAGAATTTTCCAGCGTGTGGCACGATGCTCAACTTCCTTAACTACCGTTCGGCACAATCAATTATTATTTTAAATGCAGCTTCCTGTATATTGCATATACTTTTTTAATTATATTCTTATGTCAATACTTACTGTTGAAAATTTATCCAAATCATATGGCAAAATCCAGGCGCTGAAACAGGTAAGTTTTTCGGTGCCCGAAGGATCTGTCTTTGGAATACTTGGACCTAACGGTAGCGGCAAGACGACAATGCTTGGAACCATAATGGATATCATTAAACCATCTTCTGGAACTTACCGCTTATTCGATGAAGAACCTACAGAACTACATCGCAGAAAAATCGGAACACTACTGGAAACGCCCAATTTTTATCATTATTTATCAGGAGTAAAAAACCTGGAAATTGCTGCCGAAATAAAACAGCATGGCAAAGAAGATATTCCGCGTGTGCTTGAAATGGTAGATCTCACCAAAAGAAAAGATTCTAAATTCAGCACGTATTCTCTTGGCATGAAACAAAGGCTGGCCATTGCTTCATGCTTACTTGGCAATCCGAGTGTACTGGTTTTTGATGAACCTACTAACGGACTTGACCCAGTCGGAATCGCAGAAATAAGAGGCCTTATGAAAGATCTTTATAGCCAGGGAAAAACAATCATTATGGCCAGTCACCTGCTTGATGAAGTTGAAAAAGTTTGTACACATGTGGCCATTTTAAGAAAAGGCGAATTGATAACTTCCGGCGATGTAAATGAAATTTTATCGAATGAAGATATGGTAGAAGTAGGTGCTCAGAACAGCGAAAAATTAATGGAAGTATTGCAAAAAATGGATAAGCAAACCAGGGTCTCAAAAGAAGGTGGCGTGGTAAAAGTGTTCTTCCCTGTGGGTACTGCCGATCTCGAATCAATAAATAATTTCTGTTTCAACAACGGCATAATTCTCAATCATCTCATTCTTAAAAAGAAAAGCCTTGAATCAAGGTTTTTTGAACTTACCAATAATTAATTCAAGGTATGGTACACTTATTAAAAATTGAATGGCTTAAAGTAAAAAACTATAAAGCGTTTTGGATATTTTCTATCCTGTATTCATTTGCCATACTTGGCATCAACTATACAGGATATTATGTAAATGAATTAACGCTCCAGTCTTTGCCACAAAGCCAATTGCTCCTTGGCACTCCTTACGCATTTCCAAAAGTATGGCAAACAGTTGGCTGGATGAGTAGCTGGTTATTGTACTTTCCGGGTATACTTTTTATAATGTTGCTGACGAATGAATTTAATTTTAAAACCCACCGCCAAAATATAATTGATGGATGGACCCGCGCCCAATTTATTACAGTAAAATTTGTATCTGCAATTTTATTTTCTGTGGTGGCAACATTTTTTAATTTCCTCGTCGCATTGCTTTTTGGTTCTCTCACAACGGGTTCTTCATTTAGTTTTCAGGGAATAGAAAATGTTGGCTATATCTTTATTCAAACAGTTGCCTACATCACTTTCGCAATGTTTCTTGGTGTTCTTTTCAGACGAAGCGGAGCAGCTATTGCAGTCTTCTTTTTATTCGGATTAATATTTGAATGGCTTATTACCGTACTAATCAATTTCAAGTTGGATCTTTCACCGCTTGGATATTTTTTACCTTTACAGGTAACTGATGTTATGCTTCCCATTCCTTTTGGCAAGTCTGTAATTTATAAGGATGCTCCAGATCAATACATCCTCGTCATCGCAAGCCTGGTCTACATTTTCGGTTATTACTTTTTTGCAAAGAAAAAATTTACTACTGAAGATTTATAAAATATGGCACCGATAAAAAGGACAAAAACCAAATAGTATTTTCAATCTCTTACTTAGAAGAAATTACTAATTCTTCAACTGCCGACTCAATAGTTGGATATAAAAAAGTGAACCCCATTGATTTAATTTTTTTATCACTTACTGTGGCACTCTTTAAAATTTCAACGCTTCTTTTTCCTAAAAATAATTTCAAAATAAATGTCGGTACATGAATAGGGATATAAAATTTATTTCTGAATTTTTCAGCAGTTTCTAAAATTAATTTTTTGTTGGACACAGGCCATGGTGCAACTGCATTATAAACTCCATTAAGTTCTTTATTTTCTATCGCTTCAATATACATGCGGCAAATATCATCAATATGAATCCAGCTCAATATTTGCTTACCACTGCCAAGTATAACTGCAACGCCAAAGCGCAATGGAAATTTAAATTCTTTAAAAGCGCCACCGTCATTACTTAACACAATACCAGTGCGAAGTTTTACCAAACGTATTCCCATTTCTGCAACCGGGTCCACTCTGTTTTCCCAAAGGACGCAGGATTCACCCAGGAAGTTTTTATCAGGTGGGTCCATTTCCGTAAATCCATCTTTATGCAAAAGCGGGTCAGCATCTGCACCATACCAGCCAATGGCCGATGCAGAAATAAATGATTTTACATGGTGTGTATTTTCTTTCAATGCCTTTATAAGTAATTCACCGCTTTTTGTACGACTTTCAATAATTACTTTTTTATATTCTTCAGTCCATTTTTTATCCATCACTCCGGCACCAGCAAGATTGATAATGTAATCTGCTTTTTTTAAAACATCGACATCAATTAATTGATTTTTTACATCCCAAAAACTATAAGTAATTTTTGGATTGGGGGAAGATTTATTTTTATTTCTTGATAAAATAATTACTTCATAATTGTTCTCAATTAAATGGGTTGTTAATTTTGTACCAATTAAACCGGTACCGCCGGATATTAGAACTGCAGACATTTTTTTATCGTAAATTAGTGATGTTATCAAATGTAAATTATTTCATTTTGTATTTTGTTAAATGCATTTATTTACTTTTAGTAGTCATTAAAAAACAACATGAAAAACATATTTCTTTTTTTTATTCTTGGCTTATTATCATTCCAGGCCTTTTCACAACAGATTAATTATAGCCAACCCGAATCTGAAGATATCAGATCATTGAATTTTGATATTATCGGAAAGATAGGTGGCAACTTTTTAGTATACAAAAACATAAGAAATAACTATGATATAAGTGTGTACGATAACGATATGAAGCTCAAAGATAAGGTGGGCCTTGATTTTTTGCCCGACAAAACAATAAACGTTGATTTTGTTTCGTATCCCAATTTTGCATATATCATTTACCAGTTTCAGAAAAAAAATATTCTTCACTGTATGGCTGCGGCAATTGATGGCAATGGAAAATTATTAAAAGAGCCTGTTGAACTTGACACTACACACCTTGGTTTTTTTGCTGATAATAAAATTTATTCTACCATCAACAGCGAAGACAAGTCTAAAATTTTGATATACAAGATCCAGAAAAAAAATGACCTTTTTACCTTTGCAACTTCACTTTTTAATGACAGCCTTCAGCTTATTCATAAATCAAGAATAGCAACTTCATACGAAGACCGTAAAGATATTTTCAGTGATTTTTTTGTTGATAATTTAGGAAATTTTGTTTTTACAAAAGGAACCAAATTATTTTCAAGAGATTACCTGCAACAATTAATGCTGGTAACAAAAGGACCACTGGAAGATAACTTCACACTAAATGAATTAAATCTTTCAGGAAATTACCTGGATGAAATAAAATTGAAAGTTGATAATGTAAATCAACAATACCTTATCAACTCTTTATTTTATTCAAAAAAGAATGGCAATGTAGAAGGACTTTATACAGCAATATGGGATGAAAAAAATAGTAAACTTGTTTCACAAAATTTTGCACAGTTAAACGACTCTATCAGAAGCCAGGCGAAAACGGAGGGAGGAATAAAGCTTGCGTTTAATGATTATTTCATTCGGAATGTGATTCTTAAAAGAGACGGTGGTTTTATTTTAACTGCCGAAGACCATACTACACAATCTCGTGGCAACCCATGGAACCGCTACGATTATTTGTATGGCGGTTATCCATCTTTCTCTCCTTACGATTCTTATTATCTCTATTCACCATCTTCTTACTGGTATTATGGCGGACGATATAGAAATTATTACAACAACGGCCAGCAGGTGAGGTATTATTACCAAAACATCGTTGTGCTTGATGTGGACAATACAGGCAAATTAGTTTGGAGCAATGTCATTCACAAATCTCAGTTTGACGATAATGAGGATACT
>Ga0207932_1000403_pt1 | contig 14527 bp, 10 predicted proteins | sample NGESurdeep092012_FD_184480 | JGI IMG/M metagenome (GOLD analysis project Ga0207932, IMG submission 184480) | Arctic peat soil microbial communities from Barrow, Alaska - NGEE Surface sample 415-2 deep-092012 (SPAdes) | ecosystem: Environmental > Terrestrial > Soil > Wetlands > Peat ...
CCAGAGGAAACGTCCCGGCGCTGCATTTGGTTCGCCGCATGGCTGCGCGACGGCAGTATGATCGACAGGTACGGCGGTCGACCTTCGAGGTCACGGTGCTGCGTCGCTGGTTGTTCCGGCTCATCCTGCACGGCTACGTGCTCGCGATCTTCGCTATCGCTCTTTCGACGGTGCTCTTCCTGCCGGGGCGGGCGACGTTCGCCAAGGGCCAGTGGGCCCTGCTCTACTTACTCATCGTCGTGCTTGTCGCCGGCGCCAGCGGCACCGGCCCCGCCATCCTCGCCGCCATTCTCGGCTTCCTCGCCTGGAACTTCTTCTTCCTGCCGCCGTACCACACGCTCGAAGTCCACGACGCCAAGGACTGGCTCTCCCTGGTCGTCTTTCTCGCCGTCGGCATCGTGATGGGCATCCAGACGGGGCGCATGCGCGACAGAGAGGCGCGCGCGGTCGCCCGTGAGCAGGAGACCGCCGCCCTGAACAGGCTCACCTCTGGGCTAGTCTCCGAGGCGTCTACCGAGAAGATGGCAGAAGGTGTGCTGCGTGAGATCGTCGGTCTGCTGCGGGCGCGCTCGGCCACGCTGTTCGTCGTCGACAACGGCGATCTCGAGACCTTCTGCGAGACGCCGCCCTGTGACGTGCCCCAACCGGGCGTGGCAACGGCGGCGCAGTGGGTCTTCGACCACGACGCGCCGCTGGCGCAGGGCGACGCGCGGAGTGGCGGCGGCGTCTTTCTGCCGTTGCGCGGCGCTTCGGGCGTGGCCGGCGTGCTCGGCATCGGCGCACGTGACGACGGACGGGCCTTCGACGATGACGAGGCCCGCCTGCTGGCGTCGCTCGCCAACGTCATCGCCGTGTTCCTCGAGCGCCAGCGGCTGCAGGCTGCGGCAAGCGCCGCCGAAGCCTCTCGCGAGGCCGATCAGCTCAAGTCGAGCCTGCTGTCATCGGTCTCGCATGAGCTCAAGACACCGTTGGCCGCGCTCACCGCCACGGTCAGCAACCTGCTGGAGAGCGACATACCCTGGAATGAAAAGAGCGTGCGCAACGAGCTGCAGTCGATCGTCTCCGACGTGACGCGCCTGAACAACAGCATCGGCGCCCTGCTAGACCTGTCGCGACTCGAGGCGCATGCATGGGAGCCGCGCCGCGAACCCTACGAGCTGGCTGACATCGTCGCCGCGAGCCTCGACACACTCCCGGCGCACGAGCGCGGTCGCATCGCCGTGTCGCTGCCCGACGAGCTGCCCCCGATCGACGTGGACTTCGTGCAGTGGGCACGTGTCTTCCAGAACCTGCTCGAGAACGCGGTCGTGTATGCGCGCGGCGTAGCGCCCATCCGCGTCGGCGCGAGCCGGAGCGACGACGGTATCGAGATGTGGGTCGAAGACGAAGGCCCTGGCATACCCGGCGACGAACACGAGGCAGTGTTCGAGAAGTTCTTCAGGGGATCGCAGACCGACACCCGGGCGCCGTCAGGCACGGGCCTCGGCCTGGCCATCGCCCGCGAGATCGTGCGGGCGCACGGGGGACGCATCCGTGTTGAGGACGTGCGCCCGCACGGGGCGAGGTTCCTCATCACGGTGCCATTGACTGAAGGCGACGCCGAGGAGACGCCATGAGCGTTCCCGAGCGACCGACACATGTTCTGGTCGTCGACGACGAAGAGCAGATCCGCCGCGCCCTCACGTCGATCCTGGGCTCGCGGGGATACTCGCTGAGTCTCGCTGCGACGGCGGCAGAGGCGTTGCTCAAGGCGATCGACGAGCCGCCTGACCTCGTCGTTCTCGACCTGATGCTGCCCGACCGCAGCGGCATTGAGGTCTGCCGCGAGTTGCGCACCTGGATGAGCGCACCGATCCTGATCCTTTCGGTGCGCTCAGCCGAGGCCGACAAGATCGCCGCGCTCGACGAGGGCGCCGACGACTACCTCACCAAGCCGTTCTCGGCCGGTGAGTTGCTGGCCCGGGTCAGGGCTCTGTTGCGACGAGCGGCGGCGCTCACTTCGCCGCCGCCCATCGTCACCGCGGGCGACCTCGTCATCGACATCGCCCGCCGCAGGGTGACGCTCAAGGGTGATGAGGTCGCCCTCACGCCGACCGAGTTCGACATCCTCGCGTTCCTCGCGCGCAACGCCGACCTCGTGGTCACCCAGAAGATGATCCTCGAGCAGGTCTGGGGACCGGAATGGGTCGAGGACGCCCAGACCCTGCGCGTCCATGTGAGCCACCTTCGCAAGAAGCTCGAACCGTCGCCCGCGGGACCGCGCTACATCATCACCGAGCCCGGTGTCGGTTTTCGCTTGTCGGTGCCCGAAGCACCGGAGGGTTCGACAACCACCTGACGTTGCTGCCGCGAGGCCGGCGCCGCCAACCGTCACGAACTCTTTATGCCCGCGCCGCCGGATTCACGCGTCCTTAACGCCTCACCGAACACAATGATCGAAATGAGCCAGGGCGCTGAGGGCTTGCTTGCGAGGCCGATAGCCTCACCACCGCAGCGCCATCGTGGGAAGGGTCGACACATGTGGTTCGGCATCGTCTATCTGGGACTGCTCGCTCTGCTTCTGTTCGCGGTCTACGAGGGCGTCGCGCGAGGCCTTCGTCGCCACTAGGAGACGCCGACCGCGCCACGCCCGAAACCGGCGCCCCGCACTCGGCCTTTACAGACTCTTTATGCGACACGCCCCGCCCTTCACTGGGTCTTAACGACACGGCGGGTAGTCTCTCATCAGACATGATCGTCGGGCAGTGGGCCCGGCGTTCCGGCATGCGAGGAGGCAGACGATGCTCATGCTGATCGGCGAAGCGGCGATCGAATTGATCTTCGTCGCCGCGGTCATTGTGGCCGTGTCGTGCCTTGCGTACCTGCTTTCGCTGACCGTGCGCGAACATAGGGAGCTGAAGGCTGCGGTCTACACCAGGAGCGCCGCTGAGAGCGAGCGCGCACCGGCGAATGCGCGGCCGGCTCGGAGCTTACGGCTGGGCATCGCCCGCCATCACGCAACGCCGTCGGGCTGAAGCCGACTGCGGGCGGCGATCTCCCAGCCGTCGATTTGTGGGGCGCTCGTTCCGAGCGCCCCTTTTCGTGCAAAGACATGCCCGACACGGGGCGACGAGTGTGCAGGAGGCGCAGTGATCGGTGGCGCGGGCATGTCGCTACGATGGGATTGGTGTACCTGTCTCGCGGGCCGGGTAAGATGCGGGCGGAACCGTGGCCTTCGAGGGGGGAGTCGTGGGTGACGTCATCTACCTACTGATCGTCGTGCTGTTCTTCATACTCTCGATCGGCTACGCGCGCATCGCGCCGAGGCTGTAGGGTCGGCCGTGAATCTCTCTTACCTCGTGCTCGGCATCATCGCGCTCGTGTTGATCGTGTACCTCTTCTATGCGCTGCTGAGACCAGAGAAGTTCTAGGGCGAGCCGAGGGGGATCATGGGCTGGGGGATCCTGCAGATCGTCGTGTTCGTCGTGTTGCTGGGGCTGATCGCCAAGCCCCTCGGCGCGTACATGGCTCACGTCTTCCGCAACGAGCGGACGTTCCTCGATCCGGTCGTGCGCCCCGTCGAAAAGCTGACCTACCGCCTGTGCGGCGTCGACGAGACGCGCGAGATGGGTGTCGTCGGTTACGCCATGTCGCTGCTCGTGTTCAACCTCGCCGTTCTGCTCTTCATGTACGCCATTCTGCGCCTCCAGGGGCACCTCCCGCTGAATCCGGCGCACATCCCGGACATGAGTCCTACGGTCGCCTTCAACACGTCGGTCAGCTTCGCTACCAACACGAACTGGCAGGTGTACGTCCCCGAATCTCAGGTCAGCCTGCTCTCGCAGATGCTGGCGCTCGCGCGTGAGAACTTCGTCTCGGCCGCGGTCGGCATCGCCGCCGCGGTGGCGTTCATCCGCGGACTCACGCGCCACTCCGGCAAGCAGCTCGGCAACTTCTGGGTCGACATGACCCGGAGCTTCCTCTATGTGCTGCTGCCGATCGCGATCATCGGCACGATGGTCCTCGTGTCGCAGGGCGTCGTGCAGAACCTGAGCGGACCGACGCATGCGGTAACGGTCGAGGGGGTCACACAGTCCATCGCCCAAGGCCCCTTCGCCTCGCAGGAGATCATCAAGGAGCTGGGCACCAACGGCGGCGGCTCCTACAACGCCAACTCGGCGCATCCCTACGAGAACCCCACTCCCTTGACCAACCTGATCGAGATGCTGGCGATCCTCGCGATCCCCGTGGCGTTGACGTACACGTTCGGGCGCTTCGCCGGCAACCAGCGGCAAGGGTGGGCGTTGTTCGCGGCCGCCATGGTGATCCTGCTCATGAGCGTGACCGTGATGTATGCGAGCGAGCAGAAGGGCAACCCGATCCTGACGAAGCTGGGCGCAAGCCAGGCCTCGACCGCCACCCAGGCCGGCGGCAACATGGAGGGCAAGGAGGTCCGCTTCGGCATCGCCAGCTCCATCCTCTTCTCGACGGTCACGACGGACACCTCATGCGGGGCGGTCAACAACGGTCACGACAGTCTCACGCCGATCGCCGGCGGCACGGCGATGCTCAACATGGCTCTGGGCGAGGTGGTGTTCGGCGGCGTCGGCGTCGGCATCATGGGCCTGCTCGTCAACGCGATCCTGGCGGTGTTCATCGCCGGACTCATGGTGGGCCGAACGCCGGAATACCTGGGGAAGAAGATCGAGGGACGGGAGATGAAGCTCGCCGTACTGGCTGTTCTGTACTTCTGCGTCACGGCGCTGGGCTTCGCTGCGCTGGCGGCGATCGTGCCGGCCGGCAAGAATGCGGCCCTCAATCCCGGGCCGCACGGCCTTTCAGAGATTCTCTACGGCACGATCTCGCAGACCGGCAACAACGGCAGCGCCTTTGCCGGTCTCACGGCGAGCGGGCGGTTCTGGAGCACGATCGGCGGGCTATGCATGATGTGGGGCCGCTTCTTCTTCATCATCCCGTGTCTCGCTCTCGCAAGCTCGCTGGCTGGCAAGAAGTCGGTGCCGCCCTCGCCCGGGACGTTCCCCACGACCGGACCGATCTTCGTCGTGCTCCTGGTCGGCGTCATCCTCATCGTCGGCGCGCTCACCTACTTCCCCGCCCTCGCGCTCGGCCCGATCGTCGAGCAGTTCCTCATGAATGCCGGCAAGTTGTTCGGGTGACGCGTGACCGCCACGGCTGACAAGACCCACGACAAGTCCCTCCGGCGAGAGGCCGCATCCATGCGCGACTTCATCTGGCCGGCGATCGGCAACTCGTTCGTCAAGCTCGATCCGCGCGAAGTCGCCCGCAACCCAGTCATGTTCGTGGTCGAGGTCGGCAGCGTGATCACGACCTTCTACCTCATCCTCGGACTCATCCACACGCGCAGCGACACCGCCTTCGTCGGCGCCGTGTCCGGCTGGCTCTGGTTCACACTGCTCTTCGCCAATTTCGCCACAGCGATGGCGGAGGGTCGCGGCAAGGCCCAAGCCGACGCGCTGCGCAAGATGAGGACTGAGACCTTCGCCAACCTCGTGACCGACGAAGGCACCACGCAGGTGCCTGCCGCGCAGTTGCGCAAGGGCGACATCGTGATCGTGTCTGCCGGCGAAGTGATTCCCGGCGACGGTGACGTGATCGAGGGCATCGCCTCGGTCGACGAGTCGGCGATCACCGGCGAGTCGGCGCCGGTCATCCGCGAGAGCGGCGGCGATCGCAGCGCCGTTACGGGGGGCACCAAAGTGCTCTCCGACCAGATCAAGGTGCGGATCACTTCAGACCCAGGCGAGACATTCCTTGATCGCATGATCGCTCTGGTCGAGGGCGCTCAGCGCCAGAAGACGCCGAATGAGATCGCCCTGACGATCCTGCTGGCGGGCCTCACGATCATCTTCCTGATCGTGATCGTCACCCTCCAGCCGTTCGCGATCTACAGCCACGCGCCCCAGTCGGCCACGGTGTTGATCGCGCTGCTCGTGTGCCTCATACCGACGACCATCGGCGGCCTGCTCTCGGCGATCGGCATCGCCGGCATGGACCGCCTCGTGCGCCACAACGTGCTGGCCATGTCGGGGCGCGCCGTCGAGGCGGCGGGCGACGTCGACACCCTGCTGCTCGACAAGACCGGGACGATCACGCTGGGCAACCGGCAGGCCGCCGAGTTCATTCCCATGCCCGGCGTCTCAGAAGAGGAGCTCGCGGATGCCGCGCAGCTCGCCTCGCTCGCCGACGAGACGCCCGAGGGCCGCTCGATCGTTGTGCTCGCCAAGAGCTTCGGCATCCGCGAGCGTCACATCGACCCGGAGAAGGCCACCTTCATCGAGTTCAGCGCGCAGACCCGCATGAGCGGCATCGACCTCGACGGGCATGCCATCCGCAAGGGTGCCGGCGACGCCATCATCCAGTGGGTACGCCAGCGCGGCAGCGAGGTCCCTCCGCTGCTCGAAGAGACGATAGAGAAAGTGTCGCTGCAGGGAGGGACGCCGCTTGCGGTGGCGAGCGACGAGCGCGTCCTCGGCGTGGTCCATCTCAAGGACATCGTCAAGGGCGGCATCCGCGAGCGCTTTGACGAGCTGCGCGCCATGGGCATTCGCACCGTGATGATCACTGGCGACAACCCCCTCACCGCAGCGGTCATCGCGAAAGAAGCCGGCGTCGACGACTTCCTCGCCGAGGCGACGCCAGAGGCGAAGATGGACCTCATCCGCAGCGAGCAGCAGCAGGGCAAGCTGGTCGCCATGACCGGCGACGGCACCAACGACGCGCCGGCCCTGGCTCAGGCCGACGTCGGCGTCGCCATGAACTCGGGCACGTCGGCCGCCAAAGAGGCCGGCAACATGGTCGACCTCGACTCCAACCCCACCAAGCTGATCGAGATCGTCGCCATCGGCAAGCAACTGCTCATCACGCGCGGTGCGCTCACCACCTTCAGCATCGCTAATGACGTCGCCAAGTACTTCGCCATCATCCCGGCGATGTTCATGGTCTCGTTTCCGCAGTTGCGCACCCTTAACGTCATGCATCTGCACTCGCCGCACAGCGCGGTGCTGTCGGCAGTGATCTTCAACGCAATCATCATCGTGATGCTGATCCCGCTCGCCCTGCGTGGCGTCAAGTACCGCCCCTGGCCGGCGGCCAGGCTGCTGCGCTACAACATGCTCGTTTACGGCCTCGGTGGCGTGATTGCACCGTTCATCGGCATCAAGATCATCGACATGATTCTGGTGACCTTCCACCTGACGACCTAGGAGACCGGCTCAGTGAAGTACGTGTGGACGTCCATACGCATGACGATCGTGACCGCGGTGATCGCCGGCATCATCTATCCGTTGGTCATGACAGGGCTGGCCCAGGTCACCTTCCCGGGTAAAGCCAATGGTAGCCTTGTGAAGGTGAACGGACGGGTGGTCGGGTCGAGACTCATCGGACAGGACTTCACCTCGGCCAAGTACTTCCAGCCGCGGCCGTCCGCTGCCGGAAAGGGCTACGATGCGATGGACTCGTCGTTCTCGAATCTGGGACCGACCAACAAGGCGCTCGCCGACCGGGTCCAGGCCTCCGTCAAGCAGGAGATGGCAGCGAATCCCGGGCTGCAGTTCGGCTCGGTGCCCATCGACATGGTGACGACCTCGGCCAGCGGGCTCGACCCCGACATCACGGTCGCCAATGCGCGGGCGCAGGTTGCGCGCGTGGCCGCGGCCCGCGGAATGAGCGTTCCGGCCGTGCTCGCGCTGGTCGCCAAGAACACCACGGGGCGCGAGCTAGGCTTCCTCGGCGAGCCCCACGTGAACGTGCTCGAGCTCAATCTGGCACTCGACTCAGCCCAAGGGGTGAAGGCGCCATGAGGTCCGGAGAGGGCTCCACCGGAGTCGAGCCCGCACCGCCCGAGGAGTACGCACTCAAGACGGTCCGCAACCGCGGACGCCACAAGATCTTCCTCGGGTACGCGCCGGGCGTCGGCAAGACGTTCACGATGCTTTCCGAGGCCCGGCGCCGTCTCGAACGCGGCCAGGACGTCGTTATCGGCTTCGTCGAGACGCACGGCCGCGCCGCCATCGCAGAGCTGGCGGAGGGCCTGCCGGTGATCCCACGCAAGCGCATTGAGTACCGCGGCAAGACATTCGAGGAGATGGATACGGCCGCGGTCATCGCACGGCGGCCGGCCGTGGTCCTCGTCGACGAGCTCGCGCACAGCAATATCCCGGGGACGACGCACAAGAAACGCTGGCAGAGCGTCGAAGCGATCCTCGCGGCCGGCATCGACGTCATCTCGACCGTCAACATCCAGCACTTCGAGAGCCTGAACGACACCGTCTTCCAGATCACCGGGGTGCGCGTGCGCGAGACGCTGCCCGACTCGATGATGGACCGCGCCGACGAAGTCGTTCTCGTCGACCTCACGGCAGACGCCCTGATCAACCGGCTGAACCGCGGCGTCGTCTATGACCTCGGCAAGATCCCCGGCGCGCTCAGCAACTTCTTCCGTCGCGGCAACCTTGTGGCGCTTCGCGAGCTTGCTCTGCGCAAGACGGCCGAGGAGGTCGACGAGAAGCTGCAGGACTACATCGACGAGCACGAGATCGAGACGCCGTGGGCGACCGAGGACCGCGTCGTGGTCTGCGTCAAGGCCGGCGACGTGGCCAAGAAGCTCGTCCGCCGCGGCTACCGGCTGGCCAAGCGGATGCAGGGCCAGTTCTGGGTCGTCCACGTGCACACGCCAGGCGAAACGCTCGGCCGGCACCACACGGAGCTCAATGATCTCTTCGAGCTGGCGCGGAGCCTCGGAGGGCAGGTCGCCGAGCTGAGCGGGGACAACGAAGCCGACGTGATCCTCGAGTTCGCCCGCGAGCACCGGGCGACATTCATCGTCATGGGTCAGTCCAAGCGCTCCCGCATGGAAGAGGTGCTCCGCGGCTCCACGCTGATCGCCCGCATAATGCGCGAGACCGACGCCATCGACGTGCTGGCTGTGGCCGATCCAAGCAAGACCGAGGAGGCGTGAGCCCGGCGGCCTAAACCCGGCCACCGCGCGCTTGCACGGGCAGGCGCGAAGGTGTACTACACCTTGAGCGCTCTGACACCGTTCGGCCTTGCGCCACTCGATCATGTCGAAGACAACAATACTGACTGACACTGCCAAGACGCCTGCGCCCACCGAGACCGGCTTGGCCGGCGAACTCGGCATCTGGTCGCTGCCCGATGTCGAGGTCTTCGACCGTCTGCAGACCTCGCCCCGCGGCCTGACCGAGGACGAGGCCTTCCACCGGCTCAAGACGCACGGCCGCAATCTGCTGCCGGCCAAAGTGGGGCGACCGATCATCTTCCGCTTCTTCGATCAGTTCACGACGCTCTTCGCGATCATGCTCGAGGTCGCGGCCGTGCTCGTGTCTGTCGCCGCCGCGCTCTCGAAAGGGGCGGCTCGCCAGGACAACGTCAATGTCGCCATCGCGATCGTCGGCGTCGTGGTGCTCAACGCCGCCATCGGGTTCCTTCAGGAGTACCGGGCGGAGAAGGCGACCGAGGCGCTGCAGAAGCTGGTGCCGCAGAACGCGAAGGTGATCCGCGACGGCGAGATCACAATCGTCGCCGTCGCCGACCTCGTCCCCGGCGACGTGATCGCGCTCGAGGAGGGCGACAGCATCAGCGCCGACGCGCGCCTCATCCGCCAGTACGAGATGTCGACCAACAACATCGCGCTTACGGGCGAGTCCGATGCCGTGCGCAAGACGGCCGACCCGCTCATCGAAGAGGATCTGGCGACGATCAACATGCCCAACCTCGTATTCATGGGCACGAGCGTGGCGGCAGGCACCGGCCAGGCTATCGTCTTCGCCACCGGCCTGCAGACCGAGTTCGGCAAGATCTTCAAGCTCACCGCGGGCGTTGCTGAGGAGAAGTCGCCGCTCCAGCGCGAGATCGACGTGATGGCGCGCACCGTGTCGATCATTGCCACCGTCTTCGGCGTGCTCTTGTTCTTCATGGGCAAGACTCTCGGCATCAGCTGGGTAGGCGCCCTGCTCTTCGCCCTCGGCGTGATGGTGGCGCTCGTGCCCGAGGGCTTGCCGGCCACCCTGTCGGTCGCCCTCGCCATCGGCGTGCAGCGCATGGCTAAGGTGCACGCCCTGATCAAGAAGCTATCGGGCGTCGAGACGCTGGGCTCGACCAACGTGATCTGCACCGACAAGACCGGCACGCTGACCAAGGCCGAGATGACGGTCAAGGAGATCTACGCCGACGGGACGGTGGTCGAGGTCACGGGCGCCGGCTACGAGCCGGTAGGCGAGTTCGTCGTCGGCGATCGCGGCCTGCCGAAGGAAGAGGCGCGCAAGAGGCTCGAGAGCCTCTTGCGCGCGATGACCTTCGCCAACGACGCCAAGGTCCTGGCGCCCAGCGACGATAAGGGCTGGCGCGTGGTCGGCGACCCGACCGAGGGTTGCCTATTGGTGGCCGCGCAGAAGGTCGGCTTTGACCTCACCGAGGAGCTCGTCGAGCGGCCGAAGATCTACGAGCTGCCGTTCGAGTCGGTGCGCAAGCGCATGTCGGTCATCCACGTCGAGGGTGACGGGCAGAAGGCCTACGTCAAAGGTGCGCCGTCGGAGACAATCCCGCGCTGCACGCACCTCCACCTCGACGGAGCGGTCGTCCCCATGACCGAGGAGCTGCGCCAGCGCATCCTCGCGCAGAACGACGAGATGTCCCGGCAGGCCCTGCGCGTACTCGCGGTGGCCGAGCGCGAGCTGCCGGCGAGCGTCACCGACTATACCCCCGACGCGGTCGAGGCCGACCTCACCTTCCTCGGCCTGGTCGGCATGCTCGACCCGCCGCGGCCCGAAGTCACGGCCGCCGTCGACGAGGCGCTACAGGCAGGCATCCGCATCATCATGGTGACGGGCGATTACGGCCTCACGGCCGAGGCCATCGCCCGTCGCATCGGCATCGTCCGCGGCGACCGGGAAGTGCGTGTGATCACCGGCGTCGACCTCGAGCAGATGAGTGCGGACGACCTCAAGGCCGAGCTTGCCAAGCCCCAGGACGTGATCTTCGCCAGGGTCGCCCCCGAGCACAAGATGGAGGTCGTGTCGGCGCTCAAGGAGATGAAGCAGATCGTCGCCGTCACCGGCGACGGCGTCAACGACGCGCCGGCGTTGAAGTCAGCCGACATCGGCGTCGCCATGGGCCTGAGCGGCACCGATGTGTCCCGCGAAGCCGCGGTCATGATCCTGCTCGATGACAGCTTCGCGAGCATTATCCACGCGGTCGAGCAGGGGCGCGGCGTCTACGCCAACGTCAAGAAGATGGTCACCTACATCTTCAGCCACAACATGGCCGAGCTCTTTCCCTTCGTCTTCGCGACCCTCGCCGGGGTCCATCTGGTCCCGCTGGGCGCCCTGCAGGTGCTGTCGATCGACCTGGGCTCCGACGTGCTGCCGGGACTCGCCCTGGGTACCGAGCACCCCGAGCCGGGGGTGATGAAGCAACCGCCGCGTGCGCGCGGGGACCGGCTGCTCAGCCGAGCGACGATCAGGCGGGTCGCCTACATCGGCGTTATCCAGTCGGTCTTCGCGGTCTCGGGATTCCTGTACGTGCTGCTGTCGCACGGCTGGGCCTGGGGCGACGGCAGCTGGATGAACCCCGGCAACGGGCACTACGCGGTCTACCGGGAGGCGATCACCATGACTCAGGCCGCGATCGTCGCGAGCCAGGTCGCCAACGGCTTCGGCTGTCGCACCGAACGCGAATCGCTGTTCAAGATCGGGATCTTCAGCAACATGTGGCTCGTGTACAGCGAGATCGCGGGCATCCTGATCATGGTCGCGATCTCCTATGTGCCGTTCCTGCAGAACATCCTCAAGACGGGGCCACTCACGCTGGCCGACTGGGGATTCCTCGTTATTGCGGCGGTCACTTTGTTCTTCGCCGAAGAAGGAAGAAAATGGATGATGCGGCGCAAGTTAGCGCAGGCAGAAGGGGTGGGCGCATGAATGTGATCATCGTCGGCTGCGGCCGGGTGGGTGCCTCCACGGCAGCCGAGCTCGCCAGGGCGGGGCATAAGGTGGTCGTCGTCGACCGCGACCCGCACACGTTCCACTTGCTCCCGCGCATCTTCACCGGCACGACGGTCCTCGGTATCGGCTACGACCGCGAAGTGCTCGAGAAGGCCGGCATCGCCGAGGCCGACGCACTGGTGGCCGTGACGAGCGGCGACAACACCAACATCGTCACCGCACGCGTCGCCAAGGAGACGTACCGCGTGCCCGACGTGGTCAGCCGCATCTACGACCCGCGGCGGGCCGAGATCTACCGACGCTACGGCATTCAGACCTTCGCACCGACGGCGTGGAGCACGAGCAAGATCGTCGAGTTCATCGTCAGCCCGCAGCTCGAGCGCGAGGTCGCGTTCGGCAACGGCGAGGTACAGATGATGGAGGCATGGGTGCCGAAACACCTCGCCGGCAAGCCGGTGAGCGACCTCGATGTGCCCGGCGAGATACGCGTAGCGCTCGTCGTGCGCATGGGCCAGGGCGTCATCCCTGTGTCGGGCACGCGCTTCGAACTCGACGATCAGATCCACGTCGTGATCCATCAGTCGGCGGTGGAGAGGTTCCAGAAGATGATGGGGTGGAAGACGTGAGAATCATCATCGCAGGCTGCGGCACACTCGGCCGCCGGGTCGCCAGTTACACCAAAGATAAGCACGACGTCGTCATCGTCGAGAAGAACGGGGAGCGCGCCCGCGCGATCGAGGAGGAACTCGGCGTCAAGGTGATCATCGGCGACGCCGACGAGCCGGGCGTGCTCGAAGAGGCGGGTATCGACCGCGCCGATGTGTTCCTGGCGTCCACCGGCCACGACGAGGACAACCTCGTCGCCTCGCTGCTCGCCAAGAACGAGTTCAAGGTGAAGAAGGTCATCGCCGCCGTGCGAAATCGGCGCAACCGTTGGCTCTACAACCGCAGCTGGGGCGTCGATGTGGCGATCGACTCGGCGCAGATCGTCTCGCGGCTGATCGAGGAAGAGGCGACGCTCGCCGACATCGTCACGCTGCTCAGCCTGCGAGAAGGCGAGGTCACGGTCACCGCACTGAGCGTCACGGCGGAGACGTGGGCAGCGGGCAAGACGATGGGTGAGGTCGAGATCCCCGAGGGTTGCGTCGTCGCCGCACTCCTGCACGACACCGAGATCATCACTCCCAAGCCTGAGACGACGATCCAGATAGGCGACGTGATCCTCTTCATCGCCCGCCCTGGCGCGGAGTGCGAGATCACCGACAAGATGGGCTAGACGTGATCGCGGCCGGCTTGCCTGCGGGCTATGCTCTGCGGCGGCCGGCCGCGACCGACCTCGACGCGGTGCACGGTGTGGTCGCCGCTGACGAGATCGCCGCCTGCGGCCGCGCCTTCACGACGAGAGACGACGTCGCCGCGGACTGGCGCCTGCCGCGCTTCGAGTCCGAGCGCGATGCATGGGTCGTGGCCGCTCCCGGTGGCGATCTCGTCGGTTACGCGTGGATCTGGGACCCCCAGCCGAACGTGCTGATCGACGGCAGTTTCAACGTCCACCCCGACGAATATCTAAGCGACCTCGAAGAGTATCTGCTGGGGTTGATCGAGGAACGCGCCGCCGAGCTGGCCCGCCAAGCGCCGCCGGACACGCGCCCGTCGTTGGCCGTGTGGTGCGAGCAGCGCGAGCAGCGGCGCGTCGAACTCTTCGCGCGCCACGGCTTCGCCCAGGCGCGCGAGTTCTGCAACATGGAGGTCGCGCTCGACGCCAGCTTGCCCGAGCCCCGCTGGCCCGAGGGCATCGTCGTGCGCACGTTCGTCCGCGGTCGTGACGACGCAGGGGTACACGCCTCGATTGAAGACGCGTTCGCCGAACACTTCCGCTCGGCCCGGGAGTCTCTTGACGACTGGCGCGAGCGCGTGTTCGGCTTCCCCGGCCTCGACCTCGATCTGTGGTTCGTCGCCTGGGACGGCGAGCAGATCGCCGGCACCGTGCTCGCCGTGGAGGAGGACGACCGCGGCCGCATTCCCGAGCTCGCGGTGGGTGTGCAATGGCGCCACCGCGGGCTGGGCATGGCGCTGCTGCTGCAGGCGTTCCGGGCGTTGCGCGATCGCGGGTGGACGACAGCCGGACTAGGTGTGGACGCCGCCAACACCACCGGCGCGACGCGTCTCTACGAGCGCGCCGGCCTGCACGCGACGCACCGGTTCAGCGTCTTCACGAAGGATCTGCCGGCGCGAGCTTGAGCTCCATGTACTCAGTGTCGCGAAAGCCGACCAGCCACGCGCACCACCACAGGTGGAGAGTCCGCAGCCGGCGGCGTGTCTACGCCGTGAAGACACAGATCTGGTTCATGCCCGCGCGCTTGGCTACGTACAGCGCCTTGTCGGCGCACATCAGCAACTCTGTGCCTGTTTCGCCATGTTCGGGCAGAGACGCCACTCCGATGCTCAGTGTGACGTGCACGTCGAGCCGGCCCGGATAGCCCTCATGGGCGACCACCGCCGCCGCGGCCCTGATCGACTCGGCGACGTCGGCGGCGCGGCGCCCG
>Ga0207932_1000404_pt1 | contig 14527 bp, 6 predicted proteins | sample NGESurdeep092012_FD_184480 | JGI IMG/M metagenome (GOLD analysis project Ga0207932, IMG submission 184480) | Arctic peat soil microbial communities from Barrow, Alaska - NGEE Surface sample 415-2 deep-092012 (SPAdes) | ecosystem: Environmental > Terrestrial > Soil > Wetlands > Peat ...
GGCGATGACGGCGAGCACGCCCACCGCGCCGACGCCGCCGACGACCGGCACGACCGGGAACTTCTTCGCCGGCGCCGGAGCCGCAGCGCCGGCCTTCTCCTTCCTCACCATCTTCAGCGCCATCTCGGTGTCCATCAACTGCGTGGCCGCCGAGGGGCCCGCGAGGTCCATCCGGGTCGCCGGCACCGCCGGCCCGCCGATCGCCGCCTCGAGGTCGCGGCCGAACTCCGCCGCGCTCGCGTAGCGCTCGGCAAGCGACCGCGCCAGCGCGCGGTCCAGCACCGTCTGGAGGCGCGGCGGGAAGGCGATGTCGGGGCGCGCGGTCTGGAGCGGCTCCGGCGCGTCGGTGAGCCGCTTGATCATCGTCTCCTGCGACGTCTCCGCCTGGAAGGGGAGCACGCCCGTCAGGAGCTTGTACAGCACCAGCGCCAGGGAGTAGAGGTCGCTCCGCCCGTCGATCTTGTCCCCTGAGAGCTGCTCGGGGCTCATGTACTCCGGCGTCCCGACGACGAGGCCCGTCTTCGTCACCTTCTGGCCGGTCTCGTCTCCCGCGATCGCCTTCGCGATGCCGAAATCCACCACCTTGACGATGTCCGAGCCGTCCTTGGCCAGGACGATCATGATGTTGTCGGGCTTGATGTCGCGGTGGACGATCGACTGGTCGTGGGCGACCTGGAGCGCCTCCGCCGCCTGCCTCACGATGTTGGCCGCGCGCGGCGGCGGCAGCGCGCCCTCCGCCTCGGCGACCTCGGAGAGGGAGCGTCCCTCGATGAACTCCATCGCGAGGTAGATCAGTCCCTCGCTCGTCTCCCCGAAGTCGTACACCTGGCAGATGTTCGGGTGCGAGAGGCGGCTCGCGTTCGACGCCTCGCGGTTGAAGCGGCTCACCGCATCGGGGTCGTTCGACATCGCCTGCGTCATCACCTTGATGGCGCTCTTCCGCCCCATCTTCACGTGCTCGCCCAGGTAGACGGCGCCCATGCCGCCCTCGCCGAGCTTCTTGATGATGTGGTAACGGTCGGCGACGACCTGGCCGATGAGGTCCGCCAGCGGGCCCTTGGCCCGGAGGGTCTGCCCGTCGTTGGGGCAGAACTTCACGTTGTCGGGGAATTCCCGCGCACAGACCGGACAGGTCTTCACGACATCTCGACCATCAGGAGTTTGTCACCCACGAGGATCTTGGAGTTCTTGCCCAGCGGCTGGTCGCCGCGGACCGCGACGGCCACGCCATTGCGGCTCCCGGCGTCCGCCAGCACGAAGTCGGCGTCCTCGGACTTCACCGCCGCGTGCCCGCCGCTCATGGACGGATCGTACGGGAACACCCAGTCACCCTTGTCCCTCCCGAGCGCCACGTCCCGGCCGGGGGAGAGGTGGAAGATATCGCGCACGCTCCCGTCCGCCCGGAGCTGCGTGAGACACGCGATGTCCGCGCTCGGCACCAACGACCCCATCCGCCGCGTGGCGTCCGCCTCCGGCGGGTGCGGGCCCGGGTAGCCGAGGCGCCGGAACCGCAGCAACTGCGAGCCGATGAGGACCAGGTCGCCATCCACCAGCTTGTGCGGCCCCGCGAGGAACACCCACGTCCCGTTCCGGGACCCCAGATCGCGGATGGAGAGCTGCCCTTCCTTCCAGATCAGGAGGGCGTGCATCGGCGAGAGGTAGGCGTCGTCGGCGAAGGAGACGTCGGCGCCCGCGCGCCCGATGGTCGTCTCCTCCCCCGTCAGGGGGTGCCGGCTCCCCTTCGTGCCGTCCTCGGCTACCACGACGAGCTGGATCGGCGGCGCCGACGCCCGCTTGGCGGTGAACACCGCCGTCGCCTCGTGGGGCGCGGAGACCCGGTCCCCCTTCCCGAGCGGCGTCGCGCAGTTCGGGCAGAACTTGAACGACGGGTCCGGGATGGCGGTGCCGCACTTGGTGCAGGTGATCGCGCTCGGATCCACCGCAGCCTCCAACTTGGCGCCGCAGAATGCGCAGAAGGGGAGCGCCGTGTCCACTTCGTGGCCGCACGAGCTGCACTTCGGGACGACGGACGGGATCCCCGTGCCGGCGGTCGCATAGACGCGCGTCGCCGGCATGCCGCTCGCGGCGGCGCCGACGGGCCTATTCATGGCCATCGCGGAGGCGCTGAGCGGCTTCCCGCAATCCATACAGAAGCGGGAACCGGGGTCGTTTTGCCGGCCGCAGTGCGCGCACGTCGTCACGACTCGGGGAGCCTCCGCAGGGATCGGCGTTGGCTGATGAGGTTGCCAATATAGAGTCCGGCCGGAGGGGGGTCAACCGAGCTAAATTGACGGTGCGCCGAGAGTTGGTGTACGTTGGGCACTCGATGCCTACTCCACGCGCATACTCCGCCGTTGCCCTCTTCGCGGCCACCCTGCTCTTTGCCCCCGCCGCCGCCGCCCAGGTCCGGGCGAGCCGGCGCCCGGTGCCGCTGCCCACCATCCCCGCCTCGCGGGGCGCCCTCCAGGTGCGGGTGGTCTACCCGCCCGCCGGCTCGCTCGTGACCGCCCGGGACTCGACGTTCGTCTTCGGGTCCGTGGGGAACGGCCTCGCGCACCTCGCGATCGACGGCCACCCGGTCGCGGTGGCGCCGAACGGGGCGTTCCTGGCGTTCATTCCGCTGCCCAGCGACACCGCCGCCTCGCTGCGCGTCGTGGCCACCCTCGGCGCCGACTCGGCCGTCCTCGTGCAGCACGTGCGCCTCCCGGCGCGTCCCGTCGTTCCCGCCCGCGCCCTCTGGATCGACGGGGGATCCGCGGAACCCAGGGGCGAGCGTTGGGCCGAGGCGGGGGAGCCCATCCGCGTCTCCGTGCGTGCCGCGCCCGGAGCGGCGGTGTCGGTCCGCCTCCCCGACGGCCGGCTCTTCCCGCTGGCGCCCGACACCCTGCGGGAATCGTCCCCCGGGACCTTCGAGCGGCAGGCGCCCCGCCCGGTGGCGCCCCCCGCGCTCCGCTATCGCGGCGCCTTCCCGGCCGCGGCCCTCGGCGCGCCACTGCCCGAGGTCACCGCGCGTGAGGTGCCTCGATCAGACACGGGAGGCGCAGGCGCGACCCTCCTCGCCGTCCTCGGTGCCGACACCGTGCGCACCGCGCTCCCCCTCCGCCTCACGCTCCTCGATCCCGACCGGCGTGCCGTCGTCCTGCTGAGCGACGACACCACCGGCACCGAGGCGACCGACGGCGCCGTCGTGGGGACCCCCTCGCCCGACGGCACGTACCACTGGTTCTTCCGGAACGGCACCCGGGTCGAGGTGAGCGGCCGGACAGGGGATGCGCTCCGCTTGCGACTCTCCCACGCGGCGTCGGCGTGGGTGGGCCTCGATGGCGTGGCCGCGGTGCTCCCGGTGGGCACGCCCCCCCCGGCGGCGCGGGTGACGCTGGTCCGCCTCGCCCCCGGCGCCTCGAGCGTCGCCGCCCGCTTCGCCCTGACCGGCCGCGTGCCCTTCCGGGTGGACGAGGACGATCGCGGCATCACCGTGCGGCTGTACGGCACGCAGTCGGACCTCGACTTCATCCAGTACGGGGGGACCGACCCCCTCGTCCCGCGGATCACGTGGGCGCAGCCCTCGGACGACGAGTGCACGGTGACGTTCGAGCTCTCGAGGCCCCTCTTCGGCTGGCGCGCGCGCTGGGAAGGGGAGAGTCTCGTGCTCGAGATCCGCCGCCCGCCGGTCGTGAACGCCGCGCGGCCGCTCCGGGGCCGGCTCATCGCGGTGGACCCCGGACACCCGCCGGTGGGTGCGAGCGGTCCCACGGGGCTGCGGGAAGCGGAAGCCAACCTCGCCGTCGGCCTCGCGCTGAAGGCGATCCTCGAGCAGGCCGGGGCACGGGTCCTGATGACGCGGACGGTGGACACCGCCGTCGGACTGTACGAGCGCACGACGCTGGCGGAGCAGGGGGACGCGGAGATCCTCGTCTCCATCCACAACAACGCCTTCCCCGACGGCGTGAACCCGTGGGCCAACGCCGGGACCAGCACCTACTACTTCCACCCGCGCAGCGCCCCCCTCGCGTTCCTCGTGCAGGACGCGCTGGTCGGGGAGATGGGGCTGCGGAACCTCGGGGTGGGGCGCGGGAACTTCGCGCTCGTGCGCCCCAGCTGGATGCCGGCGATCCTGACGGAGGGTGCGTTCCTGATGATCCCCGAGCAGGAGAACGGCCTCCGCACCCCGGCGTACCAGCGGGCGTACGCGCGCGGCATCGCCCTCGGCATCCAGGCGTACCTGCGGCGGTGGGCACCGGCGCGCTGACGCCGCGGCGCACGGGGCCCGCCCGCCCCGTGGCGGCCGCGCTCGCCCTCGCGGCGGCTCTGGCGATGCGCGCCCCCGCGCCGGCGGTGGCGCAGGCCGATCCGACGGGCCGCTGGACCACGCTCGAGACCACGCACTTCCGCGTCCACGTGCGCCGCGGCGAGGAATCCCTCGGCGAACGCGTCGCCGGCGAAGCGGAGGAGGCGTGGGCCGCCCTCGCGACCCGCCTGCCGGCCCCGCACCGCCGCGTGGACCTCGTCGTCAGCGACAACGCCGACTTCGCCAACGGTTTCACCACCGTCTTCCCCTCGCCCCGGATCGTCCTGTACCCCGTGCCCCCGACGGGGGACGTGGAACTGCAGCGCTACGATCGGTGGCTGCGGCTCCTCGTCACCCACGAGCTGACGCACGTCTTCCACCTCGACCTCGCGCGCGGCTGGTGGCGGCTGGGGCGCGCGGTCCTCGGACGCGCGCCATTCCTCTTCCCCAACGCGCTCCTCCCCACCTGGCTCACCGAGGGGACCGCGGTCCACTACGAGTCGGCGCTGACGGAGGGAGGACGGGACCGCGGGAGCTTCCATCCCGCCGTCGTGGGCGCCCAGGCGGCGGAGCGGGGGGGCCTCACGATCGACGCGGCGAACGCCGCCTCGCCGCGCTGGCCCGGCGGCACGCGGCCGTACGCGTTCGGTGCCACCTTCCTCACCGAGCTCAGCCGGGAGGGGGGAGACAGCGCCGTCGCGCGGCTGGCGGTCGAGACGGCGCGCGCGCCGCTGCCGTACCTGCTCCTGAACCGTGCGGTGCGCCGAGCCGCCGGCGAAGGGGCGACCGCGGCATGGCGGGCGTGGCAGAGCGCGCTCGTCGGTCGCGCGGGGGCGAGCGCCGGCGCGCCGGCCGTGGCCGGGGTGACGGGGCTGCGGAGCCTGGTGCCGCCCCGCGTCTCGCCTGACGGCAGGCGGATCCTGTTCGTCCTCGACGATGGCCGCGATGAGCCCCGGCTCGCCGTCCTGGATCGGGCGAGCGGGATGGTCCGCGTGCTGGCCCGGGTGAACGGCGGTCTTGGGGTGGCGTGGGACACGGCGGGCGGAGTGATCGCTTCGGAGTTCGAGTTCGACGGCCCGTACCGGTTGCGGGCGGAGCTCTTCCGCGTGAGCGCTGCCGGTCGCGAGGACCGGCTCACCCACGCCGCGCGGCTCCTCGACCCCGACGTCGGCGCCGACGGCTCCGTCCTCGCCGTGCGCCTGGACGCGGGAGCGAACGCCCTCGTCCGCTGGTCCGCGGCCGGCGTGCGGGCGCTGACGGCGCCGGTTCCCCTGGTGGAATGGGCGCAGCCGCGCCTTTCCCCCGACGGCCGCCTCGTCGCGGCGACGCGCGCGACGCGCGGGGCCCTCGACGTCGTGCTGCTCGATGCCGACGGCCGGCTCGCCCGCGAGGTCACCCGTGACGCCGCGCTGGACCAGATGCCGGCGTTCAGCCCCGACGGCGCGTGGCTCTTCTGGGCGAGCGACCGGAGCGGCCGCTCGGAGCTCTACGCCACGCGTGTGGCCGACTCGTCCGCCGGCTGGTGGCGCGTCACGGCCGAGCCGTTCGGCGCGTATGCGCCCGCGCCCGCGACCGACTCCGTCTTCTTCCTCGCGTACCACAGCGACGGCTACCGGCTCGCGGCCGCGCCCTTCGACACGCTGGCGTGGACGCGGGTGGCGGGGACGGAACGGATGCCCGGCGACGCCGAGCGCGGGCCGGAGCCCGCCAGAGGGGACTCCGCCGCGAGCGACGCCGCGCCGTCAGTGCCGATCCTCGCGCACCATCCGTACCGTCCCTGGCCCGCGCTCCTGCCGCAGTACTGGCTCCCCCTCGGCGCCGTGCAGGGCCGCTCCGGCTGGGCCGGCCTGTACACGAGCGGCGAGGACGCCTTGGGGCGGCACGCCTACGCGGTGAGCGCGCTCGCCGGAACGGGACTCGCCGCGGGCACGTGGCGGGCGACCTTCGGGTACCAGTACGCGGGACTCTCGCCGGTGGCGCTCGACCTCGCCGTCTCGCGCGCCGAGGACGCGTTCACCGCGCGCCGCCTCCCGCCCGACACCGGCGTGGTGGAGGGGTGCTGCCTGCGGACCGATGAGGCCTCGGCCGGCGTGACCGCGCGCCGGCGCCGGTACCGCGGAGACGCCGCGGTGCGCGTGGGCGCGGAGTACCAGCGCGAGTGGGACGTGGAGCGGGCCGGGGCGGTGGTGAGCGCGGCCGCGAGTCACGTGGTGGAGTCGGCCTTCGCGATCTCGCCGCAGCGGGGGTGGCGCGCCTCGCTCTTCCTGCGGCGGCGCTGGCGGCTCGCGGAGACGGGGGGATACGGCGAGGGAGTCGTGCGCGGCGCGGCGTATCTTCCCCTGCCGGGCGGCGGGTTCGCGCGGCCCGTGCTCGCCGCGCGCGTCGCGGTGGGCTACCTGACGGGCACGGACTCGGTCCTCTTCGGGGTCGGCGGACTCTCGGGAGGCGAGGTGCCGCTCCTCCCCGGCTTCGCGGCCGGGACCACCGCCCGGGACTTCCCCGCGCGCGGCTTCGCGCCCGGCGAGGCGGTGGGCCGCGGGGCCGCGTCGGCGAGCGTGGAATGGCGCGTGCCGGTCGCGCTGGTCGGACGGGGCCTGGGCCTCGCGCCGGGGTCGCTCGACCGCCTCTCCCTCGCGGTGTTCGCCGACGGCGCGATGGCGTGGTCCCCTCTCGCGTGGCGAACGACCTTCTCCTGGCTCGCCGGCCGCACGACGCTGGCGTCGGCGGGTGTCGAGGGCGTGGCCGACCTGGGGGTGCTGTACGACTATCCGGTCCGCCTGCGCGTCGGCGTTGCGCAGCGCCTCATCCCGCGTCGCGGCGCGCAGGGGTACGTCGCGCTGGGCGCGACCTTCTAGGCCGACGGGTCACCCTCCGCCTCCACCCCTCGCGGGACGGGGTATCTTATAAGGAGTATGACGAGCTCGCGGCGGTCCCTCATGGTGGCGGCTCTCGCGGCGTCGGTCGCCGCGAGCGCTCGCGCCCAGTCGCCGGCGGAACGCGCCGGCCTCGATTCGCTGCGCGCCGCGATCCAGGCGGTCGGCGACTCCACCGCCCTTCTGGCCCGGGAGCAGGAGCGCATCGCGGTCGCCCGCCAGAACCGGGACGACCCGTTCCTGCACTTGGAGCTGGGCTTCATCGGCTACCGCCTCGGCGAGATCACTGGGCAGCGGAAGCACTACGACGACGGGGCGGGGGAGTTCGAGTGGGCATCGGACCTCCGCCCCACGTGGCCGCTCCCCTGGTACTGGCTCGGCGTGGCGGAGCTCGCCATCGGCGAGTCGTCGGTCATCCCCCTCGAGAATCTCCGGCAGGTCCTTGGCGCCGATCCGCTCTCGAAGGCGGCGCGGGCGTTCGCAAGGGCCGCCGAAGCCGACCCGGCGTTCACCCCGGCGCTCGTGGATCTCGGCACCACGGCCCTGCGCCAGCGCGTCGCGCCCCTCCTCACGGTCGCCCAGCGTGCCTTCCGCATGTCGGCGGGGACGGCCGCGGGCACCCGGCCGGCGGTCCTCCTGGTGCGGGGCCGGGTGGAGCGCGAGCTCGGCGCGAACGACTCCTCGCTCGTGGCGCTCCGAGCCTACGTGGCGCACGGGGGCGATCCGACGCTCGGCGGCCTCGAGGTCGCGCGCAGCCTCTACGCGGTCGGCCGCCCCGACTCCGCCATCGCGGCCTACTTCGCCGCGGCGACGCGCCGCCCCCTGAGCGACAGCGCCAAGGCCGAGTTCCGCCGCGAGATCTTCTGGATCGCGTCGTCCGCCGACCTGCGTGCCTATGACGGGCTCGCCGGGGACTCGGTGGGGCCGTGGCTGCGGCGGTTCTGGGGCCGGCGCGACCTGGCCGACGCACGCCACAGCGGCGACCGGCTGATCGAGCAGTTCCGGCGCTTCGCCTACGCGCGCGAGCACTTCCGGCTGGGGACGCGGCACCGGCACTACGACATCGCGGAGATCTACCGCGATTCCACGCAGGCGGAGTTCGACGACCGCGGCGTGATCTACCTCCGCCACGGCGAGCCCGATGCGCGGGCGACCCTCGTCGCGGCCGAGCCGAACGAGAGCTGGGCGTACCGGCGGCCGCCGCCGGAGGGCGACCTCATCTTCCATTTCGTGGCGCGCGGGCACATCCAGGACTTCAAGCTGGTCGGCAGCCTCCTCGACGTGCTGGACTTCAGCGTCGCGGGCAGCCTCGCCTCGCCGACCGACGTGCCGACGAGCGTGGTCGAGGGGCTGCTCGCCTCGCGCTCCGCCATCTCGCCGATCTACGACCAGCTGGCGCGCGCCGGCGTGGGGGGCCGCTCGCGCCTCCTGGCGCAGGAACGCCAGGAGATGACGCGCGAAGTGCAGGTGGGGACGACCACCGACTCGTACCCGCTGCGCTTCCCGCACGACCTCAGGCCGGTGGTGTCGTCGTTCGCGGTGGCCCGCGACGACGGGGAGGGCGAGCTGCACGTGGTGTTCGCGATCCCGGCCGGGGCGCTGACGGAGTACGCGGTCGCGTCGGGCGGGGTGGGCTATCCGCTGCGCCTCCGCGTGGTCGTGTTCGACGCGCGGCAGCGGCAGGTCGGGGGCGTGGACACGCTGCGGATCTTCGGCGCGCCGGCCGGGCTCCCGGCGGGGAGCTACCTCTCCGGCCAGCTCGCCGTGGTGGTGCCTCCCGGCACCTACCGGTTCCACTTCGTGGCGGAGGAGCTCCAGGCCGAAGCGGGGGCGCTCGTGCCCGGGCGGGCGGTCGACGTGCCCGCGCGAGGCGGCGGGTTCGCCGCGAGCGACCTGGTCCTCGGACGCACCGGGAGCGGGCTGGTGTGGCGCAGGCCCGAGGGGGAGGTGCCCCTCGACCCGCTCCTCCGGTACGCGCGGGACGGGACGCTGGAGCTCTATTACGAGGTGTACGGCCTGCCGGAGCGTGCCACCGTCGAGACGCACGTGGCGCTCTCGCCCCGCTCGAGGGGCTCCCTCTTCTCGCGGATCTTCGGGCGCCGCGGCGGGGTCCGCCTCAACTACATCACCGAGACCGACGCCCCGGGCCTCTCGCGGGTGCGTCAGCGCATCGATCTGACCGGCCTCGCGCCGGGGCGCTACGAGCTGGAGGTGACCCTCCGCGACGGCGCGTCGGGGGCGCAGGTCGTGCGCCGCCAGGCCTTCGAGATCGCTGCGCAGCGCGCGCCTTGACCCCTCTCTCCGCGCGCCCTAAGTTGACCCGCTAACGCGCGTTAGCCGAGGCCTCCGAACTCCATATGTTCTGCTCCCGCTGCGGTACGGAAGTCCAGGTGTCGAGCAAGTTCTGTCCCACGTGCGGACTGGACTTGACCACGATCACCCGAGGCGCGACGTCCGCGCAGCCTGTGGCGCAGCCCCCGCAACCGGACGAAGCGGAGATCGTGCGGGACGCGCTCAAGGACGAGTACGAGCTGGAGAAGGAGCTCGGGCGCGGCGGGATGGCGATCGTCTTCAAGGCCCGCGACAAGTCGCTCGAGCGCGAGGTCGCCATCAAGGTCCTGCCGTTCTCGCTCTCGTTCGACGCGGAGTTCGTCGAGCGGTTCCAGCGCGAGGCGCGCACCGCCGGCAAGCTCGAGCACCCGAACATCATCCCGATCTACCGCGTCGGCAAGTCGGGGCGGGTCATCTACTTCGTCATGAAGTTCATCCGCGGGAAGTCCCTTTCCGCGGTCGTCGAGACGCGCGGCGCGCTCCCCGTGCCCGAGCTCAAGCGCGTGCTCATCGAGTGCTCCCGGGCGCTTGGCTTCGCGCACAAGCACGGCATCGTGCACCGCGACATCAAGCCCGACAACATCATGTTCGACGAGCTGGGCCAGGCGATCGTGACCGACTTCGGGATCGCGAAGGCCCAGTCCGGCGCCCGCCTCACGGGCACCGGCATGTCCATCGGCACGCCGCACTACATGAGCCCCGAGCAGGCGCGGGCCCAGAACCTCGACGGCCGGAGCGACCTCTACTCCCTCGGCGTCGTGGCCTACCAGTGCCTCACCGGACACGTGCCCTTCGACGGCGAGGACAGCTTCTCCATCGGTTATAAGCACATCATGGAGGAGCTCCCCGTCCCGCCGCTGGAGAACGCCGACCAGCGGGAGTTCTTCACCGTCGTTCAGAAGATGATGGCGAAGAAGGCCGAGGACCGGTTCCAGACCGCCGAGGACGTGGTGCACGCCCTCGAGTCCCTGGGCGGCCCCTCGGCGCGCGTCTCGATGACCGACATGGCGACGATGCCGACGCGGGCGATCGAGCCGATGAAGGCGCCGCCGCCGGCGATCTCGTTCGCCGCCACGACGCCTCTCCCGCGCGCGTCGGCGTCCATGGGCATCCCCGCCGACGTCGCCGCGGCCGCCGCGGCGAAGGCCGCCGCGCCGGCACCGCCGGCGGCGCCTCCCAAGGCGAAGCCCGCGCCCCGGCCCGCCCCGAAGCCGAAGAGCAAGGCGCCGTTCGTCGCGCTGGCGGCGATCGCCGTCGTCGCGCTCGCGCTGGGCGGCTACATGTTGTTCGGGCGCGGCACGCCGCAGGTCGCCGTGCAGCCCCCGGCCGACACGACGCCCCCGGCCCCCGCGACCCCCGACACCGCCAAGGCGCGCGCCGACAGCATCGCCGCGGCCCAGACGGCGGCGGCCCCGACGCCCTCGCGCACCACGCCCACGCGCACCGCGCCCCCGCGGGCCACCCCTCCGGCGCGCCCCGTCACGGCGGCGGCGCCCAGCGGGCCTAACGGCACGCTGAGCGTTTCGGGCAACATCCCGCGTGGCGCGACAATCACGGTGGATGGCCGCCGCGGCAGCGAGCACGAGAAGCTGCCCCCGGGCCGGCACACCCTCCGCGTCGCGGCGTCCGGATTCCAGAACTACGAGGCGCAGGTGGACATCGCGTCGGGGCGCGTGACCTCGCACGCCGTCACGATGATCGCGGCCTCGACGGCTCCCGCTGCTCCGGTCGCGGCGACGCCCCAGGCCGCCGCGGGCGCGCCCGCCCCCGAGTGCGCCAACCCGACGTTCGGCGTCCTCAACACGCGGAACGCCTGCTACACCGTCCGGCCGACCTCGCGGACGCCGCCCCTCGCGGTGGCGCCTTCGTCGTGCACCGGAACCGTGACGCCGGCGACCGTCCTGCTGAAGGTGAGCCCCACGGGTGACGTGGCCCTCGCCTCGGCCAGCGCCCCCGCGTCCAATTGCAGCGCCTTCAACGCCGCCGCCCTCGCCGTGGCGCGCGACCTCTCCTTCACGCCCGCGACCAAGGGGGGGCAGCCCGTCGAGGCGTGGATCAAGCTGAGCATCCGCCCGCAGCCGCCGCGTTGAAGATCCACGACACCGCCTGGGTGGCCCCGGGCGCGGACGTGATGGGCGACGTGTCGCTGGGCGAGCATTCGAGCGTGTGGTACCGGTGCGTCCTCCGCGGCGACATCGGCCCCATCGTCATCGGCCCCCGGTCCAACATCCAGGATCTCAGCGTCGTCCACGTCCTCGAGGGCGTCGGCTGCACCGTCGGCGCCGACGTCGGGGTGGGACACCGTTGCATCCTGCACGCCTGCACGGTCGAGGACGGGTGCCTGATTGGGATGGGGAGCATCGTCCTGGACCACGCCCGGGTGGGCGCCGGCTCGGTCGTGGGCGCCGGAGCGGTGGTGCCGGAGGGGATGCAGATTCCGCCGGGATCCCTCGTCCTCGGCGTCCCGGCGAAGATCGTCCGGCCGGTGGACGACGCGCTCCGGGGCCGCATCCGCCTCACTACCGAACACTACGTCGAGCTCGCCCTGCGACATCGGGACGGAATGTACCCGCGATTCGAGGCGTGACCGCCAGCGGCGCCTGGTGATGGTCGCTAGGTTTGTGATGTGCAAAGTGAAGAGTTGAGGCAGCGACAGGGGATTCGCGGGGTGTTGCCCGCACCGCACAATCGCTTAGCTTGTCACCCCGCTTTTCTTTGCAGCCGCATCCACACCAACTCTGAGCGGATGTCGCACCAGTCGGGACACTGTCCCGGCATCGCGGCGTCGTAGGGCACGGGAGAGGGAAGCACGATGGCTTTGAGCGATTCGGCCCGCCGGAAGGCGTTGCAGCTCAGTTCGAACGCGGTCACGGTGCTGCAGCGCCGCTACCTGGTCAAGGACGATGCCGGCCGGCCCGTCGAGGAGCCGTCGGACCTCTTCTGGCGTGTGGCGCGGACCATCGCGGCGCCGGACCTGACCTACGGCGCGTCCGAAGGGGCGGTGGAGGCGGTGGCGGAGGAGTTCTACCGCCTGATGGCCGAACGGAAGTGGATGCCCAACAGCCCCACCCTGATGAACGCGGGGCGGCCCCTGGGCCAGCTCTCGGCCTGCTTCGTCCTGCCGGTGGCCGACGCCCTCTCCGACGGCAAGAGCGGCATCTACGACACCCTCCGGGCCATGGCGCTGGTGCACCAGTCGGGGGGCGGCACAGGCTTCTCCTTCAGCCGTCTGCGCCCCAAGAACGACGTGGTGCGCTCCTCGATGGGCGTGGCCTCGGGCCCGATCTCGTTCATGAAGCTGTACGACGCTTCCACCGACGTGGTGAAGCAGGGCGGGACCCGCCGCGGCGCCAACATGGGCATCCTCCGGGTGGACCACCCCGACATCCTCGAGTTCATCGGCTGCAAGGACGACACCACCCAGATCACGAACTTCAACATCTCGGTGGCGGTCACCGACGCCTTCATGGAGGCGGTGAAGGACGGCCGGCCGTACGACCTGATCCACCCGCGCACCCGCAAGGTCACGGGCCAGCTCGACGCCCGCGACGTGTTCGCGAAGATCGTCACCGGCGCCTGGAAGACGGGCGAGCCGGGCGTGTACTTCATCGACCGCGCGAACGCCTACAATCCGGTCCCGCACCTCGGCGCCTACGAGGCGACGAACCCCTGCGGGGAGCAGCCTCTTCTCCCCTACGACGTCTGCAACCTCGGCTCGATCAACCTCGGCCTGTTCGTGAAGGACGGCGAGGTGGATTGGGAGGACCTGCGCCGCACGGTGCACCTGTGCACGCATTTCCTCGACAACGTGATCGACGCCAACCGCTACCCGATGCCCGAGATCGACGACCTGGCCAAGCGCATCCGGCGGATCGGGCTGGGCGTGATGGGCTGGGCGGACATGCTGGTCCGGCTGGGCGTGCCCTACCATTCGGCCGAAGCGGTCGAGTTCGGGCGGCAGGTGATGCGGTTCGTGGACGAGGAGTCGAAGGTCGCGTCGGAGAAGCTCGCCGAGTCCCGCGGCGTGTTCCCGGAGTGGGAGCGGAGCATCTGGGGTCCCGACGCGAGCTGCGCCCGCACCGCCGCCGGCGAGCGCGTCCGGCCGATGCGCCGCCTCCGCAACTGCAACATGACGACCGTGGCGCCCACGGGGACGATCTCGATCATCGCCGGCTGCTCGAGCGGCATCGAGCCCCTGTTCGCCGTGGCGTTCCTCCGGAACCAGGCCGGCACGCTGATGACGGACGCGAACGAGGACTTCGTCCGCTTCGCCAAGGATGGGAACTGGTACTCCGACGAGCTGATGCAGAAGATCGCGGCGGAGGGGCACATCCACTTCCCGCAGGTGCCGGAGCTGCTGCAGCGGGTGTTCGTGACGGCGCACGACGTGGCGCCGGAATGGCACATCCGGATGCAGGCGGGGTTCCAGGAGTTCACCGACTCCGCCATCAGCAAGACCTGCAACTTCCCGCAGGAAGCGAAGCAAGAGGACGTCCGCAGGATCTACGAGCTCGCCTTCGAGCTGCAGTGTAAGGGCGTGACGGTCTATCGCGACGGCAGCCGCGACATGCAGGTGCTCTCCACCGGCAAGACGGCGAAGGACGTGGCGCAGAAGGGGAGCGGGGCGCCGGCGCCGGGCGCGGCGGTGGACGGCGGCGAGCCGCCCTTCGAGACGGAGCGGGAGATGGCCGACCTGCGCGGGCAGGTGGCCGAGCTGGAGGCGGAGCTGGACCGCGTGCGGCGGCAGCTGCACGACGCCGAGTCGGAGAACGCCCAGCGGCGGGCCAAGCGCTCGCGCCCCGACCTCCTGCGCGGCATGACGCGGCGGATCGAGACCCCCCTCGGCACCGCGTACGTCACCATCACCGAGGACGAGAAGGCGCAGCCGTTCGAGATCTTCATCTCCCTCGGCAAGGCCGGCGCCCCGCTGATGGCGGACGTGGAGGCCATCGGCCGGCTGATCAGCCTGGGCCTGCGCTCGGGCATCCCGATGTCGGAGATCCACCGCCAGCTGCGCGGCATCTCCAGCGACCGG
>Ga0207932_1000405_pt1 | contig 14512 bp, 10 predicted proteins | sample NGESurdeep092012_FD_184480 | JGI IMG/M metagenome (GOLD analysis project Ga0207932, IMG submission 184480) | Arctic peat soil microbial communities from Barrow, Alaska - NGEE Surface sample 415-2 deep-092012 (SPAdes) | ecosystem: Environmental > Terrestrial > Soil > Wetlands > Peat ...
AATGGGGATTAAAATTTGTCCGCCGCCGCGTTTTTGGGCTTTGGTCTTGTCCCATTCGTTGACGAGAAAATGTTTCAGTGACGCCAGCAGAAACGAACGGAACCGGCCTTTCGCGGGATCCACGCCGGCAAGATATTTTTTTTCCAGCAGGCGCGCGAAAAATTCCTGGGTTAAATCCTGCGCATCGTGCGGGCTGTGACCCTGCCGCCGCACGAATGCGTAAATGGGGAACCAGTAGGTGCGGCAGAGTTTTTCCAGCGCGTCGGCGGATTGCGGTGACGTCTTGTCGCGCGCCGACAGCACGAGCGACCAATGGGTGGTGACAAACGCAGGGCGCGGTGGCGGTTCGGCGCAGGCTGGAGTTGAGTTTGGTTCGGTCTGGCTTGAAGTGCTCACCAACGCGAACGTAACGCCGTTCGCGTTGAAAACGCAAGTGCGCTTACACTGCGCTTACACTGCGGATGATTGCAGTTGCTTTTGGACGCGCTCGAAAACCGTTGCGGGCGGAATCGCCTTCAGGCATTCATCCGGCTTTTCGTAGGTGCAATGCGATTTCAGACAGGGGGAGCAGGGGAGGTCAATGCGCAGCACGTTTTCGAGATGACCATACGGGCCGGTGCGACGGGGTTCGGTGGGGCCGAAGAGCGCCACGAGCGGTTTGTTTAACGCGGCGGCGGCATGCATCGGGCCGGTGTCGTTGGTGACCATCAACTCGCACCGCCGCAGCCATTCGATCATTTCGGGCAGCGAAGTTTCGCCGCACAAGTTCAATGAGCGTTGTGGCTCGGCGCGCAAAACAATTTCGGCCAGCGGTTTGTCCTCGGCGGCGCCGAGGATGGCAAAACGCGTGTCGGGAAGATGTTTTGCGAGCAAGCGAACGAGCCCGGCAAAATAATCCACCGGCCAGCGTTTGTTTTCCCAGCGCGCGCCGGGCTGGATGGCGATCCAACGCGCGCCGTCCGTTTGCCATTTGGATTTGACGGCAGCGGCGATGGCGGGACGTTCGGGCAGCCAGGTAAAATTTTTGTGGACCGGCACGCCGAGCCGTGGCAGCACGGCGAGATACCAGTCCACGGCGTGGGTGTGGAACGATGCGCGGCGGATGGCGACATCATAAAATCCCCGCGCGCCTTCGCGGACTTCGTCGAGGCCGACGAGGAATTTTCCATTGGCGAGCCACGCGAACGCGCCGCTGCGCGCGAGGCATTGGAGGTCAATGACCCAGTCGAAATTCTGCGCCCGCATCCAGCGGAGGCTGCGGAGCATTTCCGGCCAGTGCCGGGGTGCGGCCCAGCGTTTGCGCTCGAAGCGGACGATGCCGGCCAGATCGGGATCGCCTTCGAGGAGCGGCGCGAGGGCGGAATCAATCCACCAGAAAATTTCGCTGGCGGGCAGATGGCGTTTAATGAGCCGCAGCACGGGCAGGGCCTGGATGACATCGCCGAGCGAGCTGGGTTTGAGGAGGAGGATTTTCAAATGAAGAATTTAGAATGAGGAATGAAGAAACGAAAATGGCGCGTTCCGCGCAAATTGAAATTCTTCATTCTGCATTTTTCATTCTTCGTTTTACCTTCCAAATTCCAGCCGTTCGGCAAGGCGTTCGGGCAGGCCGGCGGCGCGGATTTTTTTCTGGGCGGTGGCGATGTCGTAATCGAGCCGGCGAAGTTCAATGGTTCCGGCGTCCATGTCGTAAATGACGTAGGCGGCCCTGGGGTTGTTGTCGCGCGGCTGGCCGACGGCGCCGACGTTGATGAAATATTTTTTGGAAGAATCAATTTTAAATTTTGAATAGGTGCCGCCGCGGACGGCGGTGTCGCGCATGAAGGCGACGGGCACATGGGTGTGGCCGAAGAAACAGACCTGCGTGTTCTGATACGGAAAACTGGCGGCGGCGGCGAGTTTGTCAAAGACGTAACCCCAGCGTTGCGGCGCATCGAGCGTGGCGTGAACCATCGTGAAGTTGGCGGCCATGCGGGTGTACTTGAGATCGCGCAGCCATTGGCATTCTTCCTCGGAAAGTTGTTCGCGCGTCCAGTGAACGGCGTCGGCGGCATGGGGATTGAAACCTTCCAGCGGGTCGTCGGTGGAACAGTATTCGTCATGATTTCCCTTCACACAGGGGATGTTCATTTCGCGGACGATGGCGAGGCATTCATTGGGATTGGCGTTGTAACCGACGACATCGCCGAGACAGACGATATGCGTCGCGTTTTGGGTTTTAATGTCAGCCAAAACAGTTTGGAACGCTTCCAGGTTGCCGTGGATGTCAGCGATGATGGCGTATCTCATTGCGTTTAGGGGACAATTTCAAAACCGTGAAATTCATTTTGTGCGTCGTTCCAATTTACACTTTCGTCGCGGACAAATCCAGCAAGTCCTGCGCCACGAATCGCGTCACGAAACGACTCCAGTTCCGCGCGGGCGCCCTCGGCAATCAATTCCACGCGACCGTCCGGCAAATTGCGGACGACGCCGGTGACTTCAAAGCCGGTGGCGACGGTTTTCGCGGTGTAGCGAAATCCGACACCCTGCACCCAGCCTGAATAAAAAATTTGCATACGACAGCGATTCATGACGGACGTGACGGCTTGCGGCTGTCCCGGCACGGCAGGATGAAGCCAAAGCCGGACGCCGGACGCAATGTTTTATTAGCAGGTGGAAAAGCTTTCTCTTTTTTTTAAGGTTTCTGTTTGACCGTTCGGGGAATTTCCCGTAATCAGCATGGGCTGGCTCAAACCCAAAACCGAACAGTCTGGCGGCGTTGACGGCGGCGAGCGGCGCGAACAGAAATGCTGAACACAAAATCATTCCTGGCAGTGGATTTCGGGGCGGGCAGCCTCAAGCTGGCGGAGTTTGAAATCAACGAAGCCGGCGGTTTGTGTCTCAAAAATTTTTCCATCAAACCGCTCGGCCTCGAGGGCGCCCAGGAATCTTCCCGCGAAGCGACCACGCTCAAGGCATTGCGCGAGGTGCTGGTGGAAACCGGCACCAAGGCGCGGGACATTAACGTCTGCGCGCCGGGTTTTCAGGTATTTTCCAAATTCGTCAAGCTCCCGCCGGTGGACGCGGGCAAGGTGACGCAGATCATCCAATACGAAGCGCAGCAGAACGTGCCGTTCCCGCTCGCGGAGGTGGTGTGGGATTATCAAATTTTGGGTTCCAGCACCGGTGGCGAACTGGAAGTCCTGCTGGTGGCGATCAAATCCGACGTGGTCGAAGGTCTGTTTCGCATGGCGGAGGAGGCGAAGCTGCGGTTGCAACTGTGCGACGTGTCGCCCGCGGCGTTGTGCAACGCCTTTCGCTACAACTATGGCGAACTGGAGGGTTGCACGATGCTGCTGGACATCGGCGCCAAGACGAGCAACCTGCTCTTCTTCGAGAACGGCAAGGTTTTCTCCCGCAGCATCAGTTTGGGCGCGAATTCCATCACGCAGGATTTTGCGAACGAGTCGAAATTAAAATTTGAAATTGCCGAACAGAAAAAAATTGCCGAAGGCTTCGTCAGTCTCGGCGGTGCTTACGCGGAGCCGGAAAGTGAGTACCAGGCGGCCATCGCCAAAATCGCGCGGCAGTTCATGACCAAGCTGCACATCCAGGTCAACCAGACGAAGCAGTTTTATCGCGGGCAACAAGGCGGTTCGGAGTCGCTGCGTTTGTTTTTGTCCGGCGGCGCGTCCATCATGCCTTATACGGCGCAATTTTTCGCGGAAAAGCTGAATGTGCCGGTCGAATACTTCAATCCGTTCCGCAACGTGCAAATTGATCCGGCGGTGAATCTGGAGGAGCTGGCGCGCGTGGCGCACTCGCTGGGCGAAGTGGTCGGCCTGGGATTGCGGAATCTGGCGAATTGCCCGGTGGAAATGAATTTGATGCCGAGCAGCACGTTGCGCTGGCGGACTTTCAACGAAAAGAAACCGTATTTCATCTTCACACTGTTGAGCTTGGTGGCGGTGGCGGGCGCGGTTGGGTTCCTCTTTCAAAAACTGGCGGAATCGAAGGAAAAAGAAATCAAGGATTTGGAGCCGCAGGTCCAAAAACTCAAAACCAAGGCCGACCAGTTTGATCGGGCCTATAAAAAACTGCAGGCGACGCAGAAAGAAGCGGGTCAAATCACGAGCTGGATGGAGGAGCGATATTACTGGGGTAACGTGCTGGCGGAATTGCGACGCGTGCTCATTCGCTCCGAGGACGACATCAAGAAAAAACTGTCCGCGATCAGACCCGGAGTCGAAGCCGGGGTCTGGATTGAACAGTTGACCTTTGGCAATACGCCAGGTCCGGCAACCGGCCCGGGGGCCGTTCCCATTCCCATGCCCGTGGCGAGTCCGGGTGAAAACGAAGCTGTCCCGGGTGCCACACCCAATCCCTCCAGCCCCTCCAGCCCCTCCAGCACTCTCACCTTGGTTTGCCGGTCAGTGAATTTGTCCAATATTGATCCTTCGGCAAACACGGACATCGCTTATACCGTGCTCAACGAGCTTCAGGCGGACCCGCTGTTTGATCCCAAAGCGACACAGCTCAGGGGAGATATCACCCTCGATGAGGCCACCGGCACGTTTACGTTTGGCATAACCGTGGGGCTGCAACATCCACTCAACTTGTAATATGGCCTGGATCAAGCGAAACTTGTTTTTTGTGATTGGCGGCATGCTGGCCTTGGGACTGCTGGGAGCCGCTGGGTTTTATAATTACAGAGGGTGGAGTCATAACTCGGCGGCGTTTGACAAATTGAACGAGATTTATGGCACGTTGCGGAATTTGACCGGTCAAAAGCCCTCGCCGGGCAACGACAAGGTGGACAACATCAAGGCGGCCAAGGAACAGGAACGCCAGATTCGGGACTGGATTCGACAGGCGGCGGATTATTTTCAGCCGATTGCACCGATTCCCAACACGGGCAACAATGCCGTTTCGAGCGAAGCGTTCGCAGCGGCGCTCCGCCGGACCATTGACCAGTTGCAACATGAAGCCGATGCCGCCAGTGTGACCCTGCCGCCCAAGTATAACTTCTCCTTTGAAGCGCAACGCTCGCTGGTGAGATTCGCGCCCGGCAGCCTGGGAGCACTGGCCGCGCAGTTTGGCGAAGTGAAAACCATTTCAGAAATTCTTTTTGCCGCGCGGGTCAATTCGCTGGACGGGATTCAGCGCGTCCGCGTTTCGGATGACGACGCAACCGGCCCGCAAGCCGATTATTTCGACGGTCATTCCGTGACCAACAATCTGGCCGTTCTGACGCCTTACCAGATTACGTTCCGTTCGTTCAGTCCGGAGGTGGGTGAGGTGCTCGCCGGCTTTGCCTCGTCGCCGCACGGATTCATCGTCAAGAGCATCAACGTTCAACCGGCCGGCGCCGCTGCGGCGACGGCGCCGGAGACAGCGGCGCTGATGCCGGCGGTGCCGATGCTGGCGGTGCTGGAGACAGTGGAGCCGATGCTGGCGCAGGTGCCGCCATTCAGGCCGCGACCCGGGCCAATCCCGCCGGCAATCCCGCCGGCCGCCCCGCCGGCCGCCCCGCCGACGAGAGCGCCGGGCAGGGGCGGATTGCAGACGGTATTGAACGAGCAACTGTTGCGCGTCACCCTGGTGGTCGAGGTCGTGAAATTGTTGCCAAAAAAGTAAGCCCATGGATTTCGTCAAAAAACATTACGAGAAAATCCTGCTCAGCGTTGTGTTGCTGGGTTTGGTGGGCGCGCTGGTGTTCCTGCCGTTCTTGATCATCAGTGATCAGGACACGCAGCGGCGAATGAAAGAAGGAATCATTTCCGTGAAGGTCGCGCCGCTGCCGGCGCTGGATTTGACGCGGGAAACGAATGTATCGGCGCGGCTGCAATCGCCCTACAAACTGGATTTTTCGACAACGAACAAACTGTTCAATCCAGTGCCATGGCAAAGAAAAGCCGATGGGACGCTGATCAAAGGCAGTCAGGCCGGCCCCACGGCGGCGGTCGTCACCAAAATCACGCCGCTTTGTTTGATTCTCACGCTGGATTCGATAGAGACCAATGAATTTGGCGCGCGCTATGTAATCAGCATGGAGCGCCAGGCGGCGGTTTTGCCGGCGCAACGCGGCAAACGGCAGCATTATGCTTCGGTCGGGGAAAAGAATGAAACCTTCACCATTGCCGTTGTGAACGGTTCGCCGGATAACCCGGCGCAATTGGAATTGATTTTGCAACTGACGGACACCGGCGAAAGGGCGACGCTGTCCAAAGACAAACCTTTTCGCCGCACCGATGGTTACTCTGCGGACTTGAAATATGATCTCGAAGGGAAAAAATGGCAGGGGCAGCGCATCGGCGCGGATTTAAAATTTGCCGGCGATGACAACATAGTCGTTGCCATCTACCAGGACTCGGTGATATTAAAGGCCAGATCAAACGATAAAAAAACGACATTGACATACAGCCCTAGTCCTTGAAATCCTAAATGATAACTGGTCGCGATAACACCGGCGTCCGATGGCGCTGATTTGATTTACAACGAACCTGAAACGAACCATGACAAAAGCAGCACCTCTCTCAATCGGTTTTATTTTGTTGCTGGCCGCCGCCGCCATGTTACCGGCGCAAACCAGTCCCACGGACGCGGCTGTCAATGAAGCCGTGCTTCGTCAGGCCAATACCATCATCCTGCGCCAAAAACTCCTGGATGCCAAAAACACCGCCGCGCGCGGAAATTTGCCCGGTGCCGCCAAACTTTACGAAGACGCCCATACGCTGGTCGAGCAAATCGGTTCCGGCATTGACGCCGAAAAGGCGCAAACCATTTCCGGCCTTGTTTCAACCCGGCTTACCCTCGCCCATCAGGCACAAAGTCAGGGCGATTTGCACGAAGCCGACACCCAGGTCAGCCGCGTGTTGAAAGTGGATCCGCAAAATGCCGCCGCTCTTGCCTTCAAGAAGAACAACGACCGATCGCTTGCTTCCATGCGCGGCAAAATGCCCGACGAAGCGACGCTGCAACAAATTCCTTATATCGCCAATGACAAGACAGAAGCGGGCACGTTGGTGCGGGACGGCAAATTGCTTTACGAAATGGGCAAGTTCGATGAGGCCGAAGTCAAATTGAAAGATGCCGTCAGGCTCGATCCGGACAACACGGGCGCCTTCTACTACATGAATTTGGTCAAGCAGGCCCGTTACGACCGTGAAACGCGCGCGCACACGATTGACACGCAGGACCGCATGGTGCAGGTGGAGCATGCCTGGGAGAAGCCGGTAAACCGCGGGTTGCTGCCCATGTCCAATCCGTATGCCTTTACCAATCTCGTCCACACCGGTGACGGTCGCGCGGTCATTTACAGCAAACTTAATCGCATCCCGATCGACAAGGTTTCCTGGCCCGATGGACTGCCGTTGAGTGAAGTTATTCGCAATCTGAACGAACAAGCCAAGTCGCGCGACCCGGACAAAAAGGGTATTAACTTTCTTTTTAATCCAAACGTAGCGGCAGCCGCCGCGGTCGCCACGCCCGCTGGCGGCACAATGACCATTGACCCAGCCACAGGATTGCCCGTGGCGGCTCCAACCGTTGGTGGTGAATCCAAGGACGCCAGTTCCATCAATGTCAAATTGACGCTAACCGATGTGCGGTTGGCGGACGAGCTGGATGCCATTGTGTTGGTGGCTGATTATCCCATCAAATACTCCGTTGAGGATTACGCCGTCGTTTTCTCAGCCAGGGGGCCGGAGACGATGCAATTGGAAACGCGCACATTCAAAGTGGATCCCAACACCTTCTATCAAGGCCTGGAAAGCGTGAGTGCGCAAAGTTTTGGTTCGTCCAGCTCTAGCGGCGGCGGCAGCAGCGGCGGCGGTGGTGGCGGCGGCGGTGGTGGCGGCGGCGGCGGTGGTCAGAATGGACAGAACACCGGCGCTGTTGTGCCGGTGATTAACGCAGCTCCCGGAAGTGGCGGCATGCGTCAAACAAGCGGCGGTGGCGGCGGCGGCGGTGGCGGCGGCGGCGGTGGCGGCGGTGGCGCTGGCGGGTTGCGGTTCGTTACCACAACCAATGGAACGGTGGATGTCAGTCTCACAGCCAGGACTTTCTTCTCGACCTTGGGTGTCAATTTGGACCCTGCAACGCCGGGCGGCGTGGGCAAGAACATTTTCTTTAACGACCGGTTGGGCGTGCTGTTCGTCCGCGCGACATCGCAGGATTTGGACACCATCGAGAAAGCCCTTCAGGTGTTGAACATGACGCCGCCGCAGGTGCATATCAAAGCCCGTTTCATCGAAGTCAGTCAGACTGACAACAAGTCATTGGGCTTTGACTGGTATTTGGGGCAATTCAATATGGGAAAATCCATTGTTGGGAGCGGCGGCAGCTCGCCATCGCTCAATGTGCCGGTTTCGGCGGCCAATCCCTTGGGCGCGTTTCCCGGCAATACATTTGCCACTGTCATTCCGGGTCAAAACAATCCGACGGCAGGTCAAGTGGATCAATTGATCACCGGCGGTTTGCGCAACTCCACCACCGCCGGGGGGGTTGCCAATCCCGCGTTGGCCACTATTACGGGCATTTTGACCGATCCCAATTTTCGCGTCGTGATTCGCGCCTTGGAACAGCGCAGCGGCACCGAAATGCTGGCGGAACCGGAAGTGACCATCATCAGCGGTCGTCAAACCCAGATGCGCGCGACCCAAATTCTGACCATCATCCTAGGCTATAACTTCCAGCAAGGCAACGCAGGTGGAACGACCACCACGGGCGGTACGGCCACTCAGTAATAACTTCAGATACCAACCGGCACCATGAAAACCAATCGAAAATCAAAAACAGTTGTGAAAAGTTTTGTTTTGTGCGTGGCCATTGCGCTGTTGGGCGTTATGACTCCAGGGCAGGCCCAAGTGGTTCAACAAGCCGTGCAAACCTCCGCCATCACGGTGCTGGAACAACAAATAGAAACCGGGCCGGTGCTGGACGTGATCCCGGTCGTTTTGTCCGACGGTTATACCATCAACCTCACCTTGATCCCGTCGCTGACCGAGTTCGATGGTTACGACCAGGAGTCGACACCCAATATCAATGTCGCCAACGTCGTGGTGGTGCCCAACCTTCTGCCGAAATTTACCGTGCGCCAGGTCGTCACCACCGTGAACATTTGGGACAACCAAACCATTGTCCTCGGTGGATTGATTTCTTCGAAAATCCAGAACCAGAAGGACAAGGTGCCGGTGCTCGGCGACCTGCCGCTGCTGGGGCGGCTCTTTCAAAGCCAGTCCAAGACTTCCATAAAAAAGAACCTGATGATTTTTGTGACCGCCACCATTGTTGATCCGGCTGGCAACCGGGTGCATTCGGACGATGAACTGCCGTTTTTACAAAGCACCATTCCACCGCAACAACCGGGAGTGGAGGTGCGACTGGGGAACGCCGAAGCGGCGCCCGAGCCGGCGCGGTGAAAAAGTGGTCAAACGCGGAACAACGTTGTTCGTGGAATTTCCGGTTGAAACAAAATTGTGAAAACCACGAACCCGTTTGAAATACGGGAACCCAGGCGCTCGCACCCGGTAAATTTGTGGATCGGTTGCTGATTATTGATGGACACGCTTACGCTTATCGCGCGTTTCACGCGATTCGCGATTTGCGTTCGCCCGACGGCCGGCCAACGAACGCCATTTATGGCTTCGTCAAAATGCTGGCAAAAATGCGGGCGGCCATTGGGCCGTCGCATTTGATGGTGGTGTGGGACGGCGGCCTGAGCGCCGAGCGCACCGCCCTGTGGCCGGAATACAAGGCGCAGCGTCCGGGAATGCCGGATGATTTGAAGCCGCAGCTTGACGGGATCGTCAGTTATTTGAAAGCGGCGGGGGTCGCCTCGTTTTGCCGCGAGGGCGTGGAAGCGGACGATTACATCGCGTGCCTGGCGCGGCGCGCGTCGGATGCGGGCATGACCGTGGTCATCGCCAGTGCCGACAAGGATTTTATGCAGTTGGTGTCGGCGCGGGTCGGATTGTTGAACCCGAACGACAAGCACGGGACGGTTTGGACGGACGGGCAGGTGCGCGCCAAAACCGGCGTGGCACCGTCGCAAATTGTGGATTGGTTGAGTTTGACGGGCGACACCGTGGACAATATTCCGGGTGTGGCCGGCGTCGGGCCGAAAACCGCCGCTGAATTGCTGAATCAATTCGGCTCGGTCGCCGCGCTGTATGGGCGGCTGGGTGAAGTGAAATCGGAAAAGTTGCGCGCGGCGGTGCGCGACGCGGCGGACGCGGTGCGGCGCAATTGCGAATTGGTGCGGTTGCGGGACGATTTGCCGTGTGAATTTTCGCCGGGCGCGCTGGTGGAGAAACCGGCGGATGCCGGCCGGCTGCGCGAGTTGTATCAGCGCTGGGGTTTCAAGGGAATGCTCGCGGCGCTGGAGGAATCGGCGCATGAACAGCAGGCGGTTTTGATTTAGAAAATGAATTTGGAACGCAAAAGTTTGTTGGCGGTCAAACGCGCGGCGAGGCTGTTTTTGCCGCGGCGGCGCGTGAATTTTATTGAAAGTATTTTTGGACAAAACGCCCGGGTGCGTTTATACTGTAGCAAATCTTTTATGTCGTTCTCGTTGTTCGCCCGCAGGGCCGCCATTTGCTTTTGCTGGGGATTGTTCCTTGGAATTCCCGCCGCCGTTTTTGCCCAGACCAATTATTACACGACGTTCGGAACGAATTACGCGATGGTTGGTTCGTTGCCGGGTGATCAGGTTTTCCCCGATGCGGCGCTGAACTCCAGCGGCGGCTTCGCCGTCTGGCAGGATAACATCACCGATGGCAGCGGCTGGGGCGTGAGCGCGCGGCGGTTGGACAGCACCCTGTCGGGTACGTTGAGCACGTTCCGGGTGAATGCCCAGGGAACAAACGATCAGGAAAATCCACATGTGGCATTGTTGAAAAACGGCGGCGCGGTCTTTGTCTGGCAGGGGGGCAAGCCCAGTTACCAGCACATTTACGCGCGTTTCCTGACGCCGACCAACACGTTTTTGACGACCAATTCCGATGTGCTGGTCAACACGTTCATGAATAATTTCCAGATCAATCCCGCGTTGACGGTGCTCAACAACAGCAACGTGGTGATCGTCTGGGCGAGTTTCAATCAAGCCGGCTCAAACAGCCTTCAGGATGTCTATGGCCAGATCTTCACACCCGCCGGCGTGAAAGTCGGCGCCAACTTTCTGATCAATCAATTTATTTCCTTCAACCAGCGTTCACCGGCCGTCGCGCCCTTGAAAAACGGCGGGTTTGTCGTTGCCTGGGTGTCGGAACAGGAACGGACGGCTTTTAATTTGGGTGGAATTGACGATACCAATGGGTCGCCTCCGGCTGTGGTAGGTTCGCCCAGCGTGGACATTTACGCGCGGCTTTACAGCAGCAACGGAGTGGCGCAGGGAAATGAATTTCTGGTAAACATAGATTCCAAGTCATGCGCAAATCCGAGCGTGGCAACGGTGTCGGACGGCAGCTTCATGGTGGCGTGGGGCGAAAAGGATGTGGTGGTGACGGACAACAGTTGGGACATTTACGCGCGGACATTTTCCAGCGCGGGCGTCGGCGGCACAGCCGTGCGCGTGAATTCACATCTTTACGGCGATCAATACGTGCCGCGAATCAGCGCGATGGGCGGGGATTATTTGATCGTCTGGACGAGTCTGGGACAGGACGGTTCGCTCGAAGGCGTGTTTGGACAGTTCGTCCATGAGGACGGCTCGTTGGTGGGTGGTGAATTCCGCGTGAACACCACGACCGCCGGCCAGCAGATGCAGCCGGCGGTGGCATCGGATGGCGCCGGACAATTCCTGGTCGTTTGGTCGGGCTTTACCTTCAGTTTCGCCAGCATGGATTTGTTTGCGCAACGTTATGCCAACGTATCGGCAATTTTGCAGCCGATGAACGCGCCGTTTGTGTCTGCGCCGTTTATGGTGAGCAATGGCGTTTATCAGCCGCAGTTGCAGGTTTCGTGGCCGTCGCTGCTCGGAATTTCCGTTTCCACTTACGAAGTTTATGTGGACGGCGCGGTAACGCCGATGGCCTTGACGACGAACACCGCTTGGACGATGGCGGCGGCGAATGGCCTGGCAGCCGGCAGCACCCATTCGTTCCAACTGGATTACACGATGACGGACGGGCGGCGCTCGCCGATTTCGCCTTCGGCCAGCGGGACGACCTGGCTCGGTTACTATTGGGGAACCCCTCCGTCGGCCATTCCTGTTGAATGGATGACGATGTATTTTGGGCCTCAATCGTCATGGCCTTCGGCGACGGCTGACAGCGACGGTGACGGCATGAACAATTACCAGGAATTTCTGTCGGGCACGATTCCGACGAATTCGGCCAGCGTGTTGAGCGTGCAAATCAGTAAAACGGCACAAAAGCCACAAGGGCAGCAATTCAGCCAGAACTTGCAAGGAATGTACCTGAATTGGAACACCCAGCCGGGATTCACCTATCAAGTGCAAATGACGACGAATTTCACCTCGTGGAGCAATCTGGGATCGCCGCGGTTCGCGGCGGGCACTGGCGATTCAATTTATGTCGAAGGCGGTGCGGTGGGTTATTATCGAGTGATGCTCCTTCGTTAATGAAATTTGTATGCGGCAAATAATTAAATCTTTTTTGTGGTTTGGCTTGCTGGCGCTCGGATTGCAAGGCGCGCGGGCTTTTTCACTATTGGGGCCAGACGCACAGTATCCGGGAATACCTGCGGGTTTTGGCGACCGGTGGCAGGTGACAGAAATCGGCTATAATCCACTCAACAATGGCGGCGCGCCCCCGTATTTTATTGATGGTCTTCAAGTAGGTCCCAAGAACCTGGGGGAGGAATATCGCCGCAACATCCCCGTCATGTATTATGCTTGTAATGCGAACTTCCTCGATTATTTTGGCTCAAACGGCGTGGCCGCGGTGGATGGCGCCTTTGCCATCTTGAACAATGTCTTTACCAATAACCCCACAGGCATGGCCAATGGCGTGGACGGTTACACCGCTTCACTTTCGGAAGTTCCTTTGCAATCTTTGAGCTTGAATTATCTGGCCTACCGCTTGGGTTTGCTTGATCTCAAATCTGATACGCTGGCCCTGATGATGGAGCAGTTGGGATTGGCCGATGCGGTGCGTTATACCTGGGTGATTCATGACCGGTACCAGCCGGCCGGCACCACTTGTCCCAATAGCACGGAATACACGGTGACCATGAGGAATTTTGACATTGTCGCCAGCCCGCTCAACCAGCTTCAATACTCGTCTTACATCAACGGCACGCTTTACACTTATTATGTTACTGCGGATTTGTGTGATGTATTCCCGTCTCCACCCACGGTGGATGCGTTTGAAACATCGGTTGATCCCGTGGCCGCTTTTTATAATGCGCCGGTGGCGTCAGGCCTGGGTGAGGATGGATTGGTTACGGGTTACTATTACACGGGATTGACGCGGGACGACGTGGCCGGGCTTCGCTATCTTTTAAGTTCGAACAATATCAATTTTGAAGCGCCGGCGCCGGGAAGCGTCTTGACCGGCTCCACCACCATTGGCGTGACAAACTTAGGCCCGCCATTCCTGCTTTACACTTCCAACTATAATGCGTTTTGGTTGTCCGCTCGAATCAATGATCCGGTCACCCTGGCAACTTTGTTTCCGGGGCTGGTCATTGTTAATTCTTCATATTATTTCACGAACCTTGCCACGCCGATTGTGGTTGCCTATTACACCAACCTGAGTGGCGCGCCGTATGGCGCGCCGACGCTGGTGGTCAAGACCAATGGCTATACCTACTCATTGTCGGCAATTTACTCGTACACTTTCCCCCCCGGAAACCTCGTCATCCTCCCCAACGGCTTCCCCAATACCAGTGTCTCGCTGGTGACGGTCACGGTGGGCGCACCGGTTATTGGCGCGCCGTATGGCACGCTGGGCACCAATACCACGACCAAGACCGTCATCCTGAACAATGTGCCGTCGGGGGAATATTACATTAACACCAATTATCTCTGCGGCCCGCTGTTCTTTCTGAGCACGTTGGCGACCAATGTGACGGCGACGACCAACTTTCTTTTCGCCGCCAGCAACTCGGCGGGCTATTTCACCTCCCAAAGCCTGGTGACCTATTCCACCACCCATGTCTATGTCGTGCAGTCGCCCATCTGCTCAACCACGGTTACGGGCGGTGCGACCAACGGCCCGGGTTTGCATCCGGGCATACAAAAAATCCAATTTGTGCGGGCGAACTTTGATTCGCTCCTCGGCCAGTTCTTCCAGCCCATCACCAATGATTACTCCATGGTTTCTATCGCCAACTTTCATGCGACGTCCCAGAGTTTCCGGCGGGTGGTGACCACTCCGGATATTCTTCTTGATGCTGCGGATCTGGCTCCCGGCCCTGCCGCCGGCAGCGCAATTCTCCCAGTGGAATTTAGCCGAAACATCAACTTCGGCATGGGCAATATTTATCCCGGATTGGCCGGGCCGGGGACCATCAATCCATCTTCCACCATCACTTACAACAAAAGCGGCCCTGTGTTCGTGAATCA
>Ga0207932_1000408_pt1 | contig 14471 bp, 12 predicted proteins | sample NGESurdeep092012_FD_184480 | JGI IMG/M metagenome (GOLD analysis project Ga0207932, IMG submission 184480) | Arctic peat soil microbial communities from Barrow, Alaska - NGEE Surface sample 415-2 deep-092012 (SPAdes) | ecosystem: Environmental > Terrestrial > Soil > Wetlands > Peat ...
ACGACGGGATCCACGGCCTCGAGGTGGCTCGGGTTCGGGGCGAGCGAGATGTCCAGCCGCGCGCCGCCGGGGGCCACGTGCGTGCCGGACGCGCCGAGGTGGTACTTCACGTCGCCCGAGCCCTGGATCGACTCGGGGTCCACCTCGCCCTCGAACTCCGCGAAGATCTTCCCCACCGGCTTGCCGACGGTGTTCGTGAGGACGGTGAGCCGCCCGCGGTGCGACATGCCGATGACGGCTTCGCCGAGGTCGGCCTCGGCCGCGCGGTCGAGCAGGCGGTCGAGGAGCGGGATCGCGGCTTCGCCGCCTTCCAGCGAGTAGCGCTTCTGGCCGACGTACTTCATGTGCAGGAACTTCTCGAAGCTCTCGGCCTCGACGAGCTTCTTCAGGATGCGCCGCCGGTCGTCGACCGAGAGGAGCGAGCGGTTGCGCGTCGACTCCATGCGGTCGATGAGCCACTGCTTCTGCGCGGGGTCCGGGTTGTACATGAACTCGGCGCCGATCTTTCCGCAGTACGTCTGGCGCAGGACCTCGAGGATCTCGCGCAGCGTGGCCCGGTCTCTGCCGCCGAGGCCGTTCGTGATGAACGGCCGGTCGAGATCCCATAGCGTGAAGCCGTACGTGGCCGGGTCGAGGTCGGGATGGTACGGCACCGAGTCGCTGCCGAGCGGGTTCAGGTCCGCCACGAGATGGCCGCGCACGCGGTATGCGTTGATGAGCTGCAGAACGCGCGCCTGCTTCTCCACGGCCTCCAGGCCGCGGCCGCCGGCCGCGAGCGGCGTCGACGAGTCCTTCTCCCAGCGCATCGGCCGGTACGGCACCTTGAGGTCCGAGAAGATGCGCTCGTAGAAGCCGTCGCCCCCGAGGAGGAGGTCCTGCAGGGTGCCAATGAACTGGCCCGACTCGGCGCCCTGGATGATGCGGTGGTCGTACGTGGAGGAGACGTTCATCACGCGCGCGATGCCGAGCGTGGAGAGGGCCTCCTCGGGCATGGCCTGGAACTCGGCCGGATAGCCCATCACGCCCGTCGCGATGATCGCGCCCTGCCCCGGCATGAGCCGCGGCAGGGATGCCGTCGTGCCGATGGTGCCGGGATTCGTGAGCGTGATGGACGTGCCGGCGAACGCGTCGGGCTCGATCGCGCCCTTTCGCGCCTTCGCGACGAGGGTATCGAAGGCGGCGAGGAACTCGCCGAACGCCATGGCCTGGGCGCCCTTGATGTTCGGGACGAGGAGGCTGCGCGTGCCGTCCTTCTTTGTGATGTCGATCGCGATGCCGAGGTTGACGATGGGCTTTCGGATGCGGGCGGGCTTGCCGTCGACCTCGCCGAACGCGTCGTTCATCGTCGGGTGCTTCTCGAGCGCGCGCACGATGGCCCACGCGACGAAGTGCGTGAAGGAGACCTTCGAGAGGCCCAGCACCTCGCGGTGCCGGTTCAGGATGCGCCGGTTCTCCTCCATCGTCTTGACGGGGATGACGCGGTTCGTGGTGGCGGTTGGGACGCCGAGCGACGCCTCCATGTTCCGCGCGATCGTCGCGGCGCCGCCCGCGATTGCGACGACGAGCTCGCCGGGACGGGCGGCGGGAGCCGCCGGGCGCGCGGGAGCCGGAGCCGGGGGAAGGAGCGGGACCGACGCGGAACGAAAGGCCTCGGTTCCAGCCATGGCGTGAGGAACGCGCTCTTCCAGGCCCTGGAAGGTGCGTTTCCAGTTCTCCTCCACCGAGGCGGGCTCTAGGCGGTAGCGGGCGTAAAGCTCGAGAACGAACGGGGCGTTGTCCCCGAATTCCTCGAGCAGGCTGTTCACGACGGACGATGCAGAGGGGTCAGTCATCGAGTTTCCATTCTAGGCTGCGCTACACCGTCACGCGGTCACGTCGCGCCGGGTGAACAGGACGAAAGCGGCCGTCAGGGCCGCCAGTGCCCAGGCCAGAAGCACCAACGCCGAGAAGGTCAACGTCATTCCCTCGAAGGGCGTCGGCAGGCCGGCGTAGTAGTCCGGCAGCGGCAAATTCGTCACGAAAAACCACTTGGCGCCGTCCCAGTCGGAGGCAACGCGCGACAGGATCGTGCCGCCCACGAGCGTCGCCATCATCGTGCCCATCGCGGCGGCGGCCGACCGGAAGACGACCGAGAGGAGAAGCGTGATGGAACCGACCGCCAGCGCCGAGAACCACGCGAGACCCCACGCGGCGAACGTGTCCTGCCAGAGGGACACGATGCGCACGCCCGACAGGTCGAAACCGGCGGCCGGGGACGCACCGCCGAGGCGGAAGCCCGTCAGGATCGGCGCTTCCCACCCCGACCAGCCGAACGCGACGCCCGAGATGCCCCACGCCAGGAAGAACGCCGCAAGGAGCGTGAGCGTCGTGAAGAGGATCATCGCGACGACCTTCGACAGCAGGATCTTCCACCGCGCGACCGGCCGCGTCAGGAGCAGCGTGATCGTGCCCTCCGCGAACTCCGACGACACGAGGTCCGCCCCAAAGACCGCGATCAGGAGCGGGATCAGGAGGACGCTCCCGACGCCGGCAAACGCCCGTGTGAAAACTGGCCCGGTCAATTCGTTCGGATTCAGATTCTTGGAAAGGTAATAGCGGAGTCTCCCGGACTCGTAACGCATCCAACGTTTCCACTGCTCGGGGATGCCCCGGCGCTGATTCATTTGCCGCTCGAGGTCGCTCGCCCTCTTTTCCACCTGCGCGCGCCAGTCGCGCTCGGGGTGGTCCCGCCGCTGCTGCTGCTGCTGACGGTTCTGTGCGAAAACGACGACACAGAGCAGCGCGGCCAGAACGATCAGGATGATCCGGAATCTCTTCCTTCGAAGAATCTTCAATGCTTCGTTCTCGACGAGCCCCAGCATCACGCTCACGAGAGCACCCTCATACGGTCTCTCCCCCGGTCTTCTCGAGGAACAGGTCTTCCAGCGACTTCGCCCCGTTCTCCGTCACCTCCGCGAGCGTCCCGGCCGCCAGCGTGCGCCCGCGGTGGACGATCGCGATGCGGTCGACCATCTTCTCGACCTCGGAGAGGAGGTGGCTCGAGACGAAGACGGCGAGGCCGCGCTCGCCCGCGAGCCGCCGCACGAGCTCGCGCATCTCGCGGATGCCCGCGGGATCGAGGCCGTTCGTGGGCTCGTCGAGGATGAGGACGGCGGGATCGGAAAGAAGCGCCTGCGCGATGCCGACGCGCTGGCGCATGCCGAGGGAGTATGTGCGCACGAGGCCGTCGAGGCGCTCGTCCATGTGGACGAGGCGCGCGAGCTCGTCGATGCGGGCCGAGGCGCCGTCCCCGATCATCCGCGCGAAGTGCTCGAGGTTTTCGCGCCCCGTGAGGAACTTGTAGAGGTCGGGCGTCTCGACGATGCAGCCCACCCGGCGCATCGCGGCCTCGAAGTCCGTCGCGAGATCGTGCCCGTCGATGACGACGCGGCCCCGCGTGGGCCTCACGAGGCCGACGAGCATCCGGATGGTCGTGGTCTTGCCCGCGCCGTTCGGTCCCAGAAACCCGAACACCTCGCCGCGGTGAAGAGCAAACGACACGTCCGAGACGACTTCCCGGTCGCCATAACGCTTCGCGAGCCCCTCGGCGGAAAGGACGACCTCGGAAGAGCTCACCTGGGACAGTTGTACGCCATGCGTCAAGCGCGGGTTTGCGTTTCCGGCAGAATACCGCTCCGTGACACGCACCTCCCGCCGCCTCCTGCTCTGGTTTCTTCCCGCCACGCTCGGTCTCGCGACCGCCGGCGTCTTCGCCGCCGGCTTTGCCGCCGCCCTGAAGGGGCGCCTCGGCGAGCCCGTAGATCCTTCAGCCCCGCCCGTCCCCGCGCCCGCGCCCGCCGCTGCAGCAGCGACCGGAAGCGGCGCCTTTCGCATCGTCGCGCTCGGCGATTCGCTGACGCGCGGCGCGGGCGACGCGGCCGGTGGCGGCGGATACCCGGAACGCGTCGCGGCCGCGCTGCGGAAAGAGGGGCGGACCGTGGCCGTGGACAACCTTGCGGTTGATGGAGCGGAGACAGGGGACTTTCTTAGAAAGATGGAGGAGGCGGGCGTGGCTCAAAGGGTCGCCGCCGCAGACCTCATCCTCGTCTCGATCGGGGGCAACGACTTGAGCCACTCGCTGAGGTCGGCCGTGCCCGGCGAGACGGCCGCCGATCCGACTGCCGCAGCCCTCACCGGGTCCACTCTCAACTTTCAAAGAATTCTTTCTCTCCTCCGAAAGGCGAACGGATCTTCACCCATCCGAATTCTCGGCCTCTACAACCCGTTCTCCGAGACATTCGACAGGAAGCTGGCGAAAGAGACGCTCCTGAAGTGGAACGTGGCCCTCGAAGAGGTGAGCTACGGCGTTCCGGGGGCGACGGTTGTCCCGACCGCCGACCTCTTCGATGAGCGGCCGGACCGGCTGTCTCCCGACCGGTTCCACCCCGGCGCGAATGGTTACGGCGAGATCGCGGGGCGCGTCCTCTCGACCCTGAACCTGCCGGCGGCGACGCCGCGAAAATCGTGATGGCCGAGCTCCGCGAGGAAGCCGGGCTCGACGTCGGCGCAACCCTCGCCAAGGCCGTCGTCGTGCCGAAAGGCGGGAGCACCGAGTTCCCGGAAAAGCTCCAGACCTACGTGGGGCCGAGCGGTGACTTGTCGCTTCTGGCCGCATTCCTGGCCAGCCACCCGGCCACCTCGCTCGCGGCCACCGGCGCAGGCGCGGGCCGCCTCGCGAACGTGCTCAAGGACCATGGGCCGATCGCCATCACGGACGAATTCGAGGCCTGGGGAGAGGGCGAGCGCGTGCTGCTCGCGCGGGCCGACTTCGTCCCGACCAGGCCCCACATGCTCGTGAGCCTCGGCACGGGCACGTCGATCCTGCGCGTCGGTCAGGAAGGCCGCATCGCGCGCGCGGGAGGCACCGGCCTGGGCGGCGGCACGCTGCGCGGCTTCAGCCAGCTTCTCCTCGGCCAGATCGACTACGACGCACTCACGACGCTCGCCGGACAGGGCGACCGGCGGCGCATCGACCTCCTCGTGCGCGATCTCTATCAGTCGGGCGAGATCTCTCTACAGGGCAATCTCACGGCATCCAACCTCGGACGCATCTCCTCCCGCGACTCGCGGGACATCGCGCACGCCATCACGGGCCTCGTGGGCGAGAACGTCGCGCTCCTCGCGGCGGCCCTGTCCAGGCAAGAAGCCGCCCCCGGCCCTCTCGACGTGGTTTACGCGGGCTCGACGCTCGTGCGCAACGTCGCCTTGAAAGACATCCTCGCGTTCGCGACGTCGGTGGGGGGCGCCCGGGCGCGCTTCCTTCCGCATGGAGAGTTCGTGGGCGCGATCGGCGCGATCATGCGCGCCCGCAAGGGCGAGGCGCGCGTGCCATGACGAAGGGGCTCACGGTCGACCTCGAGGGCCGCGTCGCCCTCGTCACCGGCGCCTCACGCGGCATCGGCGCCGAGATCGCGCGCACGCTGGCCGCCGCGAACGCGCGCGTAGCCCTGCACTATGGAAAATCCCACGAGGCCGCGCGCGCCGTCGCGGCGTCGATCGCCGCGGCCGGGCACATGGCTCCCCTCCTCGTCTCGGCGGACGTCGGGCGCGAGGAGGAGCGGCGCCGCCTGCACTGCGAGGTCACGGAAGGCCTCGGCCCTCCTTCGATCCTCGTGAACAACGCGGGCTTCTATCGGAAGAACGCGTTCGAGCAGCCCGACGATTCGGCCTTCCTCGCGCGGTGGCGGGAGACGATGGCAGTGAATCTCGAATCCGCGGCTCACCTCAGCTTCCTCTGCCTGCCCGCGATGCGCGCGAAGGCCTGGGGGCGGATCGTGATGATCGCCTCGCGCTCGGCGTTCCGGGCCGAGACGGATCACCCGGACTACGCAGTCTCGAAGGCCGGGATGGTGAATCTCGCCCGCTGCCTCGCGCGCAACGAAGGCGCCCGCGGGATCACCGCGAACGCGGTGTGCCCGGGCTGGGTGCAAACGGAGGCCGTCCGCGATGCCCTCGCGGGCGCGGCGGGCGCCGAAGTCCGCGCGCAAATCCCCCTCGGCCGCGTGGCCTCGACCGCCGACGTCGCGAACGCGGTGCTGTACCTGGTCTCCACTCTCGGCTCCTACGCCACCGGCATCGCCATCCCCCTGAACGGCGGTTCCTACCTTCACTGAAAATTCACGCCGCCCCCGCCGGAACGGGCGGATAATTTCAGGTCCTTACATGGTGAAGCGCGCGTGGGTTCTCGCCCTGACGCTGCTCCCGGCGGTCGCAGCCGGCGGTGCCGAGCCGTCGACGCCCCTGGCAGCGCCCACTCCGGACGTGTCCGTCGCTCCGCCGCGCCCGCCGCTCGTCGAACGATTCCGCTTTTTCTCCCTCACGCCCCTTCCTCTCCCGGCCCTCGACCTCTCGGGGCTGCCCGAGGAGAAGCGGCTGTTTCACCAGCAGGGAGACCCCGACTCGCTGTTCACGCTCGGCGATCCCACCCCCGGGGGCCAGGTCCACCTGAAGGCCGCGATCGAGATCAACGAGCTCTTCCTCAAGGCGATCCCGCCCGACGCCAGCGTGGGTTCCGCGGACACGCGCCCACGCGCCGCCGGCAGCTTCCTTCCCCTCGACGCGTCCGGGCGGCCCTATCAGCTTCGCCTCGGGGCTCGGCTCGTCTGGTAGGGTCCTCAGCGAGATGAAACGTATTCTCGCCGGCCTGCTCGCCGCCGCGCTCGCCCCCCTCGACGCGCCCGCCGCGGAGCCACTCTCTAAGGTCGCGCGCTCCGTCGAGGTTTCGATCACGAACGTCGACGTCGTCGTGACGGATGCGAAGGGGCGGCCCGTGACCGACCTGACGCCTCTCGATTTCGTCGTCATGCAGGAAGGCAAGGCGCAGGCCATCTCGAATTTTTCGTTCGTGAGAAACACGAACGCGCCCGCGGTCCCGCCCGCGGAGACGGCTCCCTCGGGACCTTCGCCGGCGGCGTCTCCGGCACCCGCTCCGCCCGGCCCGGCAGGAGCGCGCCTCGTCGTGTTCCTCGACTTCCTCCACATGACGGCGCCGAACCGCAATCGCGCGGTCGCGAGTCTCGCCGAGTTTCTTCCGCGCACCCTCGGCCCGCGCGTCGAGGTGCAGATCGTCTCCTGGGATCGCGCCCTTCGCCCGCGCGGAGCGTTCACGAACGACGGGAAGGTCATCTCTGCCGTCCTAGAGGCTCTCAAGGGAGAGTCGGCTCTCGGCGACGCGCCCGCCCGCGAAAAGAGCCGCCTCTTCGCGATGATCGACAGCGCCCTGAACGCCGACGCGCGAACCCGGGGCCCGCTCGTCGACCAGGCGATCTCGACCCTGCGCGGGTGGTGCGACAGCCAGGCTCACGACGTGGACGCGACCCTCGACGCGGCCAGGTCCACCGCCGCGAGCCTGTCGGGCGTGGAGGGGCGGAAGATCCTCATCCTCGTGACCGAAAAGCTCCCGCCATCGCCGGGACGCGAGCTGTGGGAGTACTTCCAGCGGGGCTTCGACCGGGTCTCCCGGGGCCCGAAGCTCGGGAACGCCAACAACTCAATGACCGAGATGACGTGGAAGGACTTCGACCGCTCTGCGTCCTTCCAGCGGCTTGCGACCGCGGCCAACGGCGCGGGCGTCTCGCTCTTTGTCGTGGATGCTTCGGGACTCACGGGCAACACGATGCTCTCGGCGGAGTTCGCGGGGACGGGCGATAGCGTGAACGAAGGGCTCGCGACCCTCGACGCGGAGTCGGCGCTCCATCTCCTCGCGGAGGAGACGGGCGGCGCCGCCATCGTCGGCCGGAACAATCTCGCGCTCGCGCTCGAGAGCCTCGAGCCGGCGTGGACGTCGTACTACTCGCTCGGCTTCGAGAGCAGCACGTCGAAACCCGGCGTCCCCCGGTCCATCCGCGTGAGCGTGAAGAGGCCCGGTGTCCGGGTCCTCACGCGCCGGAACGTCATCGAGCGGACGGCCGAACAGAAAGTCGCCGACGCCGTGCTCTCGGGTGTCCACTTCCCGAAAACGCTCAATCCGCTCCAGGCCTCGCTGCATATCGGAACTCCGAAGAAGTCCGGCTCGATGTGGCTCGTGCCCCTGGAGTTCAGCATTCCGCTCGAGAAGCTCACGTTCGTCCCGCAGGGCGGCAGGGCGCGGGGGGCCGTCCTCTTCACGGCCGTCGCCGCGGGGGCCGACGGCCGGATTTCCCCGGTGATGACCGAACGCGCGCCGCTCGACATCCCCGAGGCCGATCTCGGATCGCTGGCCGGGAAGCATTTCACGTACAGCGCCACGCTCAAGGTGCGGGGGGGGCCTCAGATCTTCTCCACCGCCCTGACGGACGAGATCTCGCGCCTGACGAGCTACGTCCAGCCGCACGTCCTCATCGGCGACAAGAAGTCCAGAGAGCGCTGAACCTTTCGTCACCGCGCGGGGATGCCTCTCCTACTTGATGTAGTAGCCGGAGACCCTCCAGGTGCCGTCCTTGTCATGCATCGGCGTGACCGTCTCGATCGCGGCGGCCTTGTTCTCGAATTCTGATTCGAATTGAATCATGACGTACTCGCCATCCGGGGCGCCAGGAAGAGTGCGAGCGAAGGTCGCCGACTTGACCTTCCGGGCCTTCACCGCGCCGAGTGGCGAGCGGACGCCTTTGATGGCCTTCTCCCAGTCGGCCTTTGTGACGGCGCCCTTGAACAAGGACGCTGCGTCATCCCAGCTCTGACCGTACTTGGCGCTATCAGTAAGAGCAAGCCAGCTCTTGGCTGCAACCTGGGCCTGAGCGACGGCGGCGCTGTCGTCCGCCGATGCCGAGAAGCCAATGAGAATGAGGGCTGCGGCGGAAACGGCTAAGAAGGTTTTCATGGCGATCTCCTTACGAAAAGAGTGCGTGGGCAAGAATACGAAGGCAAGCCTAATTCCTCAGCCCGCCTTCGCGGCCGGAGGCGGTGCCGCCGGCTTCGGCGGAGGCGGAGGCGGCATGCGGTTGATCGCGAGCCCACGCTCCCTGAGCGCCGGGAGCAGCGGAATGCCCGAGGGCTCGAACTGCCCCGCCTTCCTCATCGGGCTCTCGCCCTCGTATGGCCGGTAACCGTAGCCGGGGCCCGACGCGTCCGTGTCGGAGGGCTTCTCGGTGAGCTCGGGGATGCCGAGGATCGCGCTCTTCCTGTCGAAGAACGCCATTTCATAGTCCTTCGTCATCCAGATTGCGTCCTTCGGGCACGCGTCGACGCAGTAGCCGCACATCACGCAGCGAAGCAGGTCGATCTCGAAGAGGGTCGGATACTTCTCGTAGGCGAGGACGGGGTGCTCCCCCGCCTCGATCTTGATGCAGTCGGCCGGACAGGCGGTCTCGCACATGTAGCAGGCGACGCACCGGAGCGAGCCGTCCTCGCGGGTCTTGAGGATGTGGCGCCCGCGGAACCGTTCCGAGTATTTCCTGCGCATCTCGGGAAACTGGATGGTCGGGAGACCCTTCATGTTCCCGAGGTTCTTCATCAGGTGGCCGAACGTCCGCGCGAGGCCCTTGAAGATCTCGGGAAGATACAGGCGCTCGAGAATCGTGGGTTCGGGTCTCGTGAGCGTGACGACGCGTGCGGCCATTTTCCTTTTCCTGCCTAACGGTCCAGCTCGCCGGCGATGATGTTCAGCAAGCCGAGCGTGGCGACGGCGTCGGACACCATGCCGCCCTTGATGATGTTTTCGTACGCGGCGAAGAGCGGGAAGCACGGGGGCCGCACCTTGACGCGATATGGGAAGCCGCTGCCGTCCGACACGAGCGAGTAACCGAGCTCGCCGTTCGCGCCTTCGGTGAAGGAGTAGATCTCCCCCGCCGGCACCTTCACGCCCTCGAAGACGAGCTTGAAGTGGTAGATGAGCCCTTCCATCTCGTTGTAGACCATCTCCTTCGGGGGCAGGATGACGCGATAGTCGTCCGTGTTGACGGGCCCCTTCGGGAACCGCGCGAGGATCTGCTCGATGATCCTCATCGACTGGCGGATCTCTTCGATGCGCACGATGTACCGCGCGAAGTTGTCGCCGTCGGTCGCGATGGGGACGTCGAAGTCGACGTCGCCGTACATCTCGTAGGGTTTGTCTTTGCGGACGTCGTAGGGAACGCCGGAAGCGCGGAGGCACGGGCCCGTGAAGCCCCAGGCGAGGGCCTGCTCCTTCGTCACGACGCCGGTTCCGCGCAGGCGGTTCCAGGCGATCTTGTTCTTCGTGATGAGGCCGTCGACGTCGGCGACCCGGTCGCGGATTCCCGGGAGGAGCGACCGGGACCACTCCACGAAGTTGTCCGGGACGTCCTTCGCGAGACCGCCGATGCGCGCGTATGAAGACGTGAGGCGCGCGCCACAGCAGGCTTCGAGGAGGCCGTAAATCTCCTCGCGAGGCTGGAACGCGTACCAGAAGTTCGTGAGCGCCCCGATGTCGACGAGGTTCGCCGCCATGCACACGAGGTGATCCATGATGCGGCTGAACTCGTTCAACACGGTGCGCGCGGCTTTCGCGCGCGGCGGCACGTCGATGCCGAGCATCTTTTCGACCGCGAGGGCGTAACCGTTGCCGTTGATCATGGGCGAGCAGTAGTTCAGCCGGTCGGTGTACGGGATGACCTGCACCCACGTGTGGCTCTCGGACATCTTCTCGAAGCACCGATGGAGGTAGCCGCACTCGGACTCGGCCGCGACGATCCTCTCCCCGTCCACGCGCATCACGACGCGCAGCGTGCCGTGCGTCGTGGGGTGGGACGGGCCGAAGTTCAGCGTCATCGTCTCGAACATGTCCGCGGGGTCGTCCGTCTTCGCGGCGAGCTCGGTCTTGAGCAGGTCCTCCTCGGTGCACAGCCAGCGCTGGCCCTTGTCGTAGTCCTTGCGCAGCGCATGGCCGACGAAGCCGTTGTGCGTGAGCAGCCGCTGGAGGTTCGGGTGGCCTTCGAAGCGGATCCCCATGAGGTCCCATGCCTCGCGCTCGAACCAGTTCGCCGCCGGCCAGACGCCGGTGAGCGACGGGACGGCCGGGTCCTTCTCGGGCAGGTTGACGCGGAGCCTCAGGTGCTCGTTCCGTTTCGTGGAGTACAGGATGTAGTTCGCCTGGAAGCGGCCGTCTTTCCCGGGCGCGAGGTTGCCCGGCAGTTTCGACCGGTCGACGGACGCGAGGTCGAGGAAGAGGTCGAACGCGGCGGCCGGGTCGTCGCGCAGGAAGAGGGCCGCCTCTTTCAGCGTCGCGGCGTCCGTGACGAGCGTCGCGATGTCGGATGCCGGGCGCTCTTCGACGGTGACGCGGCCCTTGAGCTTCTGCTCGAGCACGGGTCCGAACGAGAGGGAGGGACGCGTCAGGGTCGCGCTCATCGGTGCCCCTCTCCCGCCTGGCCCCTGGCCTTCGCGCTGAGCTCGGACTCGGCCGTTTCACCGATCTGGGGCAGCTCTTTCTTTCCCGTCATATGCGCCATGACGGCGTCGGAGTAGGCGGGGATCGAGAGGTCCGGGTCCGTGCCGACGCGGATCGGGACGAATGTCTTCGACGCGCGGTGGCGGGCCAGCTCGCCGGACTGGATCTTCTTCTGGAGCTCCATGATTCCGCGAATGAGGTTCTCGGGCGTCGGCGGGCAGCCCGCGACGTAGACGTCGACAGGGACGATCTCGTCGATCCCCTGCACGACGTGGTACGCGCGGTAGAAGCCGCCGGTCGAGGCACAGACACCCATGGAAATGACCCACTTCGGCTCGGACATCTGGTCGTAGATCTTCTTGAGGACCGGCGCTAGCTTGTCGACCACGGTGCCGGCGACGATCAGGAGGTCCGCCTGGCGCGGCGAGAACCTCACGACCTCGGCGCCGAAACGCGCCAGGTCGTAGTGGGACGAGACGACGGACATGAACTCGATCGCACAGCAGGCCGTTCCGAAGGGCATCGGCCAGAGCGAATTCGACTGCGCCCACTGGACGGCGACGTCGAGTTTCGTGGTCAGGAAGTCCGCGCCCGACGTCGAAGGCATTCCGGGGCCGAGCGGGGGCTGAGGCGGAGGAGTCTTCATCGGGCACCCCTGAAGCTTGTGAAAAACTTCACGAGCCGGGATTCTACGTCAGGCGGAGCGCGCCGCACCTCGCTCACTCGGAGGCCGCCGCCCGGCGCTGCGCCATGTCCGCCTGGCCGAGGCGGTACTGCCGGAAGAGCTCGTAACCCGTCGTCGTAGCTGTCAGCCAGAGCAGTCCGGCCACGAACCCGGCGCCGACATCGGAGGTCCAGTGGACTCCGAGGTAAACACGGGAGATCCCGATGGCGAGGGCAAGGGTCGCGAGGGCGGCGAGCGCGGCGGACTTGTTCTTCCACTCCCGTATCGAACGGGCCGCGAGATAGGCGAGCGCGCCGAGGATGATCGTGCCGCTCATGGCGTGTCCGCTGGGGAACGAATAGCCCATCGCGTCGAGAACGGCCGCCTTTAGATCGGGACGCTCCCTCAGGTAATGAAACTTCAGCAATTGATTGAGAAGGGCGCCGCCCACCGATGTGATCGCGAGATATGCCGCCCAGCGAAATCGGCGGCGCGCCATCAGGACGGCGAGCACGGTGGCGACGAGCGCTCCCATTCCCACGGTTCCCCCCACCGTCGTGATGGCCACGAAGAGCGCGCTCGTGAACGGTGTCCTCCGGGAACCGAACCATTCATGGACTGCCGCGTCGATTCGCTGGACGGTCGGGTTGCGGTCCTTGAGCGCGGCCGCGATATCGGTGAACGCATCGGCCGTCCACACGATGATGAGCGTTCCGATCGCGAGAGCGATGACGAGCGGGAGATACGAGCGCCACGTCTCGAGACGCCCGAACAGCGGTCCGAGCCGGGAGTGGCCGCGAAGCCATCGGGCGAGCCGGCCGACACCGGATCGGACGCTCCGCATCAGTGGTGGAAAGAACGCGTGCGTCGTCCCCCAGAGCGCGAGAAACACGGCGCCGAAGCACAACAGCGCAATCACGTTCGCCCGTCTCCTTCGGCGCGGATCACGCTGCCTCCCGGATGAGTGATTCTACGTCAGGCGGAGCGCACCTACTCGCACTTCGGCGTCAACGGCACCGCGCCGACGGTCTCCTTGTTAATGCTCGGTCCTCCCGTCGAGGTCTGGCCGCCCAGCGGCACCCTGAACTCCCGAGGATTCAGGGTCACGGGCGGTTCGGGTTTGACGGTCGTCAGGCCGGGGCAAGTGATCGTGAAGGACGGATCGCCTGGATCCTGAAGAAGGAACTTCAGATCCAACGGTTCGTACGGATCCGTCGAGTCCACGAACGAACTTCCCTCCAGGCCGACGATATCGATCTTCTCGATCGGGCCCATCGTGATCGTGCAGTCCGACGGGATGCATTTCGCGACCTCGATCCTCAACAGCTCCGAACCCGCCTTTTGAGGAACGCCCACCGTCAGGTCCCCGCCGATCGAGAACGTCGCGTTCACCTGGGATCCGTATCCGAAGCTTACCGGAGTCAAGCCGGGCACCAAATCGCAACCCGCGATCCTCTCCAGGGAGTAGTAGAACGACCAGTCCCTCGCGAGGACGCCGACGCGGGCCTTGAGGAAGTCGGTTTTCGGTCCGCCGGCGGCGCTCGGGGCGAAGGAGACCTGAATGAGAACCGGATTTTCGGCCGGAATGCAGGCAAGGTTCGGGTCCTTCGCAGGCGCCAAATAGGTTACCGCCGATCCGGTTGCCACGATCGTGCCGACCAGTGGGCTACCGAGTAAGACGGTGTTGACGTACCAGTCGAAGGTGTAGCCCGAGAGATCCTTGTTCTGGATGAGGACGTAGGGATTCGGGTCTCCGACCTTGATGTCGACGATCGAAACGCGAAGATCGAGGGAGCCGCCCGTCAAGACGACCCTCGTGAGCGGGACGAGATCCACCGCGTAGACGGAGGCCCAGGCCGTGCTCGCGTCCGCGGTGACGCGACGCCCGCTGAGCACCGCCGCCGCAGGCGACGCCGCCGCGGGTGACGCCGCCGGAATGCTCGCGCTGACCGTACGCGCCGACGCGTCGACCGAAGGTCTTGTCACCGCGTACCACGAGCCGCCGCTCAGGAAAGCCAGGTTCGGGCCGAGCGGCGGATTGGCGGACATGGTGGTTTTTCCGTAGCGGAGGACGATCCTCGCGGAACGCGCGAATGCCATGGTGCCCGGCGACAGCAGGTAGCCGGAGCCGTGTCCGTTTGGCGCCGTGTTCGGAACGGCGACGAGACTGAACCCGGCGGGCGCGGCAAGCGCGCCGGCCGGCACCTTCAGCGTGAAAACCCCGTCGCTCGACCGGATCGAGCCGCCCTCGGGTCCGATCGTCGCCGAGGACGGGATGTCCGCGGGCACCGGCATGATCGGAGTGACGACGGGGTCGCCCGAGGCATTGTCGATCGAGGAATCGAAAACGTCGACGCTTCCAGAGGTGACCTTCACGAGAAGCGTCGCGTCTTCGGGAATCGTCGTGCCCGGGAAGATGTCCGCGACGAGCGGCTGCGTCCCGCC
>Ga0207932_1000410_pt1 | contig 14411 bp, 13 predicted proteins | sample NGESurdeep092012_FD_184480 | JGI IMG/M metagenome (GOLD analysis project Ga0207932, IMG submission 184480) | Arctic peat soil microbial communities from Barrow, Alaska - NGEE Surface sample 415-2 deep-092012 (SPAdes) | ecosystem: Environmental > Terrestrial > Soil > Wetlands > Peat ...
TACAATATGCCGGAGATGGACGGGCTCGGCCTGTTGCGGGCGGTGCGCGGACATCCCGTCGTGCGCAAGGTCCCGTTTATCCTGCTGACCGGGCGCGGCGATCGCGAACTGGTCGTCAAGGCGGCACAGGCCGGCGTCAACAACTATCTGGTCAAGCCGTTCACAGCGGCGATCCTGCGCGAGAAGATCGAGCAGGTCATGGGCAAGCTGTCGTAACGGCAGCGCAACGGTAGAGCGCCCGAGGGAAGCGGTTGTGACAGGCGAAGCGTCAGAAAACAGTTTTGGAGCATTCGTCGCGGTATTCGCGGCGCTCCTGCTCGACAATGTCGTGCATCTGGAAGAAACGGTCGCCCGCGTCACCGACCTGGTGATGAGCAGCGGAAAACCGAGCCGGGATCTGGTCGTGACGCTGCAAAGCTTCGATCGTCTGAAGCAGGAATTCGAGGCGCTGGGCGATGCGCTCTCACGCTATGCGGAGTCGCATACGACGCCGATCAGCGGCGCCGAACGGGCGCAAGTCGAGCAGGATGTGATCGCAGCAATCACGATGGCGGACCTCAAGGATCGGCTGTTGCGCCGCTTGCAGGACGATCTGCCGGTGATACCCGCGCCGCCGCTGTCGGAAGCGGAAGCGGCGGAAGTAGACGTCGACGTGGTCTTTTAGGGCTGACGCATGAACATCGCAAAAAACGCTGTTCTCAATGAACTCGAAGAGGCGCTCGCGCACGGCTCCGCCGAACGGCGCATCAAGACGCTGCGCCGCGTGACCGATCTTTTCGTGTTCGGTTCGAGCCATTTTTCCGACGACCACATTGCGGTGTTCGATGGCGTATTCAGTCATCTCATTGCCGATATTGAACATTCCGCGCGCGTGACGCTGGCTGGCCGGCTCGCGGCAATCCCGAATGCGCCGCCGAAAGTTGTCCGTGCGCTGGCGTTCGATGACGCGATTGATGTCGCCGGGCCAGTCCTCACGCGCTCGGGGCTGCTCGACAATGTCACATTGGTCGAGAACGCCCGGACCAAGAGCCAGGATCACCTGCTGGCCATTTCGCGGCGCAAGACGTTGGCCGAGACCGTGACCGACGTGCTGGTCGAGCGCGGCAACCGCGAAGTGGCGCTCAGCGTGGTGCAGAACGCTGGCGCCAAATTGTCGGAGACTGGCTATGTGCGGCTGATCAAGCGATCCGAAGGCGATGACGAGTTGGCGCAATCGGTCGGCTCGCGGCCCGAAATTTCCCGCCAGAACTTCCTGAAGCTCCTGACCACGGCCTCGAAAGCCGTGTGTATCGCGCTCGAAGCGGCCCATCCGCACAATGCAACGGAAATTCGCCATGCCGTGGCCGACGTGGCGAGCGCGATTCAGGCGAAAGCCGCGGCTGCATCGCGCAATTACACGGCGGCGCTGGTCCTGGTCGAATCGTTACGGGCGTCGGGCCGGCTCACCGAAGGCGACGTCGAGGCCTTCGCACGCGCCGGAAAATTCGAGGAGACGGCCGTCGCGCTTGCCATGCTGTCCGCTCTGCCGATCGATATGATCGAGCGTGCGATGGTGCAGGACCGCGAGGAGGCCGTTCTGATTATCGCCAAGGCTAGCGGACTGGCGTGGGCCACCGTGAAGGCGGTGCTTCTGCTTTGTGCCGACAAGGGCGGCATGTCCGCACAGGCGCTCGAACAATGCCGGACGGTTTTCAATAAGCTCAAGCGCGAGACCGCGCAGCAAGTGATCGCGTTCCAGCAGAAATGCCGGGCCAGCCCGTTACCCGGCGACTGATTTATTTGTTGTTATCAGCCGGGACAATGCTCACGAGTTCGCCGACGCGACGCAGCCCGCTGGTCATTTCCGGCACCTGCTCGGGGCTTATGTGACGGTAAGGTTCCGTCTTGGCCAGCATCAACGCGTCTATGTGGCAATCGATCGCGTCTTTATCGTTGGGCGCGCCCGCCTTCATGGCGGCGAGAATTTCGCAGAGATTATTCGCGACAAATGTAACCAGTTCGAAGCCCATGGTTGCGCCGACATCGTGCAGGTGCGCGCAGCTCTGATAAGCGCGGTCGAGAGATGGCATATCGCTGGAATGGCCTTCCAGTTGGGAAATGGCGGTCCGGAGTTCCTGCATTTCCTGCTCAAGCCATTCGGCGAAATCCGACTTGAGTTCTTCGATATGGGCCTGGGCATTCTCAAGGGCCTGTTCGCGCGCCACGCCACCCTGGCGCCGCGCCATCCGCTCGAAGCGGTTATCGGCATAGAAAACAGTTGCTTCATGTTTAGCGTCGTTAGGCATCAGGTTGTCCTTTGCGGGCAGCGCTGAAGAGGTTGTCGATATCGTCTTGTGCGAGGCCGGGCCCGACTTCTTCGGCGACCTCGACCTGCTTGTCGCCCTTGCGGCGGCCGACGCCGCCTGGATAGCCTTCTATCTTGAAGCGCCGATCCGGTCCGAAATAGGTTGCCGTGTCGATGAACGGCCGCGGATTGAACGCGATCCAGGCCAGACGGTCGTACAGGCTCTTCGGCGACATCGGCTTTGCCACCACGATATTTGCGCCGGCGTCGCGTGCATTCTTGATCGTCGACTCGCCCGTATCGCTGGACATGAGGAGAATCGGGATCGTGCGGTTTTCATTATTTGCATTGCGGCGGATCGTACGCGTGAGCATGAGCCCGCCGTGCGGGGGCAGCCGTGTATCGCATAACAGGATATCAATTTTCTGGCTGCTCAGGACTTGGAACAGACTCAATGCCTGCTCCACCTCGAGCACTTTGTTGGCCCCGAAGCCGCGCAGGATTCCGTTTGTGATCCGGCGTGCATAGGCATTCGGATCGGCCACCAGGATGACCAAATCGCGCAGATTGACGGTGGGATTTTTCATTCCGCGGCCTAGGCGCACGCACTTCGGCGTGTTGCTGTTAATGGGTGCAAACAGGCAAGAGCGCGTATCCGCAGCTCGCTGTCAGCCTGGCCTGTCCGATTCAACATCGTGCGCCGTTTGGAGTTTAATTTGCCGATGAATATTGATGATTTTGGATAAGCCGCAGTTAACTATTCAGTTATTGCATAATGACAATCTACGATAACATTCGACGAATCGTTCGCTGTTCGATTGCCGGACGCGAGTGGTGCCCAAGCACCACGTAAGGTTTGACTTAGCTCAATTTGGGAAAGGCGGACCCGGTAAAGTGATTCTATTGTATAGATGCGTACGCGTTGCATCCCGGCGTTGAGATTTTTAACAATGCAGCCGCAGCGTACAGTGTGCCGCAAGTTGTATGAAGCTGGATGGTAACATGAAACCTAGGCGGTAAGCTGCTTTATTAAAATAATACTATGCGTAATCAGTAGAATAGTGAACCATATTTAGGTGATTCTCATCCGCTGTCTGAAGTGGAAGAGATCAACTTAAGGTGCAGGCAAGTAACCCACCGCGTAAGGGGCACAAATTGGGCCCGTGATCGATCTCAGAGATGCGCCGACTGATACCGGCGCCAATCGAGAGGGAAGTGGAACTTGACAAGTTTGGCGATCCAAAAAATAGCAAACAAACAAACTCGGGATGAAATCACGATAGGTCGCCCTGATTTTTCCACTGAGAATACCGTCACCGAAACTCCACGTGTCGTCCCTCGGCAACTGACGGATTTTCCAAGAGCGCCGCACCGAGGGGCCGAGGCTGAAACCTCCGGATGCGTTTTCTCTTGTGCCATTTGTCCTGCTCACGACCTGAGCCTGTGCGCGGGAATGAGAATGGCTGGGTCGGAAGCGGATTGGATCACCGGCACGTCGCCGATCACCTCGTCCAACCACATGATTCCAGCGCGGCGCACGATTTGTCATCCCAAAGAATGGTCGGACTACATACCGATCATCTGCCAGGGCTGGGCAGCGTCCTCGTTCACATTGCTGGACGGCCGCCGGCAGATCCTTTCATTCCTTCTGCCGGGCGATCTTGTATCCACCTCGTGTTTGTTGGAGCCGATGTCCGGCCGCACCGTCGAAGCCATCACGGACGTGACCTGCCGCAAATTCATTCGTAACGACCTCAAGGCTTTTCTATTCCAGCGTCCTCATCTGCTGGAAAAGCTTTCGAAGACCTGGGTCGAAGAAAGAACGCAGGCCGATCAGTTGGCGCTCGATCTCGGCCGGCGGACCGCCGACGAACGAATTGCCCGCTTGATCCTGAGTCTGGCGGACAGACTCGCCAAGCGGAACATGGTGAGCGAGCAGACGATGGAGTTTCCCTTGCGCCAGCGCCACATCGCGGACGCCACGGGACTGACCCCGGTCCATGTCAGCAAGGTGATGGGCGAGTTCCAGCGGGCCGGGCTGGTCGAAATCAACCGCCGTTCGCTCACGCTGATCAACGAAACGGAACTGCGCCGAGCGGCCGACTGGCGTTAACGCATGATCCCGAAAAGTGGGAACCGGTTTTCGGAAAAGATCATGCGCACATGCATTAAGCGCGCAGCGCGGCCAGCATGTCGGCGATGTATTCCTCGGCGCTGGCGATAACCAGCATCAGGGCCCAGGGCCGTAACTGAGCAAGCGTCTGCGACAGCGCCGCGTCCGATATCGACGTGGCACCAAGCACCAGCGCCGTCGTCATCACGCGCTTCAAGCTGCAGGCTTCGCCGATGACCGATGCGACCTGCACATTCTCTCCGCCGGTCGCGACCATCACCACCAGGTCGGCGCTGTCGATTTCGCCGATGAGATCCTTGGTGTGGCCGGCGAGATCGCCGAGCCAGCCCTGCACGGAAAAATGTTCGCCGGTGCGCGGCACGCTCGTAACCGCGGTCAAGAACGTCGCGTTTGCCCAGGGCAATTGCGACAGCCGTTTCACAACGGTTTCGCTCGGCCGGTCGAGCGCAATCACTCTGATCGCGCGTGGCCGCGAATTCGCGTCGTTGATGCGGAAGCGCGCCTCGGCGGCGCTCGTCGCGCGCGCCGATTCGCTGAGCATGGCCGTCATGGGCCCGCTCGGATGCTCAAACCGAGGCATGAGCGATGCCGGCGCGCACGGCGAGAACCTCTTTCGCCGCATCCATGTATGGCTGGCCGGGTGGCAGAACGACGGCGGCGGATCGTACCCGCTGATGCGCGATATCGACGCCGGGCGGCACGGCGTCCTTGTCCACCAAGGCCTTGACCGCCCGGAGCAGTCGATGGCGCGCCATGATGATGCCGTTGTCGGTGGAGACCAGGTTCTCTTTCATACGGTCGACGACCGGCCCCATGCTTTCCTGCAGCGACGCATCCTGCATCGCGATGCCCTCGACCCCGCTGAAAGTGCGGCCCGACTTCTGCGCGGCGCGATCGATCAGATAGTCGTTGTCCTTGTTGGCGAAGGGCCGGAACGTACCAGGCAGGTATTTGACGTGAATGCCTTTACCCTCGCGCATGGCGCGGAGTTCATCCTGCGACAGCGGACGGGTCGGATGGTAATCGAAACTCCAAGTCCAGCAATTTTCGTCGTCGATGGGAACCCAGAAATGGCCATGCACGGGGTGATTTCCGCGCGGCGGAATCATGGTGAAGGCGGGCATCACCCATTGCGTGATGCGCCAATAGTAGTTGCCGTTTTCGGCGTCGCGGCGCGCGCCGATATAGAGGCCGCCCGCGCTCTCGACCACCTCGAACACCGGCCTGGAGTCGCGCAGATTGTATTGATTGGCCTTGGCGCCGCGGAACAGGGGATCGGTATCCAGATCGCCGCGATGCAGGAACGAGACATGGCTGGAGTCGATGCCGCCTTCCAAGGCCTGCAGCCAATTCGACTCCTGAATTCGTTTCGACATGAAGCTCTGCTCGGCCGGCACCAGCGCGAATTCCCATTCCGGCAGCGGCGGCTGCTTGTCGGGCGGCCCCATATAGGTCCACAGCACGCCGCCGCGTTCGACCAGCGGATAGGATTTCAACTTGATCTTGTTGCAAAAGCCGCTTTCGACCGGTTCCGATGGCACCTCGACGCACTGGCCGGTGTGGTCGTATTTCCAGCCGTGATAGGGGCAACGCAGGCCGTCCAACTCGTTGCGGCCGAACCACAGCGACACGCCGCGATGGGCGCAGAATTCGTCGATCAGGCCGAGCCGGCCGTGGCTGTCGCGGAATGCCAGCAATCGCTCGGACAGCAACTTCACGCGTACCGGCGGACAGTCGTTGTCGGCGAGTTCGCTCGCCAGCAGTGCCGGAATCCAATAGCTGCGGAACAATCGGCCGGCCGGGGTTCCCGGCCCGGTCTGGGTCAGCAGGTCGTTTTGTTCTTTCTTCAGCATGCTACGTCTCCCTGACCGCCCGCTTAATCTCAACCGACCAGTCTGTTGACTTGATCGGCGCGCTGTCGTTGTTCCGACGGCTGTCTTTGCTTATCAATATAACAATATTATGGTTCTCACAAAACAACGATCAATGAACAGCCCATCGATGTCTTCCCCGACAACTCGGATCCGCGTGTGCCACATCGACGATGTCGCCGCCGGCAGCAGCCTGAAAGTCGAGCAGGGCGGCCAGGTCCTCGCAATTTTCAACGTCGATGGCGAATTCTATGCCACCGACAACGCCTGCACGCATGGCCCGGGGTCGTTGTCGGAGGGGGAGCTGTACGGCGACGTTATCGAGTGCAACTTCCATGGCGGGCAGTTCAATGTGCGAACCGGCGAGGTGGTCGGACCGCCCTGCCTGGTTCCGGTCAAAACCTACAAAGTTACCGTGGAAGATGGCCAGGTTTTCGTCTCAATCTGACCGAGAATACGTTCCCTGCGGAAGTTCCATCGGGCGGTCGTCGACCAGGTCTTGCTTAGCCCTCTAAGTTTTATGCTAAATTTATGCCGGCCACCGCCCTGGCCGGCAAAAGCCGCTATTTGCTTGCCTTGCGGCGTAGCTGAACCATTACCCGATATCGCAGTGCGGAAAAATTGGTTGCGCGCGTTCGATCGTCGCACAGTCCGCCGGGCGCTGTCTTGCGGAATGCTTGACCCAAATCAAGGACGCGCGCGCACCGGACATGGATTATTTCAACTTACATTCAAAAAATACGAGTGCGATTTCGTTCGCCGGACCGGAGAGGAAGAACGCTCATGAATATTGCCATCACCGACAATCGCAAAGCCCGCGTCCTCTATGACGATCTGCGCGAATGGATTGCCGAGGCCGACAAGCTCGGCGAACTGGTGCGCGCCAACGGATATTCCTGGCAGGACGACATCGGCATGGCGGCTGAGTTGTTGCAGCACGACGCTGCCGCACCGGTGGCATTGTTCGACAATATTCCGGGCTATCCGAAGGGCTTCCGTGTCCTCACCAATTTTTTCGGCGCCCGCCGACAGAACATGACGCTCGGCTTTTCGCCCGATCTCAACAAGATCGAGCTGTCCGAGGCTTTCCTTGCCGATTTCCAGAAGATATCCGACAAGCCGCTGCCTTACCAGGTCGTGGAGACCGGCCCGGTCATGGAGAACGTGATCGAAGGCGATGCGATCGATGTGACGCGTTTTCCGACCCCGGTCTGGCACGATCGCGACGAAGGCCGGCGCTATATCGGCACCGGCAGCTTCAACGTCACGCGCGATCCCGACGAGAACTGGGTCAATGCCGGCACCTATCGCGTGATGATCCATGACGCCAAACGGCTCGGCTTCTATATCTCGCCCGGCAAGCATGGCCGCATCCATCGTGACAAATACCAGGCGCTCAACAAGCCGATGCCGGTATGCATCGTCATCGGCGGCGATCCGCTGACCTTCCTGATGGCGTGCACGGAAGTGCCCTACGGCATTTGCGAGTATGAAATCGCCGGCGCCTATCGCGGGCGGCCGCAGAAGGTCGTGATCGGCAAGCACACGGGTCTGCCCTATCCGGCCAATGCCGAGATCGTGATCGAGGGCTTTGTGCAGCCGGGCAACAACATGCCGGAAGGGCCGTTCGGCGAGTGGACCGGCTACTATGGCTCGAAGATGCGGGCTGAGCCGGTGCTCGACATCAAGGCGATTTATCATCGCAATGATCCGATTATCCTCGGCTGTCCGCCGCAGCGGCCGCCGGAAGAACAGGCGCGCTATCGCGCCGTGATGCGCTCGGCGCTGCTCAAGCAGGAGCTCAAGAAAACCGGCCTGCCCGACGTCGTCGCCACCTGGTGCCACGAAGCGGGCGGTTCGCGTCAGCTCACCGCCGTGTCGATCAAGCAGCGCTACCCGGGGCATGCCAGCCAGGCCGGCCATCTGGCGGCGATGTGTCGTTCGGTCGCCTACGCCGGCAAATACGTGATCGTGGTCGACGACGATATCGATGTCTCCAATCTCGAACAGCTGATGTGGGCGGTGTGCACGCGCTCGGACCCGGCGACGTCGATCGATTTCATCCGCAACGCCTGGTCGACGCCACTCGATCCTTCGATTCCGCCGGAGAAAAAGGCGAAGGGCGACTTCACCAACAGCCGCGCCATCATCGACGCCTGCCGGCCGTTCCATTGGAAGGATCAGTATCCGATCGTGAACATGCCGCTGCCGGAAACAGCGCGCCGGACCAAGGAGATGTTCTCCTGGATGCTGGACGGAAGTCGCGAGAAGACAAAACCGCGGTAACTTTATTAGCAACCCTAGCCTTGTTCTGACGCAGCCTACGATAAGTGGGATGGGGGGATACCTTGGTCGACGTTGTTCATCCGGTTGCGGCGGCAAGTCAGGTCCAGCACGAAGAAAAACGCGGATGGGTACCCATCGTCGGGCAGATCTTGTGCCTCGCGATCATCCCAGCGATTTGGTTTGCGCCGATCGATCTCAATCCGACGACCAAACATGGCCTTGCGATCGCGATGTTCATGGTCGTCGCCTGGATCACCCAGGCGATGGAATATGCCCTCGCCGGGATGATCGGCTGCTTTCTGTTCTGGGCCTTGGGGGTGGTGCGGTTCCCCGTGGCGTTCAGCGGATTTGCTAACGATACGGCCTGGTTTCTCTTTGGCGCTTTGCTGATCGGGGTCATCGCCACCCGCTCGGGTGTGGCGCGGCGCTTGGCTTATTTCGTGATGCTGCGGGTCGGCATCACCTATCCGCGAATTCTGCTCGGCCTGATCGTCACGGATTTCTGCCTGACCTTTATCGTGCCGTCCGGCATTGCCCGCGTCGTCATCATGGCGGCGGTGGCGCTCGGCCTGATCGAAGCCTTCAAGGCTCAGTTAGGCAGCAATATTGCGCGCGGGATGTTCCTGGTGCTGACCTATACCGCCAATATTTTCGACAAGATGATCATCGCCGGCGCGGCCTCCATTACGGCGCGCGGCTTGATCGAGAAGGTCGGCGGCATCGAGGTGTTGTGGAGCTTCTGGTTCCTGGCATTTTTGCCGTGCAGCATCCTCACCGTTCTCGCCGCCTGGCGGCTGACGCTGTGGTTCTATCCGCCGGAAAAACTCGCGCTGGAGGGCGGCTACGACTATCTGCGGCAAGAGATCAAGAAAATGGGGCCGCTCTCGCCGGTCGAGAAAAGAGCGGCGCTGCTGATCGCAACGGCGATCGTTCTGTGGCTGACGGATTTCGCGCATCATATCCCGCCGCCGATCATCGGCATTGGCGTCGCGCTGTTTGCCCTGTTGCCGCATGTCGGCGTGCTGCAGCCCGACGAAATGAGAAAACTCAATTATATGCCGGTGTTCTTCGTTGCCTCGGCAATCAGCATGGGCACGGTGCTCGAGACCACCAAGGGGCTCGACGTGCTTTCGAACGTCGTGCTGTCCTGGCTCGATCCCTTTGTCGGCAACTCATTTCTGCTGACGGTGGTGATCTATTGGGTCGCGTTCGTCTATCATTTCTTCCTGGCGAGCGAGATTTCCATGCTCGGCACGTCGATTCCGCTGCTGATGAATTTCGCCAAATCGCACGGATTGAATCCATTAATGCTTGGCATGATATGGACCTTCGCCGCCGGCGGAAAACTTTTTGCCTATCAGTCGGGCGTGCTCATCGTGGGCTACTCGTATGGATATTTCACCGCGCGCGACCTATTGCGCATTGGCTGGTGGCTGACGGTCGTTGAATTCGTGATATTGTTGCTGCTGGTGCAGTTCTACTGGCCGCTGCTCGGTGTGCATTAGCGGCACCCGCCGCGCGATGATCCGTCCCATTCTCCGACAGACAGGAATTGCGCTGGCATAGTGGACGGGTTACCTAGTCGTACCATCGAGGTGCGATTATGAAGCCGCCGAAGAAACCTAAAATTCGCGAAACGGATGCCATATTGCGGCATTGGCGCGAGGCCGTTCCAAACGATCGCCTGGCGCATCTCGTCAAGGATGCGACCCGGGCGCTGCTGCGGGCGCTGCAGATGCGGCTGACCGAGCATTCGGTATCGCTCGGCCAGTGGACGTTTTTGCGAATTCTTTGGGAGAGCGATGGCATCACCCAGCGCGAACTGAGCGAGCTCGCCGGCGTCATGGAGCCGACGACCTTCACGGCGGTCACGGCGATGGAGAAACTGGGCTATGTGACGCGTAAGAAGCTGCCCAATAACAAGAAAATGGTTTACGTGTCGCTCACGGCGAAAGGCCGGCAGCTCAAGCGCAAACTGGTGCCGCTGGCGGAAGAGGTCAACCGGATCGCGGTCGAAAACATCAATCCGCTCGACATCACGATGATGCGGCGCGTGCTGCTGACGATGATCGAAAATCTGGCGCGCGACGAAGCGCGGCCGAACAAGCGTTTGCGGATTCCGTCCACCCGCGAGTTGGCGCGCCGCGTCCACGACGCCGAGGGCAACAACCGTGCGCGGGCACGAAAGCGCGCCTGAGCTGGCGAACCACCGGCGCGGGGACTAGATCAGCTCGCGATGGTCTAGAGCGTGACCCGTTTAGATTGAATCATTGTGCTTCTCTAACATTTTTCTTGCGCATGATCTTTTCTGAAAACCGGTTCCCACTTTTCGGGATCATGCGCTAGGGTCCATTGTTCGGCCAAAGCCCTGCGGTCGAGCTTGCCGCGCGCGGTCTTCGGCAGGTGATTGCTGAGCACGATCTGCTTGGGCGCCTTGGAGGCGGGCAGGACTGTGCCACAGTAACGCAACAGGTCATCGACATCGATGGTGACGCCCGGCCGCGCCACCACAAAGCTGACGACTTCCTCGCCGTATGTATGATCGGGAACGCCGACCGTGGCGACTTCGATAATCTCCGGCCGCTGCAGCAGAATGCTGTCGATCTCGAGCGGCGAGATGTTGATGCCGCCGCGGATGATCAGATCCTTCTCGCGCCCGGTGATATGCAGATATCCGTCGGCGTCGAGAAAGCCGATATCGCCGGTTCGTAGGCGCCCGCGACAATGCACTTTGATCGTGCCGTCGTCGGTGAGATAGCGGTAGTCGTTGTCGGCAAAGCCTCCCACCTCGACGTGACCGATATCTCCCGTCGGCAACCTCTGTCCGCGGTCATTGACGATCGCGAGCTGGTGGTAAGGCGCCGGCTTGCCGACGGTGCCGATATGCCGGTCGGCGCCCGGATTGGCCGCGATCCAGCCGATTTCGCTGCAGCCATAGCCTTGGGCAACCGGTATTCTGAAGTGCTGTTCGAACCGCCGCCAATCCTCGATCAGGAGCGGCGCCGAACTCGAGATCACGAACCGCAAGCTCGCCAAGGCTTCGGCATTCAGCGGATCGTCGCTGTTGAGCAGCATGTTGATCGTGGTCGGATTGCCGGCGGTGATGGTCGCACCATGCTCCGCGACGTGCTGGAAAAACCGGCTGCGCGTGAACTTGCGTCCCAGGATCAGCGTAGCGCCGCGGCTGAGCGGCGCCAACGCGCTCAGAACCTGGGCCGAACACCAATTGAACGACCGAAAATCATAAATACGATCGTCGGCGGTCATGCCCAATCCATCCGCGGTCGGCTCGACATTGGCGAGCAGTTCGCGAAATGTCAGCACCACGCCTTTCGGCCGGTCGCTGGTGCCGGAGGTGAACAAGATGCAGGCATCGTCCTGCGGCCGCGTGCTTGCCAGAGTTACGTCCGTCGGCTCGCAGGCGGCAACCGACTGGTAAAAGCCGGTAGCGGCAGCCTCGTCGAACAGCCCCAGCGGCAGACACGGCGCCGATGCCTTTGCCAAGACGTCACCGAGATCCAGCCCCGCATCGAACACGGCGAGACGCGGATTCAGCGTCGGCAAAATCTGCGCCAGATGGCTGCGGTTCATCTCGACATGGATGGTGCAGATGGTGGCACCGTAAGCCATCACGCCGAGATAACAGGCCAGGTGCTCGATCGAGTTGCCGGCGAGCAAGGCGATGCGGTCATTGCTGCGGATACCGCGCGCGGCCAGAAACGTGGCGATTTGTCGGGTCAGCCGCCGCAGCTGCCCGTAGCTGATCATGCGCCGATCATCGACCGAAACAATATAGGCCTTGTCCGGATCGCGTTCGGCCGCGCGATCGATCCAGTGGCGAAGCAGGTTTGGCCCAAACTCAGATTCTTTCAGCATGCATCCTCGTATGGGCAAAGCAGCCGCCGGGCGCCCACAAAGACGCCCGGCGTATGATGGAGCGTCAGCGTCCGGTCCGCGCCAAGGAATGCACCCAGCCGACCATGCGCGATTTGGCGTTCTCGATGTCCTTCTTGGTGAAGAAGTCCTCCGGCTTGACCCGGTCGACCGGATAGACCGGCCGCAGGAAGTCGCTCTCGTAGCCGAACGGCACCGTGGCATCGATCCCCATGCCGCCCTCGAATTGGGTATTCGATGCGGTCCATTGCTTGTCGCCGGCGGTCATGCGCTCGGCCGGCATGAAGGTCTGGCCGCGCCCGCCCGGAATCGGGTTGAGGATGTCGGTGCGCGGATTCACCCGCGTGGTCATGCACCACATGATGTCGTCCATCGAGTAGGGATCGGTGTCCTCGCTCACCGCGATTGCCAGCCGCATGCCCTGCGAGCAAGACAGCGCCGCGCCGAGGAAGTTGCGCTGCCAGCCTTCGTCGATCTGATGGCGTTTCTTGACCTGGATGACGCAACCGCCCCAGTCGGTCATGCAATAGGGGATGACCACGTCCTGCACGATGCCGGGCTGCAGCCGCTCGCACAGCTCGAAGATCGCCGCCTCGCGCACCGTGGTGTCGATATTGTGGTCGTCGAGCGTGTGCACGCCGAGCGCAAAGATGATCGGCTTGGTCTCCGGCTTGCGCATCGTCACGGCGGTGACGTGAAAGGTCGGTGCCTTGTAGGCCTTGCCCATGTAGCCGGCCCATTCGGGATGGAAATGGTAGCGGCCCTGTACGCCGGTGTCCTCCGACTCCTTGGTTTCGAACCGGCGATCGCGCGGATGGATATAGCCTTCGAGCACCACCTCGGCATCGGCCAGCGTGTAGGCGTCGACCGTGCGGCATTTCACCATGCGAATCGGGCTGCCCTGCACCGCGCCGGCAATGCCGATCTCGTCGCAGCCCATCGGCAGGATGGCGTAGTCGAAGCCGGCGCCGGCGAGCAGCGTGCAGGCCGGCGGCACCCCGAAGCACACTGAAATCGGGATCGGTTTGTCGTCCGCGTAATACTTGTTCGCCACCTGCCACATGTGCGAGCCGGGCGAAATCTGGAACGTGCCGACATTGCCCCAGCGGAAGTTCATGCGGTTGTAGCCGAGGTCGGTGCCGCCATCGAACTGGTCGAAGCTGATGCAGCGGATGCCGGAACCAACGGTGAGCTCGGTCTCGTAAGTGGTATGGCGGATCGGCACCATGTACTTGTTGACGTCATCCGGATCGAGGATGACGTGCTCCTGCACCGGCGCCTGCTCCTGGGGAATAATCACCGGCTTGAGCGGCTTGCGGAACGCCTGGGCGATCTTGCGCGTGCGCTCGATATCGTTCTTCCAGCCGAACATCTTGTTGATGACGTTCATGTCGCCGAACAGGTTGGTGATGACCCTGTGATTCGGCTTGCCCTTGACGTTGTTGAAGATGACCGGGCAGCCGCCATCCAGATGCTTCTGCAGCCCGGTAACCTCGAGATCGGGATCGACCGGCTTGTCGGTTTCGATCAAATCGCCTTGCGACTTCAGCCATTCCAGTGTTTTCCGCAGATCCATGACGTCATCGCTGGCGGGCTGGGACTGCTCTTTGGGCATCGCTTTCTGCATGACGTCCGAACTCCAATGTTTTCGGGAAGCTGTTTGATTGTCGCTAAATCGTGAGAGGATCAGGGCGTGGGAGGTTTCGGCTCGCCACCGGAGCCGCGGTCGGAAAGCGCCGCGACAATGTCGCTCCAGAATTCGTTGCGGATCTTTCGGAACCAAACGGTGTAGCTGTCGGGCCGCGCGTCGACGTCCCGTTCGACTTCGCCGAACGATTTCCAGCACCAATCGGATACCTCGAGCGGATCCGGCACGGGCGTACCATCGAAGCGGCCGCCGAAGACATGTACGATTTCGTCTTCGACCAGGTCGTCGGATACC
>Ga0207932_1000411_pt1 | contig 14408 bp, 12 predicted proteins | sample NGESurdeep092012_FD_184480 | JGI IMG/M metagenome (GOLD analysis project Ga0207932, IMG submission 184480) | Arctic peat soil microbial communities from Barrow, Alaska - NGEE Surface sample 415-2 deep-092012 (SPAdes) | ecosystem: Environmental > Terrestrial > Soil > Wetlands > Peat ...
GTCCTCGCCTGCGCGATGACCGGCAGCGGCAAGACCGCCGCCTTCCTCCTCCCCATCGTCCACCACCTGATGGCGAAGCCCCGCGGCGTGACGCGCGCCCTCGTCCTGGCACCCACCCGGGAGCTGGCGGCGCAGATCCACGAGCACCTCGAGGAGCTGGCGATCCACACCCCGGTCACCGGGGCTCCGGTCTTCGGTGGCGTCGGGATGGCCCCTCAGGAGCACGCCTTCCGGAGCGGCGTGGACATCATCATCGCCACCCCCGGACGCCTCCTCGACCACTTCACGCGCCCCTACGCGAAGCTCGATCGCCTGGAGATCCTCGTCATCGACGAGGCCGACCGCATGCTCGACATGGGGTTCCTGCCGGACATCCGCAGGGTGCTGAAGCACATCCCGGCGAAGCGGCAGACCCTCTTCTTCAGCGCCACGATGCCGCAGGAGATCGTGCGGCTGTCCGGCGAGCTGCTCCACCAGCCCGCCACCATGAACCTCGAGCGGAAGTCGCAGCCCGCGATCGGCATCACGCAGGCGGTGTACCCGGTGCCGCGCGAGCTCAAGTCGGGGCTGATCCTGGAGCTGGTGCGCCAGCAGGTGGTGCGCGACGCGATCGTCTTCACCCGCACCAAGCATCGCGCCAACCGCCTCGCGGAGTTCCTCGAACGGAACGGCGTCAACGTGGCGAAGATCCACGGCAACCGCAGCCAGAACCAGCGCACCGAGGCGCTCGCCGGCTTCAAGAGCGGAAAGATCCAGGTGCTCGTGGCCACCGACATCGTGGCGCGCGGCATCGACGTCGAAGCCCTCGGGCACGTGGTGAACTTCGACGTCCCCAACGTCCCCGACGACTACATCCATCGCGTGGGGCGCACCGCGCGCGCCGAGACCACCGGCGACGCCTTCACCTTCGTCTCCCCCGACGAAGAGGGCGACCTGGCCGCGATCGAGCGCGCGGTGGGGCGCCGGCTCCCCCGCGTGACGCTCCCCGGGTTCGACTACGCGCGGAAGACCACCGAGCGCCTCGAGATCCCGCTCGGCGAGCGCCTCGCGGCGCACCGGGCGAAGCGCTCGGGGGAACGCCAGCGGACGGCCGCGAAGAACGTGCGCAGGACCGAGTCCGCCCCGGCGGCCAGGCCCTCCGCGCCCCGCTCCGGAGAGTCCTCCGCGGCGCCGGCCGCACAGCCGGGCTCGTCGCGGCTCCACCGCTTCCACCCCGGCGGCCGGCGCTCGCGCCACTAGCCGGAGCCACACTCGCAGGGAGGGTCGTCGCGTGAGCACGCTGCGTCCCCTGGGCCGCTCGCCCATCGCCATCTCCCCCATCGGCCTCGGCTGCTGGCAGTTCTCCGAGGGTGCGGGCCTCGGCGGGAGCTACTGGCCCACGCTCCCTCCGGAGACCGAGAACACCATCGTCGCCGCCAGCCTCGCGGCCGGCGTCACCTGGTTCGATACCGCGGAGATGTACGGCGCCGGCCACTCGGAGGCCGCGCTCTCGCGTGCCCTCCTCGCCGCGGGCAAGCGCCCCGGCGACGTGGTGGTCGCCACCAAGTGGTTCCCCGCCTTCCGCACGTCGGCCAGCATCCGCGCCACCATCGGCGAGCGGCTCGCGCACCTCGCGCCTTTCGGGATCGACCTCTATCAGATCCATCAGCCGATCGCCTTCGCCACCGCCGCCGCGCAGATGGCCGCGATGGCCGCGCTCGTGGAGGCGGGCCGGATCCGGACGGTGGGCGTCAGCAACTTCTCCGCAGGGAAGATGCGGGCCTCGCACCGCGCGCTCGCGGCGCTCGGGAAACCCCTCGTGTCCAACCAGGTGCGCTACAGCCTGCTGCACCGCGGCATCGAGACCAACGGCGTCCTCGACGCGGCGAAGGAGCTGGGGATCACCATCATCGCCTATTCCCCCCTCGCCCAGGGGGTGCTGACGGGCAAGTTCCACCGCGACCCCGGGCTGATCCGCGGCCGCTCGGGCCCGCGCAAGTGGCTCGGCGACTTCCGCCGCCGCGGCCTCGAGAAGAGCCGGCCGGTGATCACGGCGCTGGAAGGGATCGGGGCGGCCCACGGCGCGACCCCGGCGCAGGTCGCCCTCGCGTGGCTCCTGCAACTGCACGGCGAGGCGGTCGTGGCGATCCCCGGCGCGACGAGCCGGCCGTCCACCGCCGTGACGGCGTGCGGGATCTCCGCGGCGAACACCGTGTCGAGATGCGCGGCGAGCACGACGCCGGGGCCCGGCCCCTCGCCGAAGCGCGCGAGCACGTTGCCGGCGCGGTCGCGCCGCACCGCGCTGAGCCCCAGGGCGGCGAAGCGCTCGGCCACGAACGCCGCGCGCCGTTCCTCGTCGCCGGTCGGCGCCGGGATCTCGGCCACGGCGCGCTGCCATCCCAGCACGTCGGCGTCGTGCCGGGCGAGCCACGCCTGCGCGGCGGCGACGTCGTTGCGGGCGGCGATCTCCTTCACCGTGCGGTCCACGCGCGGAGCCTAACGGCCGCCCCACGAGGCGGCAAGCGCTTGATTCTTCACCCGGGCGGGCGCAGACTCCTGCGGTGCCCGCTGCCTATCGCGAACTCGTCCGGTCCTTCCTCGACCTCCGCTGGCAGATCGATCCGGTGGCGGCGACGCAGGCCGGTGTGCGCCTGCACGACGCGCGTCTCGGCGCCTACACCCGCGCCGACGTCCGGGTGGCCGTGGCGGCGCTCAAGGCGATGTCGCTCGCGTTCGAGGAGTGCGAGACCACCACCCTCGCCGACGAGATCGACCAGACGGCGGTCCTGAACGAGCTGCGGGTGAGCATCGCGCGGTTCGAGAAGGAGCGGCCGCACGAGCAGAACCCCGAGTTCCACCTCACGCACCTCCTCACGGCGTTCTTCAGCCTGATGACGCGGGCGGACCGCCCCGCGGACGAGCGGGGCGTCGCGCTCGCCGCCCGGCTCGCCGCCACGCCGCGCTTCCTCCTCGAGGCGGAGGCCACCCTCGGGCGGCCGCCGCTGGTCTTCACCGAGACGGCGCTCCAGGTGGCGGAGGGGGGCCGCGGCCTCCTCGCGGAGGGTGTCCCCGCCTTCGCGGCGAGCACCGGCCCCGAGACCCGGGCCGCCATCGCCGACGCCCTCCCGCTCGCGCGGCAGGCCCTCGACGACTTCTGCGCCTTCCTCTCGGGCGAGTTGCGCGATCGCTCCGACGGCGAGTTCGCCATCGGCCGTGACGCGTTCGACTTCCATCTGCAGTTCGAGCACGCCCTGCGCGAGACCGCTCCGACGATGCTCCGCTACGGCGAGGCGCTGGTGCGCGACGTGGAGCAGGAGCTGGAACGGCGCGCGGCCGCGATCGCCCCGGGCGTCCCGTGGCGCGCGCTCATCGAGCGCCTGCGCGGTGAGCACCCCCTCGCCTCGGGCCTCGTGGATTCGTACGCGGGTGAGATGGAGCGCGCCAAGCGCTTCGTGCTCGATCGCGGACTCGTGCGCGTGCCCGACGGCGCCCTGGAGGTCGTGGCCACGCCCGAGTTCATGGCGCCCCTCATCCCCTTCGCCGCCTACGACCCCCCGGGCGCGTTCGCCGACGCGCGGACCGGCACCTTCTACGTCACCGTGCCCCGCGAAGGGGAGCCGCGCGAGCACTGCGTCCACGAGCTCGCCGCGACCGCGCTCCACGAGGGCTACCCCGGCCACCACCTCCAGCACCTCTGGGCGCAGGGGCTCCCGTCGCCGGTGCGGCGCGTGGTGTGGACCCCCCTCACTGTCGAGGGCTGGGCGCTGTACTGCGAGGAGCTGATGGCGGAGGAGGGGTTCTACGACCGCCCCGAGACGGGGCTCTTCCACCAGCTCTACCTGCTGTGGCGCGCGGCGCGCATCGTCCTCGACGTGCGCCTGCACACGATGGGGATGCCGGTCCACGAGGCCGTCACCTACCTCGCCGACCTCCTCGGCATCGCGCGCGCCAGCGCCGAGGCGGAGGTGCGCCGTTACTGCGTGGCGCCCGGCTACCAACTCTGCTACGCCGTCGGCCGCCGGGAGCTGCTCCGGCTCCGCGAGGACTACCGCGCGCGGGCCGGCGCGTCGTTCGAGCTGCGGAAGTTCCACGACGAGGTGCTCGGGTACGGGGGGCTGCCGGTGGCGCTGACGCGGTGGGGGATGGGGTTGGGGGACAAGCAATGAGTGATGGGTGATGCGTGATGGGGTGAAGGCCGGTCCTGCAGCGGGCCGGCTTCCTCGTTCCGTCTGGTACTTCGGGGCCACGTCGCTCCTCAACGACTGGGCCTCGGAGATGATCTATCCACTGCTGCCGGCGTTCATCACGCGGACGCTCGGCGGCGGTGCCCTCGCCCTCGGCGTCCTCGACGGCCTCGCCGACTCCGTCGCCGCCCTCTTCAAGCTGGTCTCGGGGTACCTGGCCGAGCGGCCGCGCCTCCGTGGTCCGCTGGTGGTCGGCGGCTACGCGCTCGCCGGCGCGGTCCGCCCCCTCCTCGCGATGGCGGGCGCGACGTGGCACGTGGTGGCGCTGCGCGCGACGGACCGCGTGGGGAAGGGCATCCGCACGGCGCCGCGCGACACGATGATCGCGGAGGCCGCCCCCGCCGAGCTCCGGGGCCGGGCCTTCGGCCTGCACCGCGCCGCGGACCACGTCGGCGCCATCGTCGGGCCCCTCTCGGCGTCGGCCCTCATCGCCGCCGGCCTGCTGGTGCGGCAGGTCTTCTGGCTCGCTGCCATCCCGGGCGCACTCGCGGTCCTCGCCGCGGTGGCCGCCGTGCGTACGGCGCGCAGGGACGCCGCTCGTGATGCCCCCCCGGATGAGCCGGGACCGCGGACCGGAGCGGAGGGCGCCCGTGGCGTGGCGGAGAGCGGGCGGGGAGCGGAGCGACGGACCTTCGTCACCTTCCTGGGCGTCCTCTCCGTCGCGACCGCCCTCCGCGCGCCCGAGACGCTCCTCATCCTGCGCGCGCAGGACCTCGGTGTCGCGGTCGCGCTGATCCCGCTCCTCTGGGCCGCGCTCCACGTGGTGCGCTCGAGTCTCTCATATCCGGGTGGGGTGCTCGTGGACCGGTGGGGGGCGCGCCGCACGCTGCTGGCGGGGTGGCTCGCCTACGCCGCGATCGCGTGGGGGTTCGCGCGTGCGGCGTCCCCGGGCCAGGCGTGGGGCGTCTTCCTGGCCTTCGGCATCGTCGCCGCGCTGACGGAGAGTCCCGAGCGGACCCTCGTCGCGCGCCTCGCTCCCGGCGGCCGCCACGGACGCGGATTCGGCTGGTACCACGGGAGCGTCAGCGCCGTCTCCCTCCCGGGCGCCGCGCTCTTCGGATGGATCTACGGGCGGTGGGGCGGGCCTGCAGCGTTCACCCTCTCGGCCGCCGTGACGCTCGTCGCCGCCGCGGCGCTCGCCCTCAGCAGCAGCGGGTGGGGCCGGGACCGAAGCGCCGGGTGACGAACTCCGCGTAGAAGGCGCGTGGGTCCAGGGGCGCCGCGCCCGGGTGGCAGCGCGCGTGATGCTCCAGGTAACGCTCGTAGTCGGGCGCGCCGACCACCTCGCGCACGACCCGCAGCACGCGCGCAGTCCCCGATCGGATCGCCTCAGCCGTCACCCGCAATGAGCCCTCCCGGTATTCGCATTTCCTTGGCGTCTTGGCGTCTGGCTCCTGCTTCTCTGTTCTAGTCCCCCACCGCATACGCCGTCTCCACGAACGGCGACTCGTGGACCACGGGCGCCTTGCGGCCCGCGAGCACCAGCCACCATTCCCGCGCTGACGCCGCGATCACCACCAGCACCACCGCCATGAAGAGCAGCGCCAGGGCCGCGTCGAGGCGGTCGTTGAAGATCATCCGCGCGGCGTCGGGATTCGCCGAGCCCGCCAGGGTGCGGGCGTGCGCCAGGAAGCCGAGGCGGGGGTCGGCGGCGAACACCTTCTGCCACCCCGCGGTCAGCGTCGCCGAGGCGAGCCACGCCAGCGGTGCCAGCGTCACCCAGGCGTACCGCGCCTTCCCCATCTTCACGATGATCGTCGTGCCGACGCAGAGCGCGACGGCGGCGAGGAGCTGGTTCGCGATCCCGAAGAGGGGCCAGAGGGAGTTGATGCCCCCCAGCGGATCGAGCACGCCCTGGTAGAGGAAGTGCCCCCACGCGAGCACGACCGCCGCGCTGGTGAGGAAGATGCTGGGGTACCACGAGGTGCGTCCGAGCGGCTCCCAGACGTGGCCCGCGATCTCCTGGAGCATGAAGCGGCCCACCCGCGTCCCCGCGTCCACCGTGGTGAGGATGAAGAGCGCCTCGAACATGATGGCGAAGTGGTACCAGAGGGCGAGGCCCGGCCCGCTCACCACCCCGCCGAGGATCGCCGCCATCCCCACCGCCAGGCTCGGTGCGCCGCCGGTGCGCGAGAAGAGCGTCGCCTCCCCCATCTGGCGGGCCAGCGCCTCCATCGTTCCCGGCTGCAGGGTGAAACCCCACTCCGCGATCTTGGTGGCGGCCGTCGCCGCCGTCGGGCCGAGGGTGGCGGCGGGGACGTTCATCGCGAAGTAGACGCCGGGGTCGAGGGTGGCCGCGGCGATCATCGCCATCAGCCCCACGAACGACTCCATCAGCATCCCGCCGTAGCCGATGAGCCGCGCGTCGCTCTCCCGCGTCAGCATCTTCGGGGTCGTGCCGCTGGCCACGAGCGCGTGGAAGCCGGAGATCGCGCCGCACGCGATAGTGATGAACGCGAAGGGGAAGACCTTCCCCGCGAACACCGGTCCGGTGCCGTCGGTGAACCGCGTCAGCGCCGGCAGGCGGAGGGGCGGGAGGAGGATCAGGATCGCCACCGCCAGGAAGAGCACGGTGCCGACCTTGAGGAAGGTCGAGAGGTAGTCGCGGGGCGAGAGAAGGAGCCACACCGGCAGGACCGACGCCGCGAAGCCGTACGCGATGATCGCCCACGCGAGCCGCGGGCCGGGCCAGGTGAACCAGTGCGCCCACGTCGGGTCCTGCGACACCCAGCGACCCGCGACCAGCGCCACGAGGAGCAGCGTCACGCCGACGGCCGACGCCTCCAGGACCCGGCCGGGGCGCAGCGCCTTCATCCACCAGCCCATCAGGAGAGCGATGGGGATCGTGCAGGCGATGGTGAAGAGCCCCCACGGGCTCGCCTTGAGCGCGTTCACGACCACCAGCGCGAGCACGGCGAGGAGGATGATCATGATCGCGAGGATGGCGAGCATCGCGGCCATCCCCGCTACCGGGTTCACCTCCTCCTTCGCCATCTGGCCGAGCGACTTCCCGTCGCGGCGGAGGGACGCGAAGAGGATGGTGAAGTCCTGCACCGCGCCGCCGACCACCACACCCGCGATCAGCCACAGGGTGCCGGGGAGGTAGCCGAACTGCGCCGCCAGCATCGGGCCGATCAGGGGCCCCGCGCCGGCGATCGCGGCGAAGTGGTGGCCGAAGAGCACCCACTTGTGCGTCGGCACGAAGTCGCGGCCGTTCCCGAGCCGCTCCGCAGGCGTCGCGCGGCGCGCGTCCAGCCCGAACACCTTCAGCGCGATGAACCGGGAGTAGAACCGGTAGGCGATGACGTAGCTCGCCACGCCGGCGATGAGGATCCAGGCGGCACTGACGGGCTCGCCGCGGTGCAGGGCGAGGAGGGCGAATCCCGTCGCCCCCAGCGCCCCGACGGCGAGCCACACGAGTCTGGAGAGAAGGCGTCGCATCTTGCGCGCTAGCTTAGCGTTGGAGCTTCGGCGCCGTCAATGACCGACTCTTGCGGCCCCGTATCGGGGTGGATAGAATCGCGCCGTGCCCAAGCACCAGCCCGATGCCGTCACCGCGCTCCTCGAAGAGCTCGCGCACCAGGAACAGCCCCAGGCGGGGGCCCTCAAGGCCGAGCTGACGGGGAAGGGCGCCATCGTCACCGGCGCCGCCACGGGCATCGGCCGCGCGACGGCGATCGAGCTGGCGCGCCGGGGCTGCGGCGTGGCGTTCAACTACGTCGAGCTGCCGGGGCGCGACGTGAGCGTCCAGGCCGCAATGACCGAGGCGGTCCTCAAGAGCCTCAACGTCCCGGTCTACTGCGACCGCTGCGACGTGCGGAACCTCGCCGAGGTCGAGCGGTTCGTGACCGCCGCCCAGAACGCGCTCGGCGGCGTCCACATCCTCGTGAACAACGCCGGCATCTCGCGCGACGCGGCGCTGTGGCGGATGGACGACACCGCTTGGCGCGACGTGGTGGACACCAACCTCACCGGCGCGTTCCACATGATCCGCGCCGTGGCCCCCATCTTCCGGGGCCAGCACCACGGCAAGATCGTGAACGTCGCCGCCCTCCAGGCGATGCGCGCCGGCTTCGGCGTGGCCAACTACGCGGCGTCGAAGGCCGGCCTCATCGGCCTCACCCACGCCGCCGCCGTCGAGCTCGGGCCCGCCAACGTCAACGTCAACGCCGTCGCTCCCGGGTTCGTCCGGACCGAGCTGACGCAGCACCTCTCCGAGGAGCTCGTGGCCCGCGCCAAGGGGAACACCCCCCTCGGCCGCCTCGCCGAACCCGACGACGTCGCCCAAGTCATCGCCTTCCTCTGCAGCGACGCCGCCCGCCACATCACCGGCGAGATCATCCGCGTGGACGGGGGCCAGGCCCTCGGTTAGCTTTCGCTCCGCTTGCTAACAACCATCCCGGGTCGCCCAACATGATGACGCTAAAGTGTCGTCACAGTGTCGTGTTACTGTCAATAATTGCTGCCAGCGCGTGCTCCCACCGCGCGCCACCCGCGGCGACTCCCGCGGACCCGTTCGTCAATCTCGGCATCGGCCAGATCCCGGTCTCGGGGATAGCCGGTGGGGGGGCGCTCCTCTTCCCCGTCGGCGGGATCCTCTTCGGCGACTCCCTGGCCGGTCTCGTGATCCGTCGCGGCGACCTCAGGGACCGCGCCACGGCGGTCCTGGACAGCGTCCTGGCGCGGGACGCCCACGAGGTGACCTGGCACGACCAGGAGGGTATCCGGAGGGTCCTGCGGCGTTCTCCGGGCATCGCCGCCGACCCGACCGACCTGCCGACGGGGTTCCTCCTCGGCAAGAAGGTGGAAGCCATCCCCGACCCCCTCTGGTCCTCGGTGCGCGCCCTCGGGGCGCTGACGGGCGCCCGGGTGGCCGTCATCCCCGTGGCGGTCCGCCTCGAGGGACGCCCCGGCGCGGTGAATGCGACCTACGCGGTCGTGATACTGGACGTCAGGGTCGGCCAGATCTCCTGGCGCGGGAAGGTGACGGGCCCCGACCAGCCGACGCCCGAGCTGGCGCTCACGGCCGCCGCGGCGGCCGCCGTGCCGAGCGGGATCCGGTAGGAGGGACGCATGAGAACGAGCACACCGAAGAACGGCGCACGATGGAACGGCGCATCGGACAGCGGCGCACCGACGCACCGACGCACCGGCACCGCACCTCGCCGAGCCGGGATCCTCGTCGCCCTGCTGGCGATCGGGCTTGGCCCGGCGCTGCGCGCGCAGGAGACGAGTCTCACCATCTACCAGGACGGCCGGGTGATGGTGCGGCGCACCATCCCGCTCGCCGTGCCGCGCGGTGCCTCGACGCTGAGTGTGGACCTGGGAGGGCGCGGGGCGGATCCGACGAGCCTCGTCTCCCTCGACGACGGGGTGGAGGTGCGGGGCGTGGTGGTCTCCGCCGCCACGGGAGTGGAAGGGTCGCTGCGCCGGGCCCTGGGCCGCGATGTGGAGTTCCTGCTCGGCGGCGACACGCTGCGGTTCGTGCGTGGCACCGTGCTCTCGCTCGACCCGCCGGCGTTCCGCGTGAACGGGCGCGTCCTCTACGACATGCCGGGGCGGCCCGCGTTCCCCGACTCGCTGGTGCAGCTGGCCCCGCGGGCGGAGATCACCGTCGAGGCGGCGCGGGCGGCGCGCGCTCTCCGCGTGGCGTACCTCGCGCAGGGGCTGATGTGGCGCGCCGGGTACACCCTCGTCGCGCCCCCCTCGGGCGCGGGGCGCGGCGCGCTGACGGGTGCGGCCACGATCGAGAACCCGGGCGGCCTGGCCATCGGCGGCGCCGAAGTGCAGCTCTTGGCGGGGGACGTGCGGCGCGCGAACCAGCTCGACGAGGTCGCGGTGTCGGGCGTCATGCGTCTGCAGCGGGCGATGGCGGCCGCGCCGGCGCCTCCCTCTCAGGAATCCGTCGGCGAGAGCCACGTCTACACCCTGCCGGGCACCGTGGACCTCGTCCCCGGCACCTCGCGCACGGTGGCGCTCTTCACCCAGGCGGCGCCGCAGGTGGAACGCGCGTTCGCCTTCCGCGCCAGCGGCATGGGGCACCTCCAGCAGTGGCGCGCCCCGGAGCAGGATCTCCACGCCGAGGTGACCTACCTCGTGCGGCGTCCGGCGGGCACCCCCTTCGGGGACACGCCCCTCCCGGCGGGCGTGGTGCGGGTGCTGGTCCCCGATTCCGCGGGCCGCGTCCAGCTCCTCGGCGAGGTGCCGATCGCGCACACGCCCGCGGGGCGCGAGCTCAAGCTCGCCACCGGCACGGCGTTCGACATCACCGCGCAGCGCACGCAGCTGACGTTCGTGCAGCAGGGGCGCCGTCAGGTGGAGGTCTCCTACCGCGTGCAGATCCAGAACGCCAAGGACGACAGCGCGACGGTGCAGGTGTACGACGAATTCCCCGGCCAGTGGGAGGTGCTCTCGAGCACCGTCCGGCCGGAGCGGCTCAGCAGCACCTCCGTGCGCTTCGCCGTGCCGGTCTCCGGCTCCGGAGAAGCGACGCTGGAGTATCGCGTGCGGGTCCGCTGGTAGGCGCTGACGTGGCGGCGGCAGGCCGGCTCGCGACGGGCGCCTCGGCGTTCACGACCTTCGTTCAGGTGGTCCCGCGGCTGGCGACGCTCGTAGGGAAGATGCGTCCCACGTGGCGGGTGCGGACGCTGGCGGAGGTGACGCCTGCGTTCCTCCACGCCAACGGGGTCCACGCGCTGATCTGGGACGTGGACGGGACGCTGTGCGGCGACCGGCGGCGCGACCTGCTCCCCGAGAGCGCCGGGCCTTTCCGCGCGCTCCTCGCCGACGAGGGGCTGCGGCACGTCATCCTCTCGAACGCGAGCGAGGAGCGCTTCCTCCAGCTGGGGGAGATGTTCCCCACCCTCCCGATCCTGCGGGGCTACGCGCTGCGGGGGGAGCTCCTGTTCCGGAAGATCGCGCGGGGCACCGACTGCTGGACGAGGGAGGAACTGGCGGCGCGGCTCACCGAAGGGGCGCACGTGGTCCGTAAGCCGAGCGCGGAGCTGGTGGAGCTGGCGCTGCGGGAGCTCGCCTGCGGGAAGGACGAGGCGGCGATGATCGGCGACCAGTACCTGACCGACGTGGCCGGGGCGAACCTCGGCGGCATCCGCTCGATCAAGCTCCCGACACTCGCCCCGGAGACGTTCCGGCGGACGGTGCGCCTCGGGCAGATCGCCGAGAACGTGGTCTACGCCTTCGCGCACGGCGGCCGGTGAAGGACTGGGCGCGGTACTGGTCCGCCCTCGCGCGGCGCCGGGTGGGCGCGCTCTCGGCGTGGCCCGCCGAGCCTGCGGGACCCATCGGCATCCGCCTTCCCGAAGAGGAATTGCTCGCGCGGCGCCTCGCGGCGCTCGGGCTCCGGGACCTCGTCGGAGTGCGGGTGACCGACAACCGCACCGTGATGGTGAGTCTCTCGCGGCGCCGGGTGCTCAGCATCCACCGCGGGTACGCGCAGGCGAGCGACCGGGTGCTGAAGGCGGTGGTGCGCTTCCTCTCCCCCTCCGTCTCCCGGACGCTGCGGCGCGCGGCGCAGCACGAGATCCTCGCCTTCCGGGCGGAGCTGCATGCGGAAGGCCCGCCCCGGCGCCGGCGGGCGACCGATCGCGCGCAGCCGGAGGACGCGGTGCACGCCGACCGCCTCGCGCGGCTCTTCCGGGACGCCAACGCCGACCACTTCGGCGGCGCGCTCCCCGAGCTGCCGATCCGGCTCTCGGGGCGGATGAAAAGCCGGCTCGGGCAGCTCTGCCTCTCCCACGAGACGGGGGAGCCGTTCGAGATCACGGTGAGCCGCCGCCACGTGGAGCGCCACGGGTGGGCCGAGGTGGCCGACACCCTCCTCCACGAGATGGTGCACCTCTGGCAGCACGTGCAGGGACATCCGGTGGACCACGGCCGGCACTTCCGTGCCAAGGCGCGGGAGGTGGGCGTGGAGCCGGCGGCGCGCCGCAGCGTGCGACGGAGTGTGGCGCTCGATCGCGCCGCGCGCACCGACCGACCCTAGACCCTCAATCCGGCGACCTATGGCCTCGCGATTCGACGGTGTGGACTTCTACGACGTGGCGTCGCTCCTCTCCGAGGACGAGCGCGCGGTGCAGACGACGGTGCGCCAGTGGGTGGACGAGAAGCTCCTCCCCGTCATCAACCGCCACTACGTCGAGGGGACGTTCCCGAGGGAGCTGATCCCCGAGATGGCGCAGCTCGGCTTCCTCGGCGCCAACCTGCCGGAGCAGTACGGCTGCGCGGGGCTCGGCAACGTCGCCTACGGCCTGATCATGCAGGAGCTGGAGCGCGGCGATTCCGGGATCCGCAGCTTCGCGTCGGTGCAGGGCGGCCTCGTGATGTATCCGATCTTCGCCTTCGGCTCGGAGGAGCAGAAGCGGCGCTGGCTCCCGAGGCTCGCGAGCGGCGAGCTGATCGGCTGCTTCGGCCTCACGGAACCCGATTTTGGTTCCAACCCCGGCGGGATGATTACCACGGCGCGCGAGACCGCGGGCGGCTGGGTGCTGAACGGCGCGAAGATGTGGATCACCAACGGCTCGATGGCGGGGGTGGCGATCATCTGGGCGAAGACGGGCGCCGTGGACGACGCCCGCTCCATCCGCGGGTTCATCGTCCCGACCGACACCCCCGGGTTCACCGCGAAGGACCAGAAGGGGAAGCTCTCCCTCCGCGCCTCCGACACCTCGGAGCTGGTGCTCCAGGACGTGAAGGTGGGGAAGGACGCGCTCCTCCCGGCGTCGCAGGGGCTCAAGAGCCCGCTGATGTGCCTCACGCAGGCGCGCTACGGCATCGCGTGGGGCGTCGTGGGCGCCGCGATGGCGTGCTACGACGAGGCGCTCCGATACGGCAAGCAGCGGGTGATGTTCGGCAGGCCGATCGCGGGGTTCCAGCTCCAGCAGCAGCGCCTGGCGGACATGCTCACCGAGATCACCAAGGCGCAGCTCCTCGTCCTCCAGCTCGGCAGGATGAAGGACGCGGGGACGATGACGCCGGAGCAGGTCTCCCTCGCCAAGCGGAACAACGTGGACATGGCGTGCGAGTGCGCCCGCGAGGCGCGCCGGCTCCTCGGCGCCAACGGCATCCTCGTGGAGTACGCCGCGATGCGACACCTCGTGAACCTCGAGAGCGTCTACACCTACGAGGGGACGCACGACATGCACACGCTGATCCTGGGCGAGCACGTCACCGGGCTGAGCGCGTTCGAGTGACAAGGCCTTGCGTCCCTCTTAGGTTTCGGGCCGCACTCTACCATCCAGGGATCCCGTCGTGAAGATCGCCGTCTGCATCAAACGCGTGCCCGACAGCGAGACGCGCATCCGCATCGCCGCCGACGGCGTCTCCGCCGACGAGGCGGGCGTCAAGTTCATACTCAACCCCTACGACGAGTTCGCGGTCGAGGAGGCGCTCCAGCGCAAGGAGAAGGCGGGGGCGGGCGAGGTGGTCGTGATCGCCCTCGGCCCCGACGCCGCGCAGGAGACGATGCGCACCGCCCTCGCGATGGGTGCCGACCGCGGCGTGCTCCTCAGGGCCGACGCGATCCCCGCCGACGCGCTCGCCGTCGCCAAGGCGCTCGCCGCCGAGCTGAAGGACGGCGGCTACGACCTGGTGCTCTTCGGCAAGATCGCCGCGGACGACTACGCCCAGGCCGTCGGCCCGATGACGGCCGAGCTCCTCGGCCTCCCCTGCGTCACGGCGGTCTCCAAGCTGGAGCTGGACGGGGGGAAGGGCGTCGCGCACCGCGAGATCGAGGGAGGCGTCGAGGTGGTGGAGTTCGCGCTCCCGGCGGTGCTCACCGCCGACAAGGGGCTCAACACCCCGCGGTATCCGGCCCTCAAGGGGATCATGGCGGCGAAGAAGAAGCCGGTGGAGGTGAAGCCCGTGACGTTCGCGGCGCCCCGGCTTCGGGTGGCGGCGCTCGAGATGCCGCCCGCCCGCAAGGAAGGGCGGATCGTGGGCGAGGGCCCTGACGCCGTGCCGGAGCTGGTGCGCCTGCTCCGCGAAGAAGCGAAGGTGCTCTGATGACGGCCATCCTCGCGGTGACGGAGCAGCGGGACGGCGCCCTGCGGAAGGTGAGCCGGGAAGCGGTGTGGGCGGCGCGGCAGCTCGCGGACCAGCTGGGCGCGACGGTGGACGCCCTGGTCCTCGGTGCGCCCGGCGTGGACGTGGCGGCCGAGACCTTCACAA
>Ga0207932_1000412_pt1 | contig 14403 bp, 16 predicted proteins | sample NGESurdeep092012_FD_184480 | JGI IMG/M metagenome (GOLD analysis project Ga0207932, IMG submission 184480) | Arctic peat soil microbial communities from Barrow, Alaska - NGEE Surface sample 415-2 deep-092012 (SPAdes) | ecosystem: Environmental > Terrestrial > Soil > Wetlands > Peat ...
ATTGATCAGCACCGGCACGTTGGTTTCGACCGCCTGCGCCACGAGCACCGGCGCGCCCGCGCCACCCGCGCCTTTTTTGGCGCCGCCCGAACAGCCGTTGACCAACATCGTCGCGACCATCGCCAGCATCGGAATCAAGGTTGAATTTTTCATGCCATTTTCAATTTTCGAAATTGGTTTTGTTGCGGCGGCGGCCGGCCAACTGGAACGCGGCGGCAAATTTTCGCAAAAATTCCGCGTGCTGCTTCTGAAAATGCGGATCGGAAACCGGCCGGCCCATGATCAGCCGCGTCAATTGGGGGAACGCCATCGGAAACATCGTCAGCGACCGTATCGCGAGCAAAAGGTGGCGCGGTTCAAATTCGCCGGACAAATAGCCGAGCGCCTGCTGTTTGCGGATGCGGTCCAGTGCCCGTGTCGCCAGCGCCCGCCGGCTGTTCCCGTCAATCAACTGGTTGTCCACCTCCTGCAACGCCTCCCATTCCAGCAGGCGAACCCAGTCCGCGTCCTTGCACGAAAGCTTGAACCAAAATGGCAGGCTCTCCGCCGGGTCGCCCGACAAGCCCTCGGCCGACGCCTGCCGCTCGGTGATTTTGCGGCGCAGCACTTCGCGGAACAAATGCTCCTTGTTGCCGAAATAGTGGTAAAGCATCCGCTTGTTGATGGCGGCGCGCCGTGCAATCGCGTCCACGCGCGCGCCGGCAAAACCGTTCGCCGCGAATTCCTGCAATGCGGCGGACAAAATGCGTTCGCGGGTGCGTTCGGGATTCCGCTCCGCCACTGCGCCGTTCGGTTTGACAGGTCCGGCCATGTATTCCATTAAGTAACCATCAAGTTACTTGGAATGCAAGCCCGATGATTTGTTCAAACGGCGCCGGGCCAGCCCGGCGGCCGTCCACCCCCCGCCCGGGTGAATTCCTTCATCTCCACAATCATTTTCTCCGCCGCCTCCTTGGAAACACCATGCGAAATGGAAAGACCGAACCGGCGTTGCAGGTATTCGTCCAGGCGAATCCACTGGCCCTCGTATTTTACCTGGCCGGTCCAGGCGCAGATGGTGACGACCTGTTGCAGTTTTTCGAGTCGCCGCAGGATGATAACAATGAACATCAGCACCATGACGACGGTCCCGATGAGCACCACCGACGTGATCTGGCTGGAAATGGAGTCGGCTTCCGCGCGCTGCTGATTTATATTCAGCGAGTATTCCTCTTCCTGCCCCATTTGGAACAGCACGCGGCCGATTTTCTCCATCGTGTTTTTGCCCTCGTCCGTCAACGCGATGGCCAGCGCATCGTGCACATTGACCTTGCTTCCGGCAATCGTGTCAGGATTAATGCCCAGCCGTTCAGTAATGAGGTTTTGCAGTGCCAGGATGTTGGTTTGTTGCCCGGCCCTGGCTTGGGTGAGGCTTTTCAATTGATCAATGTCATTGCGGACCGCTGCCATGGCCCTGCCGTATGAGTTAAGATAGTCATTGCCACCAGTCAACAGGTAGCCGCGCCGTTCGGTTTCCGCATCCAGAAGGCGAAACTGGGTTTGCTGGACAAGGTTCAGGACTTTGTAGGTGCGCCCCACTTGGAAAAATGAATCCCGGAATTGTCCGCTCGTCTGATGCACGAGCCAGCTCATCACAATCAGCGCCAGCAGCGGAAAGCACATCCCCACGAAAAAAAGAACTTTGTTGGCGCGCTGGCTTGGCTTCATACCGGATAATCTGGCTCAGATTACTGTAGCTGTTTTTTCCTTGTGCCACAAGGTGTTTAGCTCATAAGCATGGGCAATGTTCAGAAGCGTTTCCTCGCCAAAAGGCTTGCCGAGCAGTTGCAGGCCGATGGGCAACCGTGGTTGAGGGTTGAGCCCCGAAGGCGTTCGGGGTGCAGTTGAAGGTTGAGAGCCAGTGAAACCGCACGGGATACTGATGCCGCAGAGGCCCGCCAAGTTGCATGAAATCGTGAAAATATCGCTCAAATACATTTGCAACGGGTCGTCAGACTTTTCGCCGATTTTGAACGCGGCGGTCGGCGAGGTCGGCGTGACGATGGCATCCACTTTTTCAAACGCCTTCAAAAAATCGTTGCGGATGAGCGTGCGGACTTTTTGCGCGCGCAAATAATACGCGTCGTAGTAGCCGCTGCTCAAAACGTAGGTGCCGAGGATGATCCGCCGCTTCACCTCCGCGCCAAAACCCGCGCCGCGCGTCCGGCTGTAAAGTTCAATCGGATCCGCGCCGTCCACCCGCGCCCCGTAGCGAATGCCGTCAAACCGCGCGAGATTCGCCGACGCTTCCGCCGTCGCGATGATGTAATAAACCGATACGCCATAGTCGGTATGCGGCAGCGAAATTTCCACGATTTCAGCGCCGAGTTTTTGAAATTGTTTCACGGCGGCGTCCACCGCGGCTTTCACTTCGGGATCCAGCCCGCCAATCATGTATTCCTTCGGCAGGCCAAGCTTCAAACCTTTGATGTCGCCGGTCAGGCTCGCGGCATAATCCGGCACCGGTTGCGGCACGCTGGTGGAATCGCGCAAATCGTGTCCGCTGATGACGCCGAGCATCGTCGCCGCGTCGCGGATGTTTTTGGTGAACGGGCCGATTTGATCGAGTGACGACGCAAACGCGACAAGACCGTAACGCGACACGCGGCCGTAGGTTGGTTTCAGGCCGACGCAACCGCACAACGCGGCGGGCTGACGAATCGAGCCGCCGGGAATACGCGTGGTGTCCCACGGATTGCGCGTAATGCCGAACGCAGAATTTTCCGTCGAGCTGCCCATGGCAAATTCGTCCATGTTCAGCCGGCCAAAGACAATCGCGCCCGCCGCCTTCAACTTTTCGACGACCGTCGCGTCGTAGGGCGAAACAAATTTGCCGAGGATTTTCGAGCCGCAATTGAGCGGCTGATTTTTGACGGCCAGCACGTCCTTGACCGCGACCGGAATTCCCAGCAGGCACCTTGTGGTGCTGCTACCTTTGGCCAGTTCCTTGTCCGCCGCATCTGCTTGTGCCAGCGCGTCATCGGCATTGTAGCTGATAAAGGCGTGGATTTTTTTGTCCACGCGCGCGATTTGGTCGAGACACGACTGCATGGCCTCGCGCGCGGAGACCTCGCGCTTGACCAGTTTGGCGGTCAGTTCGGAAATGGTGAGTTGATTTAAAAGCATAAACATCCAACTTCCAACTTCCAACGCCCAACATCCAATGAACGGCAACTGGAACAATTATTGGGTGTTCGATGTTGGATGCCTGCTCGCGATTTATCGGAGTTGGTTGTTGGTTGTTGATTTTTTTGCATTGCAGCCGGTAATTTTCGTTTCTATTCCACAATCTTCGGCACCATAAAAAGCCCGTTGGCCTTTGCGGGCGCGTTGCGGAGGGCGTCGTCGTGCGGGAGCGACGGGCGGACTTCGTCCGGGCGCGTGACATTGACCAGCGGCACGGCGTGGGCGGTCGGCTCGACGCCGGCCACGTCGAGTTCCTTCAACTTTTCGATGTAGCCCAGAATGCCGCCGAGTTGCGCGCCGAGTTTCTTTTCCTCGTCGGGTGTGAGATGGAGCCGCGCCAGATGCGCGACGTATTTGATGTCAATTTCAGCGGCAGCCATGCGCCGAAATTAAAGTCCAAAGCTCAAAGTTCAAAGTCCAAAGTTGAAGAGAGGTGCGTGTTCCGGGTTGCAGATTGCGTCAAGAACAGACTTTTTCACGGCTGCTTGATGAAACACGAACCATGCAACACGGCTCATTCCTCATCAAACTTCCGTTTGACGAGGGCTTCGAGTTCGATGATGGCGGCCTGGGCGTCCGCGCCGCGAACGTGCAGGGTCAGTTTGCTGCCCGGGCCGGCGGCGAGCATCATCAATCCCATGATGCTCTTGCCGTTGATTTTTTCACCGTTCTTTTCGACGAAAATTTCGCACGCGAACCGGTTGGCGGTCTTGACGAACATGGCGGCGGGCCGGGCATGGATGCCCAGCTTGTTCGAGATCGTGAGTTCTTTGGTGAAGAACTCACCGTCCGGCAGTTTTTTTGCGCTCATCGGTTTGCTCATTTTACACTAAACGATGTGGGAATGAAGTGCCACTGAATTTTATTCTGCCGGCGGCGGATTGCCCTGGCTCATGTGGGCGATGAGGCGGTCGTTAAATTCCTGAGCCGCGTTGTGACCGGACATTTTCAACTTGGTCTGAAACGCGGCAACTTCGATGAGCCGCGCAAGGTCGCGTCCGGGGCGGACGGGGATGACGATGTGCGGAATGTCCACGCCCAGAATTTTCACGAATTCCTGTTCCATGCCGACGCGGTCCACATCCGCAACTTCGTTCCACACCTTGAGCGTGACGACGAGGTCCAGGCGCTTTTTGTTGCGAATGCTTTTGATGCCGAACATCGCGGCGACGTTGATGATGCCGATGCCGCGAATTTCCATGTGGTCGCGCGTCAATTCGGCGCAGGTGCCGACGACTTCGCGGCCGTCCTCCACAGTGACCCTCGTCACGTCATCGGAGACCAGGCTGTAGCCGCGCTCGATGAGCGCCAGCACCGCCTCGCTTTTGCCGATGCCGCTTTCACCGCGAATCAGCACGCCCACGCCGAGGATGTCCACCATGCTGCCCATCTCCGAACCGCAGGGCGCAAACATGGTCTCGAGCGCGAGCGTCGCGGCGTTGATGAATTTCATCGTGATCGTCGGGCATTGAAAAACCGGCACGCCCGCTTTCTCGGCGCCGGCCATAAATTCCCGGTCCGGGCGGAAACTGCGGCTGAAAACAATGCACGGAATTTTGAAGGTGAAAAAGTGGGCGTAACGTTTCGATCGTTCGGCGGACGTGAGCGACCGCAAATAATACACCTCCGCGTTGCCGAAAACCTGCACGCGTTTGTAGGCGAAGTAATGCGTGAATCCGCTCAGCACGAGGCCGGGACGGTTTACCGTCGCTTCGCGGATGATGCGCTTCAGACCACGTTCCCCCGCCAGCAGCCGCAGTTGCAGCGCGGCGGCGTGTTCCTTGTAGAACTGTTCAACGGTGACGATCTGGCGTTGCATGTTCACAAATTAAATTCCGGCCCCAGATAAATTTCGCGCGCCTTCGGGTCGTTCGCCAGAAATTCGGACGAACCCTCGACGAGCACCCGGCCTTTGTGGATGATGTAGCCGCGGTCAATCAACTTCAAGGTCTCGCGCACATTGTGGTCGGTGACCAAAATGCCCAGCCCGCGCTCCTTCAAACGGCGCACAATCTTCTGCACTTCATAGACTGCGATCGGATCAATGCCGCTAAACGGCTCGTCCAGCAGCATCAACTTGGGGCTCGTCACCAGCGCGCGGGTGATTTCCAGCCGCCGTTTTTCGCCGCCGCTGAGCGTGTAGGCTTTGTTTTTGGCCAGCGGCGTCAAATCCAGTTCCTCGAGCAAATACTTCAATCGCACAGCGCGTTCGTCACGCGACAGCCGGCACATTTCGAGAATCGCCAGAATGTTTTCCTCAACCGTGAGTTTGCGGAACACCGACGGTTCCTGCGTCAAATAACCGATGCCCAGCCGCGCGCGCCGGTGCATCGGCAGGCGCGTGATGCCGCGGCCTTGAAATTTCACCGCGCCCCCGTCCGGTTTCACGAGACCGACGACCATGTTGAACGTCGTCGTTTTGCCCGCGCCGTTCGGCCCGAGCAACCCGACGATTTCGCCCGCGCCCACGGAGATGGACACGTCGTCGGCCACGCGGCGGCCGTGATACTCCTTCACCAAATTTTCAGTGGCGAGCAGCAAGCCGTTGGTTTGTGGTTTGGAGGTTTCCATTAAAAATGACGATTCTTTGGCGCGGGCGGGAAAATGACCAATGACGAAGCCCGAATGACTAAAGAATAACCAAGCCCGAATGACAAAACCGGAACAACCGCACGCCCGGCCATTTCGGAATTGGTCATTGGGAATTCTTTCGTCATTCGGATTTAGTCATTCGTCATTCTTTTTCGGCGCCGACAAATCGTTCGTGCCTGCCGCCGCCGCATTCGTGTCCGCCGTGGCGCCGTTGAGGTTTTGTTTGGAAATCATGTGCGGATTGTTCGCATGGATCTGTCTGGTCGCACAGTAAATAATAATCGGTTCGCCGATGAGCCAGCCCTGCGCCCGTTCCACTTTCGCATTGCCCGTGAGCGTGACCGTCTCGTTCGTCACGCCGTTTTGCACGTTGTAAAGATAAACCGCCTTGTCGCTGGTCGCGTGATTGGTCTGGCCCTTTTCATTCGTGAGATCAATTACCACGTTCGTCTCGGCAACAATGTGGCTCGGGTGCCCGCCCGGCTGCGGCAAATCAGCGACGAGTTGTTCACACGTCAGTTTCATCTGCGGATCGTCCACGCGCACGTGCCCGCGATAAGTGGCGCGATAAGTGGCCTCATGCCCGGCCAGGTCAAAATCCCCGCTCTCCGCAATGATCTGCGTCAGGCCGCGCGGCGTTGACAGCGTGTCGGGCGTGTTCGTTTGCGCGTGAACCATCAGGCTGCCCAGCACGGCAATTACGATAAGGCTATAACATTTCATGGTTTGGTGTTCATTATTGCCCCGTTTTCAATCACGGTGCGCACATTGTTTGAGATGGTGAGGAATGAATCGCTTTGCCGCCACAAAAAACCTTCGCCCTCGACGCGGAATTTTCCATCGCCCGTCCGCACCTGTAAATGCCCCGGCGAATTCGCCACGCCTTTGAACGTGTCATAAACGCACTCCGGCGCATTCACAACCCATTCCAGCTTGCCGTCCAGGTTGAACATTTCGAGCTTGAGTTGTTTGATGATGAGCAGTCCGCCCGGCTGGGGCAACGCCTCGGCGCCGGACAAAATTGATTTGATTTGTTGTTGATGCGGCGGCTCGTAGTATTCGGTCGTGGTGAAATTGTTCGCGTGCTGGACGCCGTTTTGCTGCGCGCGAACACCGGGCGCGACGGCGAACAACAACCCCGCGGCCAGCGATGCCCGTGTGATGTTCGCTTTCGCATTCATTTCGTGTAATGCGCCACGAACGAATCCCATTTCCCCTGCGCTTTCAAAATCATTTCGACCACTTCGCGCACCGCGCCGTGACCGCCCGCCGCGCGGGTGACCAGATGCGCCGCCGCCTTCGCTTCGCGCACCGCGTTGGCAACAGCCACGGCAACGCCCGCGCGTTGCAACGGACCCAAATCCACAATATCGTCGCCGACGTAACAAACCGCATCCCAATCCAATTGGGTCCGGCGCAAAAGTTTTTCGACCGCGGCGACTTTGCCGGGTCGGTCCTTTTGTTGAACGAGAAAATCAATTTTGAGTTCATGCGCCCGCTGCCGCGTGGCGGACGATGGCCGGCTCGAAACCCAGCCGGTTTTGAGGCCCGCGCGGCGCAACAACACGAGGCCGAGGCCGTCCTGGATGTTGAATGGTTTGAACTCGCCCGCCGCCCCGATGAACACCGAACCGTCAGTCAACACGCCATCCACGTCGCAAAGCAACAATTTCACGCGCTTCAGGCGCGAGGCGAGCGATTTGGAAATCCGTTGGACCATGGAAATTAAAAAATGGAAACATCCAACATCCAACATCCAACGCTGAACATCCAATGGTGGCCGCCACGCGAAAGCATTGGGCGTTGGATGTTGGATGTTGAATGTTGGATGTTCATCACTTCACCGCGTGGAAAACCTTGAGCAGCCGCCGCAACAGCGCGGGCATTTCAGCCAGCGGAATCATGTTCGGCCCGTCGCTGAGCGCGCGTTCCGGTCGCGGATGCGTTTCGATAAAAAGGCCGTTGGCGCCCGCCGCCAGCGCACACCGCGCCAGCACCGGCGCAAATTCGCGCTGGCCGGATGATTGGTCGCCGCCGCCGCCGGGCAATTGCACCGAATGCGTCGCGTCGAAAATCACCGGGAAGCCGGAGCGTTTCATGATTGGAATCGAGCGCAGGTCGGCGACGAGATTGTTGTAGCCGAACGTCGTGCCGCGCTCGGTGAGCAGGATTTTTTTTGCGCCCGCGCGTCTGGCTTTTTCGGCGACCCGGCCCATTTCCACCGGCGAAAGGAACTGGCCTTTTTTCAAATTAATGATTTGGCCGGTGGCGGCGGCGGCTTCAATCAAATCCGTCTGGCGGCAGAGGAACGCGGGAATTTGCAAAATGTCCACGACCTCACCGGCAACAGCGGCCTGCGCTTCGGTATGAATGTCGGTCAACACCGGTACGCCGAATTCGGCGCGGACTTTGGCCAGCACGCGCAAGCCTTGGTCGAGGCCGGGACCGCGAAAGGATTTGGCCGACGTGCGGTTGGCCTTGTCGAAGCTGGCTTTGAAGACGTAGAAGATGCCCAGTTGGGCGCAGGTTTTCTTCAGTGCGCCGGCGACTTGCAGGCACAGTTTTTCATTTTCAATCACGCACGGCCCGGCGATCAAAAACAGCCGGCGCGGCGAGTTGAGATTTTTCCAGATGGCGGCGTCGTTGAGCACATGGAATTTTTAGCACCAGCGAAGCCGAAAGTAAATGGCGCAACGCACGTTAGATTCGTCCCAAGAGTGATTGAATTGCGGACAAATTTAAGGATTCTCCGGGTGTCACCACGCGCGTTGCGCCGTAATGTTTTTGATCGAAGTAGCCGCGTGCGGTGTTGACCGTGATAAGAAAGTCGGCAGAAATCGCGAACACGCATTCGACGAACCGGTTATCTCGGACTATTACACAGAGAGGAGCGGAATCTTTGTCGCCACCCGCTTCCCTTAACCCCTCCCGTTCCGTCAGGTTTCTTGATTGGTGATTACGACCTCCCTCACCCTGACCCTCTCCCCACGGAGAGGGAACAGCCGTCGCCCGCTATCCGATTGCTCGACGCGCATCCGCCAATCGCCGACTCACGACATTCCAAGAAACCGGAGAACGGTTCTCCTTCTCCTGGGGGAGAAGGCCGGGATGAGGGCGAGCGTGCAAACCATTTTACTCCGCCCTTTAAGATCGCAATTTGCGATCTTGATTGAGGCAAGCATCCAACTGCAAATTGTGACTGGTTCACCGAATCAACAACGACAGGCTTTGGCGCCGAGAAATTTGAAAACTTGAAGTGCCAGATTGGTACTTCAAGTTGAGCGTTGAACCGGTCGCAATTTGCGATCGGTTCATTTGAGCAACGAGTAATCGCTTTGATATCGCAAATTGCGATATCAAAATGAAAGAGGTATGCGGTCACAAATTGTGACCGGTTCAGAAGGCAACGAATATGAGCAATCAAACGCCAGCGCGCGTGGATAACATCGGCTTGCTGATCCTGACGATTCGCGGGCAGAAGGTCATTCTCGACTCTGACCTCGCGCGGATTTACGGCGTGCCGACGAAACGCTTGAATGAGCAGGTCGGGCGCAATGCAAAACGGTTTCCGCATGATTTCCTCTTTCAACTTACTGCCGAAGAGGCAGAAATCTTGAAGTCGCAATTTGCGACTTCAAGTTCACACGGCGGCCGCCGAAAGCTCCCCTACGCCTTCACCGAAAACGGCGCCATCATGGCGGCGAATGTTCTCAACAGCCCGGAAGCGGTGCGCATGAGCGTGTTCGTGGTGCGGGCGTTTGTGCAGATGCGCGCTCTGCTCGGTGGGACGAAGGAACTGGCGCGCAAACTGGCGGAACTGGAGCGCAAGCTCACGGCGCGGCTCGACGGACATGAAAGCGCCATCGTGGATGTGCTCCGGCGTGTCATGGAAATTCTCGATCCGCCGCCGCTGCCGCCCGAACCGCCGAGGCGACGGATTAGTTTTCAGGTCCGGCCGGAGGATGAAGGGGGAGCCAAAGGAAGGAAGAAAACTTGAACTTCCGGCGCGCAACCTTGAACGATTGTGCCCTGCTGGCGGAACTCAACCATCAGTTGATCCATGACGAAGGACACAGGAATCGCATGACGGTTCCTGAGCTGGAGCAGCGGATGAAAGGCTGGCTGGCGTCCGAATACGCGGCGGTGCTTTTTGAAAATTCCGGAGAAGTTGTCGCTTACGCTTTGTATCGCGAACAGCCGGAGGAAATTTATTTGCGGCAGCTTTTCGTCGCCCGGAACCGGCGACGGCAGGGGATTGGCCGTCAGGCCGTGGAAATTCTGCGCTCAAAGATCTGGCCGAAAAACAAGCGGCTGACGGTTGAAGTTTTGGTTCAAAATGAAGCGGCTATCGCGTTCTGGCGGGCGGTGGGTTACAAAGATTATTCTCTGACACTCAAAATTTTGCCGGGAATCTCATCATGAGAAAAGCTGAGTTGCCTCGACTTTCTGCCACCAGCAAACGTCTCATCGCCGCCGCACGCGAGCTTTCGGCCCAAGTCGGTCGCTTGAAATTCCAGCCGCCCGTCACGCACGTCTATAATCCGCTGACTTATGCGTGGAAGGCGCATGAAGCATATCTGCGCCGGTTCGGCAACGGCCGGAAGCGGGTGGTCTTTCTCGGAATGAATCCCGGCCCGTTCGGCATGGTGCAAACCGGGGTGCCGTTCGGAGAAATTGCCGCCGTGCGCGATTGGCTGGGCATTCGCGCCGGAATTGGACGGCCGGCTGCGGAACATCCCAAACGGCTCATCCTGGGTTTTGACTGCCCACGCTCGGAAGTCAGTGGCCGGCGATTGTGGAAACTATTCGCCGAACGCTTTGGTTCACCGGATCAATTCTTCGCCGGACATTTCGTGGCAAATTATTGTCCGCTGGCGTTCTTGGAAGCAAGCGGTCGCAATCAAACCCCCGACAAACTGCCCCGGGCCGAACACGACCGTCTGTTTGCCATCTGCGACAGCCATCTGCGCCGCGTCCTGGAAATTCTCCAGCCGGAATGGCTGGTGGGGATTGGCGGCTTCGCGGCGAAACGCGGACGATTGGTTTGTGAAAACACGAAGATTCGCGTCGGACAAATCCTGCATCCCAGTCCGGCCAGCCCCAAAGCCAACCGCCACGACTGGACGAAAACGGCGACCAGGGAACTGGTCCAACTCGGCGTCTGGGACTGACGTTTCGATGTAACGTCGAGTCTGTGGCTCGATAAGTTTAGCATACCGGGCAGCGCGTTAAATGCCTTGCGTTCTTCGCGTTGGAGGGGTGCCCGATTGTTTGAGCGTTTGAGCAGCTAATCATTTAATTGGATTGACATAACTGGGCAAAATGATGAAATGGAGCTTAAGCTCAATTTAGGAATCAGGAAAAAGTTATGAAAAAGTCATCAGCAGTTCTCAAGTCGTTCATCGTGCCGGGCCTCTTGGTTTTTAGCTTGGTTGCCAGCGTGTCAGCTCAAGGTTTGAGCGCCAGCCGGACGGGTCGCCATTCATCGCCCATCATGCCGCCCACGCCGATTCAAGACCCCAGTTGCGTCACGCCGCCGTCCGGCCTGGTGGGTTGGTGGAAAGGCGATGGCAGCACACTCGACAGCGTATTTGGGAACAACGGGGTCGCACAAAACATCACTTATACCAACGGCATAGTCGGCCAGGCGTTTGCCTGTGACCCGAATAATTTCCCCTACGGCACTTACACCGGAATTCAAATTCCCGACCGGCCGGCTTATGTGCTGACCAACTCCTTGTCCATCGAGGGCTGGGTCCGGTCGCGGGGAGACGGATACTGCATCTTCTGGCGGGGAGACAACCGTCCGGGCATGGATCCCTACTTTATCGGCATGTCGCGCAATAACAATATCAAGTTCCTGATTTGCGATCAGGATGGCAACACGGTCACGGTTGGAACTTACCTGACCTACAACCAATGGACGCATGTGGCGGCGACCCTGGATGGCAGCACCGGGACCATGAGCATTTATACCAACGGGGTGCTGGCCGACCAGACCGTGACGGCCGTCAGGCCGTTTGGCGATCTGATTCCCGAGGATTCTCCCGGCGTCGGCATCGGGAATCTCAATGACGGTCAAAACAATTTTCCGTTTACCGGAGATATAGACGAGATTTCCCTGTACAACCGCGCCCTCACCGCGGCTGAAGTTCAGGCCATTTACAACGCCGGCAGCGCGGGCAAATGCGCCGTCGCCTGCGTGTCTCCGCCTTCGGGACTAATCAGTTGGTGGCCGGGCGAAGGCAATGCCAACGACATCATGGGCAACAACAACGGATTTTTGCAGGGGGGAATAAACTTTACCGCCGGCGAAGTGGGGCAAGCCTTCAATTTTGATGGTGTGGATGACGGAATAAGTGTGCCTGCTTCTTCTTCACTTAATGTCGGAGCCGGCCAAGGAATGACGTTGGAATGTTGGATAGCCCCGACATCCGTGGCCAATCAGGAACCACTGATGGAGTGGAGCGGAAACGGTGGCAGTATCCACAATGGAGTTCATTTTTGGCTCTCAGTGACTTTCGCCGGGGTTGGAGGTCCGGGATGCATTTATGCGAACATTGTTGATTCGGTGGGTGGCCTTCACATTTTTGCATCGCCTACAGGAATCGTTCAGGCCGGCATGCTTCAGCATGTAGCCCTTACCTACGACAAGGCTAGTGGGGTGGGCAAAATATATTACAACGGTTCTCTTGTATCGTCGGGCAATTTGGGCAGCTTCACACCAAAAACTGATACCTCGTTCCTGCTTGGGCGAAGAATGGATTTTGGCGATCTTTATTACCAAGGCGTAATAGATGAATCTGCGATTTTCAACCGCGCCCTGTCCACCGCTGAAGTTCAGGCCATCTACAGCGCCGGCAGCGCGGGCAAATGTCCCATCACTGCGCCAACATGCGTGTCTCCGCCTTCGGGACTGATCGGCTGGTGGCCGGCGGAAGGCAATGGCAATGACAGCGCAGGCACGAACAACGCCACGGTGCCGGACGGGGTGACGTATGCCCCGGCGGAAGTGGGGCAGGGTTTTAGCCTGGACGGCCAGGATCACCGGATTATCGTGCCGGATGCGCCAGAACTGAATTTTAGTTCTAACCAGGACTTTTCGATTGAAGTTTGGATCCTGCCGCTGGCCAGCCCCGATAATTGGAAGGACGTAATGTCGGTGGTTGACAAACGAGTCGCCCCGGACACGATCACCCAGTTGGGTTATGAACTAAATCTGGAAGGTGGAGTGGTGGTTTTCGAGATGGCCGACACCTTGGCGCCCTTTAGCTGGCATAATTTTTCCGGGGGGCCAGACTTGCGGGACGGACAGTTTCACCATGTGGCGGTGACGGTCCAAAGGAATTCGACGTCCGGAGGCCAGCTCTACATTGACGGGCAGATGGTATTGACGTTTGACCCGACGGTCTGTCCGGGAGATCTGTCGAACACAGGACCGTTGCGGATTGGGAACCATGCCACGCCCGACCTTCCGGCCTTCTACCACGGGATTATTGACGAAATTTCGTTGTATAACCGTGCCCTGTCTTCGAATGAAATCGCGTCCATTTACAGCGCGGGCAACGCGGGCAAATGCGCCGGGCCTTTGTCCCCCGGGATCGCCGTGCCGCCGGTGAATCAAACCACCGTGGAAGGCTCAAACGTTGTTTTGTCCGTGGTTGCGGGCGGGACCGGACCTTTCAGTTATCAATGGAGTTTTAACGGGACAAACATTTTTGGGGCCACGAATGCCACGTTGACCCTGACGAACCTTCATCCGAATCAGTCGGGCAATTATGCCGTGACCATCACCACGCCCTACGGAAGCATCACGAGCTCCAACGCCAGCGTCACGGTGATTGCCCAGAACATTCTGGTTTACAAATATGCCGGCATCCAAAAGATCATCACGTCCGGCCTGGCACTTTCGTATGCCTACGCCGGGCAGATGTTTTTCATTCCCGACAACACCAATGGCGTGTTCGTCGGCTGGGCCACGATCAAGGGCAAAAAACAATACTGGGTAAATCCCCTGCCGGAGTATTTGTGGATCACCATTCCCGGCGCCACCAACCAGAGCTTCACCGTTCTGGGACAGGCGGGGCAGGGCATTGATACCAACGGCTGTCCGAAAATCTGGGCGGATCTGCACAAGGGGCAGAACACGGTGCTCACCATTGGCCAGAAAAAGTATTTTTCATTTCCCAACACCTTTGCCAGCGATGCCACCCATGTCTATCCGGATTCGCAAACCGGCAAAATGGTCCTCAGCGAATCCTCTTCGAGAGTCACCTTTATGGCGCAGAGCACCCAGAACGCCAACGACAACGGCCAGACTCTGGCCGACCTGGTCAATTCCCTGACCAAGTCGCTGGCCAGTCAAGGTTATCAAACACAGTAACGGGAATGGATTTCCACAAACAAACCTGGTGATTTTGGCCGCGATGCCCAAAGCCATTGCGTTGAAGTCGGCATCCCGCTGAAAACAAAAACGCTCCACTGGATTCAGTGGAGCGAAATGGTTTAACCGAAATTTCATGGATGGGGGGTGGGCGGCAGCGTAAAGCGTTGATTTGCAAGCAAGCGACTCCAAAGGTCTCCACT
>Ga0207932_1000413_pt1 | contig 14347 bp, 10 predicted proteins | sample NGESurdeep092012_FD_184480 | JGI IMG/M metagenome (GOLD analysis project Ga0207932, IMG submission 184480) | Arctic peat soil microbial communities from Barrow, Alaska - NGEE Surface sample 415-2 deep-092012 (SPAdes) | ecosystem: Environmental > Terrestrial > Soil > Wetlands > Peat ...
CTCAATATTTTCCATTTTCTCCTATTTTTTTATCAAAATCGGCAATTTTCTTTATTTTTTATTATTCTGAAATTTGATAATTTGATAAAGGATTCCCTATCTTAGCTGCCCATTTATTTTTAATTCAATCACTGTGCGATGGATATAAAAAAAATACAGGAATTAGTAAAACTAATTACTAAAACCAATATTGGAGAGATTAGTATAGAGGAGAAAGATTTTAAGATCACCATCAAGCAAAAAAAGGAAGCCACACAACACTTTGCCGCTCCGCAATTTCAGCAAGCACCACAACAGCTTCCGCCGGCAACTACTCCAAAAAATGAAAAGCCAAAGGAAGAACCGGCTCCTAAAGCTGATAATCTTGTTACCATAAAAAGCCCGATGATCGGTACGTTTTACCGCCAGGCCGGACCAGGCAAACCAATATTTGTAAACGTGGGAGACGAGGTTACTCCAGATGCTGTAGTTTGTATAATTGAAGCAATGAAATTATTCAACGAAATAGAAAGTGAAGTAACGGGTAGAATTGTAAAAGTTTTGGTAGAAGATGCATCACCTGTGGAATTTGATCAGCCGTTATTTTTGGTAGAAACTTCTTAAATAGTCATTGGTCAATAGTCATAAGTCAATAGGAAAAGCAAATGACTCAATGACCCTAATGACTCAATGATAGAAATTTATGTTTAAAAAAATATTGATTGCCAACAGGGGAGAAATTGCTTTACGGGTTATACGTACCTGCAAGGAAATGGGAATTAAAACAGTTGCTGTTTATTCCACTGCAGATAAAGATAGCCTTCATGTAAAATTTGCTGACGAGGCAGTATGTATTGGCAAACCCGCCAGTGTTGATAGTTACCTGAATATTCCTCACATTATGGCTACTGCAGAAATTACTAATGCAGATGCGATTCATCCCGGTTATGGTTTTTTAGCTGAGAATGCAAAATTTGCACAAATATGTGGAGACCATCAAATTAAATTTATCGGACCAACTCCTGAGATGATAAACTCAATGGGAGATAAAATAACCGCAAAGGAAACCATGATAAAAGCCGGTGTACCAGTGGTTCCGGGAGGTAAAGATTTATTATTAAGTGTTGATGAAGCAAAAAATCTTGCAAAAGAAATTGGTTATCCTGTTATATTAAAAGCAACGGCAGGTGGCGGCGGAAAGGGAATGAGAGTAGTTTGGGAAGAAAGTGAAATTGAAAAATCATTCGATAATGCAAAAACTGAAGCTGCAGCATCTTTTAAAAATGATGGCATCTATATGGAGAAACTTGTGGAAGAGCCACGCCATATTGAGATACAAATTGCAGGCGATCAATTTGGCACTGTTTGTCACCTTAGTGAAAGAGATTGTACTATTCAGCGCCGTCACCAAAAATTGGTAGAAGAATCACCTTCTCCCTTTATGACTCCCGAGCTGAGAGAAAGAATGGGACAGGCTGCTATTAAAGCAGCATCAGCCATTAATTATGAAAGCATTGGTACGGTTGAATTTTTGGTGGATAAGCACAGGAATTTTTATTTCATAGAAATGAATACAAGGATACAGGTGGAGCATTGCGTTACCGAAGAAGTTATTAATTATGATCTTATAAAGGAACAGATAAAAATTGCACAGGGAGATACCATTTCCGGCAAAAATCATTATCCTCAAATGCATGCAATTGAATGCCGGATAAATGCTGAAGATCCATACAATGACTTCCGTCCATCGCCGGGAAAAATCACTGTACTTCATCAGCCGGGTGGCCATGGTGTTAGGGTTGATAGTCACGCATACGCCGGCTATGTTATCCCGCCTTATTATGATAGTATGATAAGCAAATTAATTTCTATTGCACAAACCCGTGAGGAAGCTATTAATACAATGAGCCGTGCTTTAAGTGAGTATGTGATAGAAGGCGTAAAGACTACCATTCCTTTTCATCAGCAATTAATGAAAAACGAAGATTTTATAAGCGGCAATTTCACCACTAAGTTTTTGGAAGGTTTTACCATGCAGTAAATTTTTCAAATTCCTGCTTCTGTTTTACATAGCCCGCCCCTTCTCAAATGAGCGTCCGCTTGTGCCTTCGAAAGACATCAATAAATTGAGCGTTAGAATTATCGATTTTTTATTTCGGGAATGCAATGATGTATAGTATTAATTTAAAATCGTTGAGGTTCTGTTATAAGGCACAAGCGGATGCGCCAATAAAAGGTAGATTATAGGATTAAAGGGATTAAAGATTATTGTTTCGAAGTTTTTATATTTCATATTTTTTCTAATTAATCTTTTTAAATCTCCAAAAATCATGGTTCAGAATTTGCTTTTCTTTCTTTTTGGAGTTGCAGGTGGACAATCAATATCAGGCTCACCAGCATTCATTTTCTTCCAATCAAATACCTTTAATGTTGTAGAATTATCTTTTGAAACTGTTTTATTAACCGGTGCATTATATACTTTATGAATACTATCGATGGAGGCAATGTAAATACCTCTGCCATGTGTACCAATTACAATTTCATTCGCAGTTTTTTGTATTGCAATATCATGTATGGGAACTCTTGGAAGATTGCCAAGCGTCATAAAACTTTTACCCCTGTTGAATGATGCGTACAAACCATTATCACTTCCTACATAAAGTATATCCTGGTTTTTAGGGTCTTCTCTCACTACATTTAATGGTTCAGCGGGCAGATCACTTCCTAAAGATGTCCATGTGTTTCCATAATTTTCACATACAAATAAATAAGGTGTGAAGTTATCATTACGGTATGCATTTAATGTAGCATATACTCTTCCTTCTGCAAATTGTGAAGCCAGTACCCTGCTTACATATAATCCCTTTGGCAAATTCTTATTTATTAATGCCCATGTATATCCGCCATCTTTACTTATCTGGATATTTCCATCATCTGTTCCTACATACAGCAATCCAAATTTTAAGGGTGATTCACTTATTGTTGTTGATGTTCCAAAAGGCACATCTCCTTCTCTTTTACCGGTTGTTAAGTCTTCGCTCAATACCTGTATTTTTTCACCTTTGTTAAGGCTGCGGTAAAAACGGTTTGTACCAAAATATAAAATATCCTGGTTGTGCCTGCTTAATAAAATTGGTGTTTGCCAGTTGTATCTTAATTGCTGCTCACCAAGATCAGGCTGAGGATGAACATTCATACCACGCCTGATTGAATCTGTATTCTTTCTGCTGTAAAAACCAAACTGGGAGCCGCTATAAACTGTTTTGTTATCTCTTGTATCTACCTGAACCTGCATGCCATCTCCTCCGCCGATATTTTTCCAAGCGTTAGGAGCTTCATAATTCCACTGATCGGATTCTCTTGTATTTGACGGGCCATACCAAACACCATTATCCTGGATGCCTCCATATACATTGTAAGGCTTTGCATTGTCAACATCAATTGCATAAAACTGCGCAACAGCAGGTGTGTTTGCTTTAAACCAATGTTTACCATTATCATAAGTAATGTTACAGCCACCATCATTTCCTGCAACCCAATTGCTGTCACGGTTTGGATTAATCCATACCCCATGCCAGTCAGGATGTGTGGATGGTTTATCAACTACTTTAAATGTTTTGCCTCCATCTTCACTTAGCATTAATTGAAATCCGCTGATAACAATTTTATTTTCATTGGTTGTTGAAACTGATATCTTACCAAAATAATATCCGTAAGTATTATAGAGATCTAAGCCTTTTGTATTAGCTTTTTTCCATGTTGCGCCTGCATCATCACTACGGTAGACTTCACATCCGATGATTGGTGTATCGAACAAAGCTGTGTTAGCATCAAACAGGTAATCATAAATTGCTGTCGGTTTTACTTTTCCTGATCGTACCAATTCTTTTACAGAAGAATCACGGTATTTTTCATCAAAATTATTCTTAATTAAAAAAGTATCTAATTTTTTACTGTCCAGTTTTAAGAAATCTTCTTTAGATATATCCTTAAAATCTTTTAGTGTATAATTTTTATTATCTTTTTTAGCAGTATCCGGCCGCAGATTTTGGTTATCCAACGTTGCATAAATAATCTGTGGGTTAGCAGCAAATACAGCTACCCCTATTCTTCCTGCATTTTTATCATGCGGAAAACCACTGCCTTCCTGGGTTATAAGTTTCCATGTGTTGCCGCCATCTGTGCTTTTATAAATTCCTGAACCGGTACCTCCTTCTACAAAATTCCAGGATCTTCTTTCCCTGTGCCATATTGCTGCATACAATTCATCCGGATTTTTAGGATTAATATCCATATCAACAGCACCTGAATTTTCATCAACATACAAAGTATGTTTCCATGTTCTTCCTCCATCAGTTGTTTTGTAAACGCCTCTGTCTTTATTAGGAGAATACAAATGCCCGAGTGCCGCAACCCATGCAATATTTTTATTATTGGGATGTAAAATTATTTTACCAATATGATGACTCTCGGGTAAGCCAAGGTACTGCCAGCTTTTACCTTTATCAGTACTTTTATAAACACCCAAACCTGAATAAGAAGAGCGGCTGCTGTTAGCTTCGCCGGTGCCTATCCATATTTCTTTTGTTTGCCAGTTAACAGCAATATCACCAATGCCTGTTATATCTTCTTTATCAAAAACTGGCGTAAGGCTTTGCCCGTTATTGGCTGTATACCATAAACCACCTGTTGCATAAGCCACATAAAATTCTGTAGGGTCAGCAGGATTGGCATCTATATCAACAACCCGTCCGCTCATAATACCTGGGCCAATGTTGCGGAATTTTATATCTTTTAAAACAGATCTTTCATCTAACAATTTTCTTTTTTTAAGACCGTTTAATCTTTCATCTGCGGTACTTGCTTTGATCTGTGCTGTGGAAAATAAAAAGGTTAAAGTTGTTACAAAGGTTAACGTGAACAGGAAAAAAAATCTTCTTATTATAGTAAATTTGTCCAAAGGACTCCTGCGGAGAAAATGGTATATCATCTTAATTTTTTTTATGAAAAATATGCGGCTAAAAATACAAAAGTTGACATTCATTATTCTGCTGCTGCAATTCTTTTTTGATAAAGCTGTTGCACAATATAAAACGTTTGAACTTACAGCCAATCGTGATACAATAAATGCTATTGATAAAAAAGACCTGAAGCAAGGCAAGTGGGTAATAAAAGTGGGTGAAGTTAGAGGTGAGCCCGGCTATGAAGAAGAAGGCATTTTTAAAGATGGTAAAAAAGAAGGTGTATGGAGACGGTATAATCTTAATGGTGATTTAATAGCGCTGGAAAATTATAGATATGGCGGAAAAGATGGGTCACAACAATATTTTACGATGATGGGTGATCTGGTAAGAGAAGAGGGCTGGAAGGCTTACAATCCTGATGCACCTTACGATACCATTCCAATATATGGCACAGGCAACAATGAAATAATCGATTATAAAATTGTAAAAGCAGAGCAATACAGTGTGAAACATGGGGCATGGAAATTTTATGACCCTGCTACAGGAAGGCTTATGAAAAGTGAAACATATGACCGTGGTTTTTTACCGAAAGAACCTGATGCAAACGTTGTAATAACGGATGATAAAACAAAAAAAGTTAAACCTAAAGAAGTATTAGAATTTGAAAAAAAGAACAGCGGTAAAAAGAAAGTAAAGCTTCGGAATGGTCAAACAGATTATTGATTTTTACATTTTATTTTACCTGCATAAGGCTTATTGCACAACCTCCTCCCGACGCTAATTTTACAGCTAAACTGCTTTTGCTATCAACTGTTTGCTTAGTAATCATATACACCATCGGATTATTTTTCCAATCAGCATCTTTGCCATCTGCATAAATTGTAGCAATATATTTTTTGCCTTTATCAAGAAAATATAAATTGATATTTATCTCCCTGCTATTCTCATCCGTAATGCTGCCAACAAACCAATCGCTTTTTCCCTTTGCTTTACGGGCTATTGTTATATAATCACCAGGTTCTGCTTCTATAATTTTTGTATCGTCCCAATCTACTGCAACATCTTTTATAAATTGAAAGGCATCCATGTGTGTCTCATAATTTTCAGGAAGATCAGCAGCCATTTGCAAAGGACTGTACATGGTTACATAAAGCGCTAATTGTTTTGCAAGAGTAGTATGAACCTGTTCCGTTTTCTTAGCATCATATTTATCCATTTTAATTTGAAAAATGCCTGGTGTATAATCCATGGGGCCACCCATAAGTCTCGTAAAAGGAAGAATGGTTTCGTGATCAGGATTATTTCCTTTGCTCCATGCATTAAACTCATTTCCTCTTGCAGCTTCGCAGGCAAGCCAGTTAGGATATGTTCTTTGTAAACCTGTTGGCCTAACGGGCTCATGCATATCAACCATAATCTTATAGGTGGCTGTTTTTTCTGCAACTCTTATATAATGGTTGATCATCCATTGTCCGTCATGATGTTCACCCCGGGGAATAATTCTGCCTACATAACCTGTTTTAACAGCGTCATATCCAAATTTTTTCATGAAGCGATACGCAGTATCCATCTGCCTTTCGTAAGAGGTAACGGCAGCGCTGGTTTCATGATGCATTATCATTTTTACCTTTTTAGATGCTGCATATCGTTGTATTTCTCTTACATCAAAATCAGGATAAGGTGTAATAAAATCAAAAACATTTTCTTTCCATTTACCAAACCAGTCTTCCCACCCGGTATTCCAACCTTCAACTAATACGCCATCAATTTTATTTTTTGCGGCAAAATCAATGTAACGTTTTACATTGGCTGTGGTAGCTCCATGCCGTCCGCTGGGCTTTAAGTTTTTGTTATTACCTGCATCCTGAGTACCTGCATAGTCCCAGGTAGATTTGCCTATATGCATCTCCCACCATACACCTACAAACTTCATAGGCTTTATCCATGAAGTATTTTTAATTTTTGAAGGCTCATTTAAATTCAGGATCAATTTTGATGAGAGAATATCAGTTGCCTTATCACTTACAATAATAGTTCGCCAGGGAGTTTTTGCAGGAGCCAGCAAATATGCTTTGTTGCCAAATGCATCAGGCACAAGTGTACTGGTTAGAGAAAAATTATTTTTATTTAAGGTAAGATTCATTGCAGGATAATCTACCAGTGCTGCCTCATGAATATTTATATAAAGTCCGTCATTGGCTTTCATCATTAAAGGTGTTTGCACCGTGTTAGCATTAACAGATGTTTTAAAAGCTATCTCATTTACCTCCTTACCATTCGATGCATCTATATCACTAAGCGAAGAAGTTACGGGTTGAAATTCATTACTGTCATAATCACCCGGTATCCAAAAAGCTTTGTGATCACCTGTTAACTGAAACTCTGTTAATTCATCAGTAATAACAAATGCAGTTAAGTTTTTTTGTGAAGGAAATTCGTAACGGAAACCTATACCATCATCAAACACTCTGAAAATGATATTCAGTTTTCTTTGCAGATCAGTTTTTTCAGTAAGGTGAATGATGTATTGCCTGTAATTATTTTTTATTATTTTCACTTCTCCCCAAACAGGTTGCCATACTTCGTTTACCAGGGAAGAATCAATACTGCTTATTAAAAAATTATCTTTTAAAGGATCTGCAACTTTTAATGAATACGTTTCTTTTAAAGTAAAGCCCATTGAAGAAGGTTTTATGACTTCTTTGTTGTTAAAATAAACAGCGTAATGAGGTTGTCCTTTTTTATTTAATAAAAACGCAGCCTTTACAACAGCGTGTGGCGATTGAATTATATAGGTTTGTGCATTTATAAGGTTTGCTATTACCGTTATAAAACAAACCAGAATTATTTTTTTGAACATGTTAATAGTTTATCTATTTATAAGAAATTAGAATTTATGACTATCAAAAAATTTTCTAAAGAAAAAAGTTGAAAGTGAACTGCATATCTGCATAATTACAGACCGGCAAATTTTAAAACTTATTTAGTTTGCTTTTGCATTGGGTTACCGCCTAAGCTTTGCCCACGTGCAGCCTGCCGTGCTTTGTATAATTGAAATTTACTTGGCAGATCTATAGCAGGCCACACATTATTGCTTTCATCTATATCCGCAGTTTCTCTCATCGGGTCTAAACGAATGCTGCTTACTTCTTTATCTTTTAAAAATACTTTGGTTACTTTATTTTCATTTTTGCGCCATATCTGCGCAGGAATTCTGTCAATTTCTTTAGTGCCATCTTTAAAAGTCCATTCAATAATTAGAGGCATAACCAGCCCGCCTTTATTGCTAAACTGCAGCTCATAAAAGTTTTTATTTGCAGCAAGTTTGGCCTTAGCAGGATTATCTAATGAATCTTCAAACTGAACAGTTCTTATTTCAGCGGGCAATGTATCCACTACTGCAACACCTCTTGCATAATTCCAATAAAAATCCCTTAAAGATGTATCAGCATCCACAGCAAATACAATGCTTTTATCTTCCCTGTTTCTTATTTTAGATATATCATCAAAAGTATTTAGCTGTGGTTTAGCCACCTGCTGTTTAGTTTTTGTTTCCATTCTTTTTGGATTATTTACCAAATCAGCTTTAAACCATTTTACAGAGTCTAATGAAATATCGCAGGGCTCAATTCCATAAAACCATCCTCTCCAAAACCAATCCAGATCTTCTGCACTGGCATCTTCCATTGTTCTGAAAAAATCCGCAGGCGTAGGATGCTTAAATGCCCAACGTCTTGCATATTCTTTAAAAGCATAATCAAATAATGTTCGGCCCATAATTGTTTCACGAAGAATATTTAAACCTGTTGTTGGCTTACTGTAAGCATTTGGTCCAAACTGGATAATATTTTCACTGTTGGTCATAATCGGCTCCAGCTGGTCTTTCGGCAGCTTCATGTAATCAATAATCTTATAAGCAGGGCCTCTGCCAACAGGAAATTTATTATCCCATAATTCTTCTGTTAAATATTCGCAGAAGGTATTTAATCCTTCATCCATCCATGTCCACTGGCGCTCATCACTGTTAACAATCATGGGAAAAAAGTTATGACCTACTTCATGAATCACTACACCCAGCATTCCATATTTGGTTGCTTCGCTGTATGTACCATCTTTCTCTGCCCTCCCAAAATTGAAACAGATCATTGGATACTCCATACCATTGGCTGCCTCTATGCTTTGCGCTACAGGATAAGGAAAAGGAAAAGTAAATTTTGAATATGTTCTTACGGTATGCGCAACCGCTTTTGTAGAAAATTTTTTGTAAAGAGGATAAGCTTCTTTGCCATAATAACTCATGCACATAACTTTTTTTCCTTCCACGTAAATGGGCATTGCATCCCATACAAATTTCCTGGATGATCCCCATGCAAAATCACGAACCATATCTGCTTTAAAGATCCATGTTTTCTTTTGAGAAGATTTATTTTTTTCTCTTGCTTTGGCTTCATCCAATGTTACAATTTCCAATGGCTCTTTTACATTTTGTGCTTTTTGCCATCTTGCAAATTGAGCAGGAGTAAGTACCTGCTGATAATTCTGACATTCGCCTGTAGCGCCAACTATATGGTCTGCAGGTACATTCATTTGTACTCTAAAATTTCCAAAGGTTAGGGCAAATTCTCCTGTACCTGTGAACTGGTGATTTTGCCATCCCTGAAAATCACTGTACACACAAAGTCTGGGATACCATTGCGTCATTGTAAAAAGATGATTACCATCTTCAGGAAAATATTCATATCCACCCCGACCTCCATATTTAATTCGATTGATAATATTATAGTACCAGTCAATTTTAAAAATAAATTTTTGTCCTGACTTTAAAGCTTGCGGCAGATCAATACGCATCATAGTTTTGTTGATGGTATATTTTAAATTTTTGCCTGCTGCATCCATAACTTTTAAAATTACATCACCGTATTCTTTATCTAATTTTCCGCCAAAATTTTGAAGATCAGCATCTGTCATAACTTTTTGCATACGACTGCTGTTTTGGTAACCGGAATTATTGGTTGAACTGTGTTGGTTTTCATCTAACTGAATCCATAAATATGTTAGAATATCCGGTGAACTATTATAATAAGTAACGGTTTCTTTACCATTCAATCTTAAATTGGGCTCATCAAGTTCTGCAACAATATCATAATCGCAACGCTGCTGCCAGTATTTTGGTCCTGGTGCGCCGCTTGCTGTGCGGTATTCATTTGGTGTTGGTAAGATAGTTCCTAATTGCTCAAACCTGTTGCCATGGTTAGAAGTAGGATTATTTTTAATGTCCTGCGCAAAAAGAAAGCTGGAGGCTAATAAAAATAAGCTGCAGGCAAAAGAAATTCTTTTCATATTTTTCGATGATTATTATACATATATCAATGATTAATTAATTAATTGGCCATCTTTCAACTGCCATTTTCAAAGCTACTCCAAAAGCAATTACCGAAAGCAAAAGCATCCATACTTTTCTATGAACTTTTAAAATGCTTATTGACAGGTAACAAATTAATAAGATTATTGTTACCACTGCAATTTGTCCCACTTCTAACCCAATATTAAAACTTAGTAAAGGAAGCGCAATTGTTTGATCACTTGCCAGCATAAACCGGATGCTGTTCGCAAAACTCATTCCGTGTATCAAACCAAAAAATAATGCAAGAAAATAATTTAGTCGCAAAGATTTGTAAGTAAAATCTTTTAAAAAGAAATTGAAAATAGCTGTTGCAATAATGGTACATGGAATTAAAAATTCAACCCACTTATTACTAAAGCGGATAACATCATATACACTTAGCACCAGTGTTAATGAATGTCCGATAGTAAAGGCTGTTACGAGTATCAATACTTTTTTCCAGTCTTTTAAAATATAAACAGCAGCCAGTGCTGATATGAATAAAACATGATCTAAGGCGCTCCAGCTTATGATGTGATGCCAGCCCAGATCAAAATATAGTTTTACATCTTCCATTTAATAATTCACAAATAGTTTTCAAAATAAACCAGACTTTTGTGCTTTCAAAATATATCTGTAATGCCTCTGGTTTTAAATAAATGGCTTTTTGTTTTAAGTTACTTTTTTACAACTTCATATATTCCTTTCTCATTTCATCCGTTTTTTGTAAGTGTTACAGAAATTCAGCATAATCAAAAAGAAAAAACATTAGAAATAAGCTGTAAAATTTTTACAGATGATTTTGAAAAAACATTGCGTCAGAATTATAAAACAAGCGTTGATCTTTTAAATCCAAAAGATAAAGCTGCAATGGATAAATTGGTTACAGATTATGTAAAAAAACATTTGCAGATAATTGCAGATGGCAGGCTTTTGCAATTACAGTTTGTTGGTTACGAAAAAGAAGAAGAAGCCATCTGGTGTTATTTTCAGGTCAGTAATATTGCAGCTGTAAAAAAAATTGAAGTGAATGATAACTTATTATATGAATATAAAAAAGAACAGATAAATCTTTTGCATGTAATAGTAAATGGCATACGAAAAAGCACGAAGCTGGATAATCCGGAATCTAATGCAAGCTTCCAGTTTTAAATTAAGGTTTGCTATAATTTATATATCATTCTTCCATTTCCTCTTTTATTTCATCAGAAGCTTTCACCAGCACTTTATCTATTCTTTGTCCATCCATATCTATGATCTCAAAATCAAAACCGCGCCATTCAAACGTCTCGCCTGTTCCCGGGATATGCTTTAGTTCATACAGAATAAAACCTGCAAGGGTATCAAATTCCTGTTCTCCTTCATTCATCCAGTCAGTTTTTTCAAACCTGGTTAAAAAATCATAAAATTGAATTTGTGCATCTACCAGGTAAGTGCCATCTTTTCTTTCAATAATTGTATAATCATCATCCTTATCTTCAGGCATTTCACCCACAATTGCTTTTAAAATATCATTAATGGTTATCATGCCATTCATTGTACCGTATTCATCAACAATAAAAGCATAATGAATTTTTGTTTCTTTAAACTTTTCAAGCACCTTGTAAGCAGTATTATTTTCCGGTACAAATAAAGCTTTCTTACATAAATCATTCAGTGATGCTTCGGGATTTAAATACATATCTTTTATATAAACAACTCCCTTTATATTATCAATATCACCATCACAAAGCGGATAAACTGAATGCAGATATTCCCGTATCTTATCTTTTATAGATGTTATGTCTTCATTTACATCAAACCAAACAATATCTGTTCTATGCGTCATCAGAGACGTAATATTTCTATCTCCCAAATGAAAAACTCTTTCAATGATCTCTTTTTCTTCTTCTTCAATAGCCCCATGCTCACTCCCTTCAGAAACCATAGCTTTAATTTCTTCTTCCGTTACTTTATTATCACTTGATTGCTTTATATTAAAAACTTTAAAGATGAGGTTGGTTACCCTGCTTAGAAGCCATACAATCGGGAATGATACCCGGCTTAAAAAATGCATTGGTTTTGCACTGCCTCTTGCTATAGTTTCTGCTTTTATCATGGCAATTCTTTTAGGCAATAGTTCACCAAAAACTATTGAAATAAAAGTTACTATGATAACAATAAAAACTGTTGCTATTGTAGCTGCATAAGGTTTAAAAAATTCTACTTTTTCTATAGTTGGCGTAAGGTATCTGTTAAACCTTTCGGCGCTGTAAACACCTTCCAGTATAGCAATTACTGTAATAAATGTCTGTGCTGTTGATAAAAATACTTCAGGTTTTTCCTGCAACTTCAATGCGGTCTTTGCATTCTCATCTCCTTTTGCAGCATGTTGTTCAAGCCTGCTTTTTTTAGCAGAGATCAAAGCAATCTCACTCATTACCATCAACCCATTAATAATTATCAATACCAATAAAATAAAAACAGCTATCATATTCTATAATTACGTCAGTTTTTTTAAGACAAGTCTATTAAACAAATATGCCATAAAATATCCTAACATCAACCCTACTAATATTCCTGCTACTATATCTCCGGGAAAATGAACTCCCACATATATCTGTGCATAACATGGAATAAATGCCCACAGGAAGATCAATGCCCACCATTTACTTACTTTTTGTTTAAGTGTTGTAAAGATAAACATAGCTGCAGCAAAATGATTTACGGCGTGTGAGGAGGTAAAACTGGAATTTAAACCACAGGTTTGAACCAGAAATCTTACCTGATCTGCAATTGCCGGATCCCGGCATGGCCAAGCCGGAAGAAATTCTCTTTTATTAAAGTACTGCTTACATAATCACTGAGGAATACGTTTAGTATTAAGAATAGTGCCCATAGCCATCCATATTTTTTGAAATTGATGGTAACAAATAATACCAGAAAAAAATAAAATGGCGCCCAGAACAAAGCATCACGTGTGAAAGGAAAAAACGCATCAAAGAATGAATTGTGCCAATCACCATTTATTTTGGAAAATAATTTATAGTCAAGGTCTTTGATCTTTTCCAGTAAACTTATTGATTGCCCTGCTTGTAATAACATGGCTGCAAAAATAGTTATTGCAAAATATACGCAATTAATTAGTTAACACTATATGCTCTTAATATCATGTTTTTCAAGTGTATCTTTATTTATTAAAGTTTTACATGAGATCAAAGATTTCGCCTCTTAGTAAATGGGCATTAGTAACCGGGTTTACATTTTTAATTTTCATGACTTTATTGCGGGTAGTTTTTTTTGAACATTTTAAAACTGCAGGATATTCTTTTGCTAATTCTTCAGATGCTTATATTTTAGGATTAAGGTATGACCTTAGAGTTGCCTGTGAGATTGTACTGCCATTGTTACTTGTGGGAAATTTGCATCTTATGTACAATACAAATAAAAAATTAACAGCGCTAAGCATATTGCGTTTGATACTAAGTGTTCTTCTTTGTGCATTGATTGTTTTCTTTTTAAAAAATAATAAATCAGGCACAGCAACAATACTTTTTGTCATTGTATTATTTGCAATTATCCTTTTATGGCTTTTTTTAAAAAAGAATTGTAACCCATTTGTAAATGTCACCGCCCGGAAGATCTGGAAAATATATTTCCTTGTTGCTGCAATTTTACTGGTATTTCTTTATGCAGTGGATTTTGAGCATTTTGATTATTTGCATCAGCGCTTAAACGCCAGCGTTTTAAATTATGCTGAAGATGCTAAGATCTCATTTGGAATGGTATGGCAAACATATCCTGTAGTAAAATTATTTCTTGCAATTTTTATTACTTCATTTATTATAAACTGGCTGATAAATAAATGGTTTAGGATGATAATATCTTCGCATGCAGTATCAGCGAAATCCCAACCTATCTTTTCAATTATTTTATTTTTGCTTTTAGTACTTGGCATCTTTGGAAGAATTGGGCAATTTCCTTTGAGATGGAGCGATGCATTTGCCTTTGGTGATGAATTTAAGGCGAGTGTGTCTTTAAA
>Ga0207932_1000414_pt1 | contig 14278 bp, 15 predicted proteins | sample NGESurdeep092012_FD_184480 | JGI IMG/M metagenome (GOLD analysis project Ga0207932, IMG submission 184480) | Arctic peat soil microbial communities from Barrow, Alaska - NGEE Surface sample 415-2 deep-092012 (SPAdes) | ecosystem: Environmental > Terrestrial > Soil > Wetlands > Peat ...
TTCGGCCGGCGCCAGGCGGCCTCGCGCGAGGTCATATCGCTGGCGCCGGTGGTGGAGGAATCGGCGCGGCTGCTGCGCACGACCTTGCCCGCCGGGGTGAGCCTGACGGTGGATTGCGAACCGGACGCGCCGGCCGTGCTGGCCGATGCGACCCAGGTGGAACAGGTGCTGCTCAACTTGTGCGGCAACGCCTGGCAGGCGATCCAGGGTCAGGCGCGGCCGGGAACGGTAGAGATTCGGCTGCAGGCGCACGAGCGGGAGGCGGTGCGGGCGCGGGACGCCGGGCTTGCGCTTGCCTACGGCGAAGTGTCGCCGGGCCGCTATGCCTGCCTCACGGTGCGGGACAACGGATCGGGCATGGACAAGGAAACGCTGGCGCACATGTTCGAGCCGTTCTTCACCACCAAACCCACAGGCAAAGGCACGGGGCTCGGCCTGGCCGTGGTCCACGGCATATTGAAAGACCACGGCGCAAGCATCGAAGTTCAGAGCGTCCCTGGCGCGGGCAGCACTTTTGGCGTGTACTTTCCGGCGGCGCAAGCGTCCGCGCCGGTCGTTCAAGTGCGCGCTCCGCCCCGCGCTCCGAACGCTCCCCGAGGGGGATGACGTCCGGCTCGCCCTCCGCGTGACGCCGGAAGGAGCGCTCCACGTGATGGTGCGCGGGGGCGAGGGGGCGTGGACGGGAGCCGCCGCGCTGGAGGCGGCGGCGCGCGCGGCGGGGCTGGCGCCGACGGTGTGGTGGCAGCCCGCCAAGGGGGCGGTGCGCCGGATGGCGGGTCCCGAAGCGGAGGCTGCGGCGGTGGCGTTCGAACAGGTGAACGCCGCGGTCGCGGAGGCGCTCCGGTCCGACGTGCTGGCGGTGTTGCCGGCGGCGGGGCGGGTCCTGGACCTCTACGCCGGCGCGGGAGCGGTGGGACTCGCCCTCGCGGCGCGGGGCTGCGACGTCGTGACCGTGGAGGTGGACGCGCGGGCGGTGCGGGCGACGAAGGAGCGGGCGCGGAAGGGGGCGCTGCGCCTCCGCGCCGTGGCGGCGAAGGTGGAGGACGTGCTGGCGGGCCTCCTCCCCTCGGACGCGGTGGTGGTGAACCCCCCCCGGACGGGGCTCGACGCCGCGGCCGGCGCCGCGCTGGCGGCGGCGCCGCCGGGGCGGCTGGTGTACGTCTCCTGCGACCCCGCCACGCTGGCCCGCGACCTAGCCCGCCTCGGCGCCACGGCCGGGTGCCTCACCACGCTGCGCTCGTACGACATGTTCCCTCAGACGAGCCACGTCGAGACCCTCGCGGTCCTCGACCGGGAGAGCGGATCCGCCCGTTGACGCCCTTGTCGGAGCCGGGTATTTTCAGAAGCTGTCTCAAGTTACGCCCATTCGCAGAGGAAACGGCACACGCACCGGTATGAAGACTTTCACGCCCACGCCTGACGAGATCACCCACCGCTGGTTCCTGGTGGACGCCGCGGACATCCCCCTGGGGCGCCTCGCGTCCACGGTGGCGCAGGTGATCCGGGGGAAGCACAAGCCGATCTTCACGCCCTTTCTCGACACCGGGGACAGCGTGATCGTCGTGAACGCCGCCAAGGTGCGCCTGACGGGCCGCAAGATGGAGCAGAAGCGGTACTTCCGGCACACCGGCTACATGGGGCACGAGAAGTTCACGGCGGTGCGCTCCGTCATGGCCAAGACCCCGGAGCGCGTGATCGAGCGCGCGGTGTTCGGCATGCTGCCGAAGTCGTCCCTGTCCAAGCAGGTCCTGCGGCTCAAGCTGCGGGTCTACGCGGGTGCCGAGCACCCCCACGAGGCGCAGCAGCCGACGCCGCTGGTCGTGAAGGCGCCGAAGAAGGTCGGGAGGTCTGCGTGATCGCCGATGTGCCGATGGTGTTCCACGCCGTGGGCCGCCGCAAGACGAGCGTCGCCCGGGTGTACCTGCGTCCCGGTTCGGGGAAGTGGGAGGTGAACGGGCGGACGCTGGGGGACTTCTTCCCCCGCAGCTCGCTCGTGTCGCTGATCCAGCAGCCCTTCGTCGCGACGGACACGCTGGGCGCGTTCGACGTGAAGGCGACCTGCAACGGCGGCGGGAACACGGGGCAGGCGGGGGCGCTGCGGCTGGGCATCGCGCGGGCCCTCCTCCAGGTGGACGAGCAGCACCGGAAGAAGCTGCGCGAGATGGGGCTGCTGACGCGGGACGCGCGCGCGGTCGAGCGCAAGAAGCCCGGCCAGCCCGGCGCGCGGAAGCGGTTCCAGTACAGCAAGCGGTAGCACCGGTTCCCATCCTACACACCGCCGGATTCCGGTCCGGGGTGTCCGCCACGGGCGGATTCGGCCGGGAGACGAAGGCGGTGGACGATCAACCCGACGGAGCAGAGACACCAGATGGCGCTGCCTGAGATTCAGACCCTGCTGGAAGCCGGCGTGCACTTCGGGCACCAGACCCGCCGGTGGAACCCAAAGATGCGGCGGTTCATCTTCGCGGAGCGGAACGGGATCTACATCATCGATCTCGAGAAGACGCTCAACCAGCTGCGGCTCGCGCAGGACCTGATGCGCGACGTGGTGCTGCGGGGCGAGGGCGTCCTGTTCGTCTGTACGAAGAAGCAGCTGAAGGCGATCCTGCATGCCGAGGCGGAGCGGTGCGGCGCGTTCTGCGTGACGGAGCGCTGGCTGGGCGGGACGCTGACGAACTTCCAGACGATCAAGAAGCAGATCCGGCGGCTCAAGGAGATCGAGCAGGGGCAGGAGGAGGGCACCTTCGACTACTTCACGAAGAAGGAGCAGCTCCTCCTCGACCGGGAGCGCGAGAAGCTCGACCGGAACCTCTCGGGCCTCAAGAACATGGCCCGGCTGCCGGGCGTGCTGTTCGTGGTGGACGCGAAGAAGGAGCGCATCGCGGTGGCCGAGGCGAACAAGCTCGGCATCCCGGTGGTGGCGATCGTGGACACGAACGCGGACCCCGACGTCATCACGGTGCCCATCGCGGGCAACGACGACGCGATCCGCTCGGTGTCGCTGATCACCGTGGCCATCGCGGACACGATCATCGAGACGCGGGCGCAGCGGCCGACCCGCGAGGAGGCCGAGGAGGGGGAGTTCGCGGCCTACTCGTCGGACGCGGGCGCGGTGGAAGGGGAGGCGGGGGGCGAGGGGGACAAGAAGAAGCGGCGGCCGCGCCGGAAGCGGCGGCCCAAGCCCGAGGCCATCGTGGCCCGGATCAAGACGGAGGACGGCGCCCCCGCGGCGGCGCCAGCGGCGGAGGACGGCGCGAACTGAACGCGTGCCGCGCCGAGGCCGCGAGACCGACGCCGCCGCCTGAGCCCGACCGGGCGGGCGGCGGTTTCGTAACCGGACAACCAGAGGGATTGTGACGGCAATGACGGCGATCAGCGCGAAGGACGTGGCCGAGCTCCGCAAGCGGACCGGGGCCGGGATGATGGAGTGCAAGAAGGCGCTCGTGGAGAACGGCGGGGACTTCGAGAAGGCGACCGACTGGCTGCGCGCTCGCGGCATCGCCAAGTCCGAGAAGCGCGCCGAGAAGGCCGCGAGCGAGGGCCTCGTCGAGTCGTACATCCACCACAACGGCAAGGTCGGCGTGCTGGTGGAGCTCAACTGCGAGACCGACTTCGTGGCGCGGACCGACGACTTCCGCGGTCTCGCCAAGGAGGTCGCGATGCACGTCGCGTTCGCGAACCCGCTGGCGGTGTCGGCGGAGGACGTGGACCCGGCGGTCGTCGAGCGGGAGCGGAACGTGTACCGCGAGCAGGTGGCGCAGGAGGGGAAGCCCGAGGCGATCCGCGCGAAGATCGTCGAGGGGAAGCTCAAGAAGTTCTACAGCGAGTCGGTGCTCCTCGAGCAGCCGTGGGTGAAGGACGACAAGCAGACGGTGGGCGACCTGGTCAAGGCCGTCTCCGGGAAGCTGGGGGAGAAAGTGGTCGTGAAGCGCTTCATCCGGGTGCAGCTCGGAGGGGCGGTGTGAGCGCGCTCGCCTACCGGCGGGTGCTGCTCAAGATCTCCGGCGAGGCGCTCGCCGGGGCGCGGGGATTCGGCCTCGACTACGCGGTGCTGGAACGGCTGGCGGGCGAGATCAAGGCGGTGCGCGCGCTGGGGGCCGACGTCGGGCTGGTGATCGGCGGCGGCAACATCATCCGCGGCACCGTGGCCTCCCAGCAGGGGATGGACCGCGTCTCCGCTGACTACATGGGGATGCTGGCGACGGTGATCAACGCCCTCGCCGTGCAGGACGTCCTCGAGCGCCAGGGCGTGGACACCCGCGTGATGACCGCGATCCGGATGGAAGCGGTGGCGGAGCCGTACATCCGCCGCCGCGCCATCCGCCATCTCGAGAAGGGGCGCGTGGTCATCCTGGCGGGCGGCACGAGCAACCCGTACTTCTCCACCGACACCGCGGCGGTGCTGCGGGCCCTCGAGATCGAGGCGCAGGCGATCCTGAAGGCCACCAACGTGGACGGCATTTACAGCGCTGACCCGAAGAAGGACCCGAAGGCGACGTTCATCCCCGAGGTCACGTATCACGATGCCATGGTGCGCGGGCTGGGGGTCATGGACGCCAACGCCTTCGGCCTGTGCAAGGACAACAAGCTCCCGATCCTGGTGTTCAACATCAACACGCCGGGGGCGGTCGCCCGCGTGCTCCAGGGCGAACGGCTCGGCTCCATCGTGCGATGACGACCACCAAAGACCCCCTGGGCGACCTGCTGCGGCAGGCCCGCGCCCACATGGACAAGGCCATCGAGAGCTCGCGCCACGAGTTCTCGACCATCCGCAGCGGCAAGGCCACCACCTCCCTCCTCGACCTCGTGCGCGTCAAGGCGTACGGCCAGGAGATGCCGCTGAACCAGGTCGCGTCGGTCGCGGCGCCCGAGCCGCGGCTCCTCACGGTCACCCCCTGGGACAAGTCCCTCGTGCAGGCGATCGAGAAGGGGATCCGCGAGTCGGACCTGGGGCTCAACCCCGTCACGCAGGCCGGGCTGATCCGCGTCCCGTTGCCGCCCCTCACGGAGGAGCGGCGCCGCGAGTTCGTGAAGGTCGTCCACAAGATGGCCGAGGAGTGCCGCGTCGCGATCCGCCACGCGCGCCACGAGGCCAAGGAGGCGCTCAAGAAGATCGAGCACGTCTCCGAGGACGACACCCGCCGCTCCGACCACGACCTCCAGAAGCTCACCGACGAGAAGATCAAGCACGTGGACGAGCTCGTCGCGGCCAAGGAGAAGGAGATCATGGAGGTGTGACGACGGACGCCGGCGAGCTGCTGGAGCGCGTCCGCGCCGGCGGGCCGGTGCCGCGGCACGTGGCCATCATCATGGATGGCAACGGCCGCTGGGCCCGGGAGCGCCATCTCCCGCGCCCCCTCGGCCACCGCGCCGGGATGCAGGCGGTGCGGGAGACGGTCGAGGCGTCCATCGCGGCGGGGGTCGGCGTCCTCACGCTGTTCGCCTTCTCCGAGGAGAACTGGAACCGCCCCCGCACCGAGATCGGCGCCCTGATGGGGCTCCTCGAGGAGTACATCGGCCGCGAGACGGAGGAGCTGCGCGGCAACGGGGTCGAGGTGCGCGCCCTCGGCGACCTCACCCGCCTCCAGCCGCCGGCGCGCGAGGCCCTCGACCGCCTCATCGACGCCACCCGCGGCGGCACCAAGCTCCTCCTCAACCTCGCCATCTCCTACTCGAGCCGCGCCGAGATCGCGCGGGCCGCGCGGCGGCTCGCCGAGGACGTGGTGCAGGGGCGCCTCGCCCTCGAGGACGTGGACGAGGACGCGCTCGCGCGGCGCCTCTACACCGCCGGCCTCCCCGATCCGGACCTGCTCGTGCGCACCTCGGGGGAGCAGCGGGTCTCGAACTTCCTCCTCTGGCAGATCGCCTACACCGAGCTGTTCATCACGCCGGTGCTCTGGCCGGACTTCACGCGCCTCCACCTCTACGAGGCGATCCTCGCCTACCAGGGACGCGAACGCCGGTTCGGCCGCGTCACGGTCTGATGGCCGGCAACCTCGCGCATCGCCTCGGCTTCTCGGCGGTGGCCATCCCCACGGCCGCCGTGCTCATCTATCTCGGCGGCTGGCCTCTGGCCCTCCTCCTCGCCGCCGCGGGCCTCCTCGGCGCGCGGGAGGTCTACGACTTCGCCGCGCGGCTGGGCGTGGACCCGCTGCGCCGGAGCGGGATGCTCGCCGCCTTCCTCGTGCCCGTCGCGACGTACTGGGCCAAGGGGAGCGAAGTGCGCTTCGCCGAGCCGGCGCTGTACCTCGGCGCCCTCTGGCTCGTGGGCGTCGTGGCGCTCGCCGCCTGGCGCCGCGGGCCGACGGGCAAGCCGCTCGCGGCCGTCGCGGTGACCGTCTTCGGCGCGCTCTACGCCGGGGGGCTCCCCGCCTTCGCGATCGTGCTGCGCCACCCGTCGGGGGTAGGCCCTTCGTCGTTCGCGGGCGCGGCGCTGCTCCTCTTCCCGCTGGTCCTCACCTGGGCCGGCGACACCGCCGCATACGTGGGGGGGACCGCCATCGGCGGGCCGAAGCTGGCCCCGACCCTCTCCCCCCGGAAGACGTGGGCGGGCGCGATCGCGGGGCTCGCGTGCACCCTCCTCGTCGCGGTGGGGTACGCCCTGTGGGTGCTCGCGCCGGCGGGGCGCCCGATCGGCGTCGCGGCCGCGCTGGCGATGGGAGCGGCGATCAGCGTGGTGGGCCAGGTGGGCGACGTCTCAGAGTCGGTCTTCAAGCGCGAGGTGGGACTCAAGGACAGCTCCACCCTCATCCCCGGCCACGGGGGCGTCCTCGACCGGCTCGACTCCCTCTACTTCGTGCTCCCCGTGACTGCGGGCCTCTACCACCTCTTCGGACTCGTCTGATGACCGGGGTCGCGATCCTGGGCTCCACCGGGTCCATCGGCACCACGGCGCTCCGGGTGATCGCCCGCCACCGCGACCGGTTCCGCGTCGCGGCGCTGACCGCGTACGGCCGCAAGGACCAGCTCGCCGCGCAGGCGGCGGCGTTCTATCCGACGTTCGTCTCCCTGGTGGGGGGCGGGCACGGCCGGGACGACTGGGCCGACGGCGCCGCGAGCCTGGTGGAGGCCGCCACGCGCCCCGACGTGGACGTGGTGCTGAACGGGATCGTCGGCGCGGCGGGGCTCGAGGCGACGATCGCGGCGCTCCAGGCGGGGAAGCGGGTCGCGCTCGCGAACAAGGAGTCGCTCGTGATGGCGGGGGAGCTGGTCCTCCGCGCCGCGCGCGAGGGGGGCGGCGAGATCGTGCCCGTGGACTCCGAGCACTCGGCGGTGCTGCAGTGCCTGGCCGGGCGGCCGCGCGCCGACCTGCAGCGCATCATCCTCACGGCCTCCGGCGGCCCCTTCCACACGTGGGACGCGGAGCGGGTGCATTCGGCCACCGTCCACGAGGCGCTGAACCACCCGACCTGGAAGATGGGCCGGAAGATCTCCGTGGACAGCGCGACCCTCGCGAACAAGGCGCTCGAGGTGATCGAGGCGCACTTCCTCTTCGGCCTCCCCTTCGAGCGCATCGAGGCGGTCGTGCACCCGCAGTCCGTCATCCACTCCTTCGTGGAGCTGGTGGACGGATCGGTCCTGGCGCAGGTGGGCTTCCCGACGATGGAGCTGCCGATCCTCTACGCCCTGACCTATCCGGCGCGGGTCTCCGACGACGGCGCGCCGCGCTTCGACCCGATCGGCGCCGGCGCGCTGACCTTCGAGCCCGTCCGCAAGGAGGTCTTCCCGGCCTTCGCCCTCGGCGTGCAGGCGGGCCGCAGCGGCGGCACCGCGCCGGCGGCGTTCAACGCCGCGAACGAGGTGGCGGTCGCGGCCTTCCTGCAGGGCCGGATGCCGTTCGGGCGCATCGCGGAGGTGATCGAGGTCGTGCTGCGGCGGCAGGTGGTGGAGCACGCCGAGACGCTGGCGGCGGTGATGGCGGCGGACCGCTGGGCGCGGGAGCTGGCCGAGGAGGTGATCCAGTGGGCGTGAACTTGCCGCCCGCGCTCCTCGGGATCATCGCCGGCCTGATCGTGCTCGGCGTCGTGATCTTCGTCCACGAGACCGGGCACTTCCTCGCCGCGAAGTCGGTGGGGATCGCGGTGGTCCGGTTCTCCTTCGGCCTCGGGCCGCGCACCCCTCTGCGGCGGACGTGGGGCGAGACGGAGTACTGCCTCTCGTGGCTCCCCCTCGGCGGCTACGTGAAGATGGCGGGGCTCGAGGAGGAGGGGGCGGTCGGGGAGCTGGAGGGCCCGCCGGGAGGAGGCACGTGGCCGCGGGAGCGGACCTTCGAGGGGAAGCCCCTCTGGGCGCGGATCTACGTCATCTCCGCCGGCGTGGTCATGAACGCCCTCTTCGCGGTGCTCGTGTACGGGTTCCTCGCCGGCGCCTACGGCGTCCGCGAGGACCATACCGTCACGATCGGGAGCGTGGACACCGCGAACGTCCCCCTCGGTGCCTCGGCGCTCCGCCAGCTCCGGGCCGGCGACCGCATCGTCCGGATCAACGGCGACTCGATGACCGGCTGGGGCGACATCCAGTCGGCGCTGCTGACCACGGGCGACCCGATGATCCGCATCCAGATCGCGGGCCGCGCGGAGCCCGTCGTCCTGGAGCTCCCGCTGAAGGAGCAGCAGGCGCGAGGGCAGGTCGTGGGCGCGCTGGCGCCGTGGGTGGATCCGGTGATCGGCGAGGTGGTGCCGGGGCAGGCCGCGGCCGCCGCCGGCATCGTGCCGGGGGACCGCATCCTGCGGGCGGATACGGTGGCCGTGGCGCGCTGGGAGGACTTCGTCCACGTGATCGAGGCGCATCCGGGGAGCCCGGTCCGGCTCCTGGTGCGCCGCGGCGCGGCGGAGATCCCCCTCACCGTGATGCCGAAGGCGACGCGGGTGCGCGATCCGGCGTCCAAGGTGGAGCGTCAGGTGGGCCGCGTGGGCGTGAGCGGACAGCTCCCCCCCCTCCGCCGCTATGGCCTCGGCGCCGCGGTCGGCGAGGGCTTCGTGCAGGCGGGCCGGTCGGGGTGGATCGTCCTCTACACGCTCAAGGGGCTGATCCTCGGGCAGCTCTCGCCGCGCGACATCGGCGGGCCGATCCTCGTGGGGCAGATCTCGGGGCAGGTGGCGCGGCTCGGGCTCGAGCCGTTCCTCGCCTTCCTGGCGCTCTTCTCGATGAACCTCGCGGTCCTCAACCTGCTCCCGATCCCGGTGCTGGACGGGGGGCACCTCCTCTTCCTCGCGATCGAGGGGGTGCGCCGCCGGCCGCTCAGCGAGGCGGTGCGACACCGCTGGACGCAGATCGGGTTCGCCGTGCTGGTGGCGATCATGCTGCTGGCATTGGCCAACGACGTGCTGAGGCTGATCCTGTAGGCTTGGGTGGGGCGAAGTGATGAGTCATGAGTAATGAGTGATGAGGGGCGCCTCCGCCGCTGCGGGAGCGCCCCTCCTGACTTCCTGCCACTGCCTCATCACTCATTACTCATCACTCATTACGCCCGAGGAGCCGCTTCATGGCTCCGAGGGCCACCTCCGTCGTGGACCGCTTGCCGGTGAGGATCCCCTCCAGGTCCTCCGCGAGCTCCTTGGCCGTGGGGTAGCGGCGCTCGCGGTCCTTCTCGAGGCAGGTGAGGACGATCTTCTCGAAGGCGCGAGGGATCTCGGGGCGGATCTCGCGCAGGGGCGTGGGCGGCTCCTCCACGTGGAGGCGGGCCAGCTCGAACCAGTCGCCGGCGCGGAAGGGGAGCTGGCCGGTGGCCGCGCGGTACATCGTCACGCCAAGGGCGTAGAGGTCGGTGCGGCCGTCGAGGACCTGCCCGCGCGCCTGCTCCGGGGAGATGTAGTGCGGCGTGCCGATGGTCATCTGCTTGCCGGTGCTCGACACGTAGCCGGCCACCGCGCGCGCAATGCCGAAGTCGGTGAGGACGCCGGTGCCGTCGTCGGTCAGGAGGATGTTGTTGGTCTTGATGTCGCGGTGGATGATCCCGGTCTCGTGCGCGAAGGCGAGCGCCCGCGCGATGTCCCGCGCGATGCGCGCCACCTCGCGCTCCGGGAGCACCGGCTCGGCCTCGAGGCGCGCGGCGAGGGACCACTTGAGGCGGGGCATCGCGAAGTACGACGCGTCGCCGTCCTGGCCGACGTCGAGGATGCGGATGATGTTGGGGTGCCGAAGCTCGCCGGCGACCGCCGACTCGTTCAGGAACCGGGTGGTGAATTGCCTGTCCCGAGCGAACTTGGGCTTGAGGAGCTTGAGGGCGAACTCCCCCTCCTGGCCGGCCCGGGTGGCGGACACGACCCACGCAAAGCCCCCGGCGCCGAGCACGCTCCGGACGGTGTAGGGGCCCACGGTGCGGCCGACGAGGTCCTCGGCCTGCTGCGCTTCGGGGACGGCTGGGGTCCCCTTTACAGGGTCTGTCACGCCGGGTAACTTACGAAGCTATCGTGAATTAGTGAATACTCTCCGGACCGCGTGACGGAGACACACCCGAAGGGTCAGCGATGCCGTACGACATTGCTACAGCCGCCGCGAAGTACCGACTGCACGAGACGGACACCGGGTCCACGAAGGTGCAGGTCTCGCTTCTGACGGCGCGCATCAACTCCCTCACGGACCATTTCCGCACGCACGCCAAGGATCACCACGGGCGCCGCGGCCTCCTGAAGATGGTGGGGCAGCGTAGGCGCCTGTTGGAGTATCTGCGGCGGACGGACCTGGCCGGGTATCGCCAGCTGGTCGACGAGCTGGGCCTCCGGCACTAGTTCGCGTCACCTGCGGCAGGGGCGTCCCGGACGGGGCGCCCTTCCGCGCATCTACGCCAAAGGAAAAGAGCACACATGGTACGGGAAATCGAACGGTCCTTCGCGGGCCGTCCCTTCCGCCTCGAGACCGGCCGCCTGGCCAAGCAGGCCTCGGGCGCGGCGCTCGTCCAGTTCGGCGAGACGGTGGTCCTGGCGGCTGCGTCGGTCTCCGAGACGCGCAGCAATCTCCCCTTCTTCCCGCTCCTCGTGGAGTACCGGGAGAAGTTCTACGCCGCGGGGAAGATCCCCGGCGGGTTCCTCAAGCGCGAGGCGCGGCCCCACGACGAGGAGATCCTCGCCGCGCGGCTCATCGACCGGACGATCCGGCCCCTCTTTCCCGAGGGGTTCCAGAACGAGGTGCAGGTCTTCATCTACGTGCTCTCGGCGGACCAGGAGAACGACGCCGACGTGCTCGGGATGGTGGCGGCCTCGTTCGCCCTCTCGGCGTCGAAGATCCCCTTCGCGGGCCCGGTGGCGGGCGTGCGGGTGGGGCGCGTCGAGGGGAATTGGATCCTCAACCCGACCTTCCAGCAGCTCGAGTTCTCCGACCTGGACATCGTCGTCGCGGGGAGCAAGGACTCGATCATGATGGTCGAGGGGGGCGCGGGGGAGATCGGCGAGGAGGAGCTGCTGGACGCCTTCAAGGTCGCGCAGAAGGGCATCCAGGAGCTGGTGGCGATGCAGGACGAGCTGCTCGGCAAGAACCGCATCCCGAAGATGGAGTGGTCCAAGCCGGAAGCGCCGGCGGCGCTGGCGGCCCGGGTGAAGGAGATCGCCGAGCCGCGCGTGGCGGAGGCGATGAACCTCCCCGCCAAGGAAGAGCGGCACCAGGCCCTCTCGGCGCTGTTCGCCACGGTGGTCACGCAGCTCGAGGCGGAGTTCCCGGACGACAAGAAGTTCATCGCCGAGCTCCTCTCCGAGATCGAATACACCTCGATGCGCAAGCAGGTGCTGGAGCGCGGGGAGCGGGTGGACGGCCGCGACACCAAGACGGTGCGGCCCATCTCCTCCGAGGTCGGGGTCCTGCCGCGCGTGCACGGCTCGGCGCTCTTCACCCGCGGCCAGACGCAGGCGCTGGTGACGGTGACGCTGGGGAGCGTGGACGACGAGCAGCGCATCGACAACATCGACGTGCCGCGCGAGACGACCAAGTCGTTCATGCTGCACTACAACTTCCCGCCCTTCGCCACGGGTGAGGTGCGGCCGATGCGCGGCACCTCCCGGCGCGAGATCGGGCACGGGGCGCTGGCCGAGCGGGCGGTGACGCCGCTCCTCCCGCCCTACGAGAAGTTCCCGTACACGATCCGCATCGTCTCCGAGGTCCTGGAGTCGAACGGCTCCTCCTCGATGGCGACGGTGTGCGGCTCGTCGCTCGCGCTGATGGACGCCGGCGTGCCGATCAAGGCGCCGGTGGCGGGCGTGGCGATGGGGCTCATCAAGGAGGGCGAGAAGATCGCCATCCTGACCGACATCCTCGGCACCGAGGACGCGCTGGGCGACATGGACTTCAAGGTCGCCGGCACGGAGCAGGGCATCACCTCGATCCAGATGGACATCAAGATCCAGGGCCTCTCCCTCGACATCATGGAGACGGCGCTGGCGCAGGCGAAGAAGGGCCGGCTGCACATCCTCGGCGCGATGGCCAAGACGCTGAAGGAAGCGCGCTCGGAGATGTCGCCCTACGCGCCGCGGATCATCACGATCCAGGTGCGGCCCAAGGAGATCGGCAAGATCATCGGGCCCAAGGGCGCGACGATCCGCGGCATCGAGGAGCAGTCGGGCGCCAAGGTCAGCATCGACGACGACGGCGTCGTGACGATTGCCGCGGTCGGCGGCGAGGCGGGCCAGAAGGCGCGCGAGATGGTCGAGGCGCTGGTGCAGGAGGCCGAGGTCGGCAAGACGTACACCGGCAAGGTCAAGACGACCACCGCCTTCGGCGCGTTCGTCGAGATCCTCCCCGGCGTGGAGGGGCTGATCCACATCTCCGAGCTGCAGCACGGCCGCACCGAGCGGACCGAGGACGTCGTCAAGAAGGGCGACGTCGTCACCGTGAAGCTCCTCGAGGTGGACGACCGCGGGCGGATGCGGCTCTCCCGCAAGGCGCTGATCGAAAAAGAGTGAACACCCGGCGGCTGGACGAGGGCGTGGTCCGCACCGACGCGCCCAACGGCCTCGTCGTCCTGACGGAATCCATGCCCGGCCTCCGCTCCGCGGCGGCCGGGTTCTGGGTCCGGTCGGCCTCGGCCCACGAGGCCGACGGCAAGATGGGGGTCTCGCACCTCCTCGAGCACATGGTCTTCAAGGGCACGGAGCGGCGCAGCGCGCGGGAGATCTCCCTCGCCCTCGAGTCCCGGGGCGGCTCCCTCGACGCCTACACCGGCCGCGACCACACCACCTTCCAGGCGCGCGTCCTCGACGCCGACGTCCCCCTCGCCCTCGACGTCCTCACCGATCTCGTCCGCCACCCCGTCCTCCGGGACGAGGACCTCGCCCTCGAGCGCAAGGTCGTCCTCGAGGAGATCGCGATGGTGGACGACGACCCGGACGACCTGGTCTTCGACCTCCACGCGGGCGCCCTCTTCCCCGGGCACGCCTACGGCCACCGCATCCTCGGCACGCGCGAGACCGTCGGCGCCCTGACGCGCGCTGACCTCGCGGCGCTCCACGACGCGGCCTACCAGCCACGGCACCTCGTCTTCGCGGCGGCGGGGAACGTGCGGCACGAGGAGATCCTCGCGCTGCTCGGGGCGCAGGGATGGTTCGACGCGGCCCCGGGCCCGGAGTGCGCCCCGGTCCGCGCGCCAACGGCATCGTGGCGCGGCGAGCGCCGCGTGAGCCGCGACGGCACCCAGGCGCACATCGTCTTCGGCGCCGAGACCTTCGCGTACGGCGACCCGCGGCGCTACGCCCTGGTCCTCGTCTCGACGATCTTCGGGGCGGGGATGAGCAGCCGGCTCTTCCAGCGGGTCCGCGAGCAACTCGGCCTCGCCTACTCGGTCTACGCCTTCCACCAGTTCTTCCAGCTCACCGGGATGTGCGGCGTCTACGTCGGCACGCAGCCGGCCACCGCCCAGCGGGCCGTGGACGAGATCCGCGCCGAGATGGCCACGCTCGCCCGTGACTCCCTCACCGCCGACGAGCTGGCGTCCGCGAAGCGGCAGGTCCAGGGGCAGATCGTGCTGTCGGTGGAGAGCCCCCTCTCCCGGATGTACCGCATCGCCGGCTCGGCGCTCTTCGGGGAGCCGTACCGGACCCTCGACGCGGTGCTCGCGGAGATCGAGGCGATCACTCCCGCCCAGGTGGCCGAGGTGGCCGCGACCTGCTTTGCACCCGACCGCCAGGCCGTCGTGTGGCTCGGGCCTGAGGGAACGCAGTAGCCAGGAGCCAGACGCCAAGGGCCAGGTGTCAGAAGCCAGACGCCAAGGCGCCAAGAGAACAGCCACAGCGGTATGTCGGGTGGGCGCGGCGCGGTTCCTGCGGGGTTGTGACGGCAGACTTCCGGCCGGGTG